>Ga0190359_1002837_pt1 | contig 10215 bp, 6 predicted proteins | sample 48721823_MG_FD_161269 | JGI IMG/M metagenome (GOLD analysis project Ga0190359, IMG submission 161269) | Hydrothermal vent microbial mat bacterial communities from Southern Trench, Guaymas Basin, Mexico - 4872-18-2-3_MG | ecosystem: Environmental > Aquatic > Marine > Hydrothermal vents > Microbial...
AGACTCTGAAAGAGTGCAATCGCATGCTTCAACCCGGTGTTCATCCGTGAACCGGCCGGAACCGCACGGAGCGCCTCCCGCGAGAATTTATCGATAACCGCCGAGCGGTACGTTATAAAACTGCCGATTGATTCCGGTATCATCCAGTCCATGGTGTTGGCATCATAAATCTTTACCGGTACGATAAACTTTATTCAGAAATTATTTTTCTTTACTGAGCAAATGAGAATAACCTGATTTAGACAATAGGAGAAACAATGCCCATCTACGAATACAAATGCAAAAAATGCGGCACCGTCTTCGAGGAACTTTTTTCAGCAGTTTCCGGCAAACCACTCCCCTGCCCGAAATGCAGATCTGAGGATACGTCGAAACTTATGTCCGTAGCGGGAGTAGGTACCGGTTTACGAAGCGAGCCGTCGTGCGCGGCTACCTGTCCAACACCCAACTCATGCTGCGGTGGTAATACATGTCCAATGCATTAGAAAATCGCAGGCAGGCATTTGCCGTATGGCTCATACCGGAAAAAAAACAGGCAACCTATCTGTCCGGAATAATCACCTACTTTGCACAGGAATATGAAAGCCCGGTCTTTAAGCCCCATTGTACTCTGATTTCGGGAAAAACCGCTGATATCAATGCTGTCAAGGCAATAGTAGCGGAAGTGTCGAGAAGTGTCTCGAAAATAACCATGATTACAGCAGATATCACCTGTACCGATTTTTTTTTCCGGGCACTGGCAATTAATCTTTCTGTGACGTCAAGGCTTGAGCAGGTATTCACCGGGTTCCGGACAGCGATCCCCGACAACCACTCTGAATCACTCACGCCGCACATCAGCCTGCTCTATAAAAATCTCGACGAAAGCGAACGGGCAATGCTCGCCGATACGGAAGTACCGCTGGACAGAATTACCTTCGATGCTTTAAAATTAGTCCGGCCGACGGATAGGGAGAGAGAGTGGTATGCCGTTGAAAGCTGGCAAACAGTTTCCGAGCACAGGCTCCGTAACGAATTATGAACACATCAGAAAAAATTAACCGGATAGAAAAACTGCTGCCCGCCCTCTATGAAAGGCTTCGACGCTGCGATATCTGCCCGCGTGAATGCCATAGAAACCGTATCGCCGGGGAAAAGGGGTATTGCGGTACCGATGCTTCAGTTACGGTGTATACCTCTTTTTGTCACCGGGGTGAAGAGCTTCCGATAAGCGGGCGAAACGGCAGCGGCACACTGTTCTTTTCCGGCTGCAGTCTGCGGTGTATCTTCTGCCAGAATCATACTTTCTCCCACACTATCACCGGCAAACGAACCGATAAGAACGACCTCGCGGATTTGATGCTCAGTCTGCAACGGAAAGGGGCGCACAATATAAACCTGGTGACTCCGACCCATGTGCTCCCGCAGATACTGCAAGGCCTGCAGTGTGCTTACCACAGAGGACTGTCGATTCCCATTGTGTATAACACCTCCGGGTATGAAAAAAAGGAGATAGTAGCACTCCTTGAAGGTATTGTTGACATATACCTGGCCGATATCAAGTACCTTTCCGCCGATTTGGCGAAAAACTGCTCCAATGCGGAGGATTACCCGAGACGTTGCCGTGAAGCTGTACAGCAAATGGCACAACAGGTTTCCACCGTATATGAAAAGGACCTGCTCAAACAGGGGCTGATAATCCGCCATCTGGTTCTGCCGAACCATATTGACAATTCGAAAGAGGTGCTGTCATGGGTAAAAAAGAACCTTCCCGGTGCACTTGTCAGTGTCATGTTTCAGTACCGGCCCTACTATAATGCACACCAATTCCCTCTTATTGATCGACCCGTTAACTATAGAGAATATGAGCAGATTAACGAGTTGGTTGAACAGCTCGATCTCCCGGGCTGGGTACAGGAATTCGATCCGCCCGATGAACTTGCCGGGGTGTATTTTACTCCTGATAATAAAACAGTGTAACCAGACAAAAATAGTAACCACCGGCAGGAGCGTACATGGACAACTACATCGTTGCAAACAGTCGAATAATACAACGCAATCAGATACTGAAAAACAAATTCATCATTGTTGAAAACGGGAAAATAGTCGCCATCAGTGAAAACTGCGATGCGTGGCCTTCCTTTCCGATAATCGACGGGAACAACCACTACTGCGCACCTGCACTTATTGAAATGCACATTCACGGCTGCAGTACCCTGGGTTTTGAAATACCTGAAGGGGGTATACTGGAAAAAGCGGCGTTTTTTCTGGCGCAGCAGGGAGTAAACACCTTTGTGCCGACCCTGCAGTGTGATGAAGCGACTATCGCCCGGCTTGCAAATGAGCTGGAGTCGGATCGTGCTTTACAGCAGAAAATTCCCGGCTTATATATCGAAGGCCCTTTTATCAGCACCGTTAAAAAAGGCGGGATTCAGGTAAAACATATTCGAAAGCCCGATACCGACTATTTACAAAAGCTGGTTGACTTGTCAAAAGGATATATACGGCTGATGACCCTGGCGCCGGAACTCGATAGCAGCAAATCCGTCTTTCACGCATTATCCGAATACGGCATCATCCCCTGTTTCGGTCATTCCAACGCTGAATTAAAGGATTCACTCGCTTTTAATCCTGATAGTACAGTCAGTATGACCCATCTGTTCAACGGTATGTCACCCGTATCGCATCACACCGCGGGCCTGGCAATGCTCCCTTTTATCAACAGAGACATCTTTTTTGAATTAAATGCCGATTGTATCCATCTCAACCGGGAGAGTATCGCCATGAGTTACAATAATTGCAATCATGAGCGGTTATTACTTATCTCCGACGCAGTGATATCCGCCGGACTGAAACGGGGTGAATACACCTACTACGATAAACCGGTGATCTCCGGCGACAGAGGGGTGCGTTACAAGGATAATGATGTGCTTATCGGCTCCAACTGTCTGGTTCGCGAGGTGGTCAAGCGACTTATCGAAACAACCGGCGCTACCTTGCACGAAGCTATAGCCTTCGCAACATTCAATCCCGCAAAACTACTCGGTATTGACGACAGAAAAGGAAGCATTGACATTGGGAAAGAAGCTGATTTGATTTTTTTGGATGACGAACTTGAGGTGGTACGGAATCTTACTGCATAATGTGAAGTCCTACTCCACGTGCAGCAGGTAATGTCCGTACTCGTCCCTCTTCCTCGTTTTCTTTACAAACGAAGAACAGAGTGGGAGAACGGGAGAATTGGAGAGAGGGATAAAAATAAAAGAGAGAGAATGACGATGAGGACGAACAATGTAACGATACTGCAACAAACCTCCGCTTTTTAAAGCAATTATAATTGAATGAACGTAGTTACAGAACTTTCATGTATTTCTTTTTAAAATCGAATTATTTTAAACGTATGGTTGAAACCGAGTGGATTGTATATCGTATGAATATTAAAATATTGCCGTCATTTGAAAGTAACCGGGTGACTGCTTATGACAGTTTATAGACTATAACAATACTCCATTACCCGAATACTCCACTATTCCGGTTTGGAATCATTATGTTCGAGACATTGCCAATAGAGAGTAACACACTCAGAGAGTCGGGTTTCTTTTCCGATTTCGATATCCAGTTTACAAAATTCATATACCGGCAGGCTACGGTAAAAACACCGGAGCTCTGCTGGATTACCCTGCTGCTCTCCCGCAGCAGCCGTGAAGGCCATGTCTGCCTTGATCTGAAAACCTTGACAACTACTCCTCTTCCAGAAACAGTTCCCCCTCTCCCCGAAAGTCTCTCAGACAGGGAAAAGGTTTATGATATGCTGGCACACTCCGGTGTGGCGGGAAAACCGGGTGAGCTGTATCCGTTTATCATTGAAGGTAACTATTTATACCTTCAGAAATTCTGGCACTATGAAAAAACAATCGCGGACAAACTCATTGCCATGGCCTCCGAATGTATACCGGTTCAGGACGACAAATCGTTTCTCACACAGTTGGATAAATATTTCCCACAAGAAAAGAACGAGATTAACCGGCAGCGTATCGCGGCCTGCATCGCCGCGACCCGCCGACTGTGCATTATCACCGGAGGGCCCGGTACCGGCAAGACAACCACCGTTGTTCATATCCTTGCCCTGCTTATCGAGCAGTCCCAAAAAGATAACCTGCGAATCGCACTGGCCGCACCGACCGGTAAAGCTGCAGCCCGCATGGAAGAAGCTGTGCAGCAGGCAAAGGAGAAACTTCCTGTAATCAGTGACAAGCTCCCTTCATCAGCTTCAACAATACACCGGCTACTGGGAGCAATACCACACGCATCCAAATTCAGACACAATCAGGACAATCCCCTGCCCGTGGATATTGTGGTTATCGATGAAGCCTCCATGATCGATATTTCACTTATGTATAACTTTCTTACGGCACTGCCTGAAACTGCACAACTCATTATTCTCGGAGACCGCGACCAGCTTGCCTCGGTTGAAGCCGGCTCTGTACTGGGAGATATCTGCGCTGAAAAATTTCTCTCCTCTTTCTCATCAGAATTTCTTACACCTTTGAAATCATTTTTTTCACCGGAATCAATCGAATCTTTAAGGGATGATACCATGCCCGCTCTTGCCGATTCCATTGTACAACTGCAGAAGAGCTTTCGTTTCACCGGTCCCATTGCCGAATGCAGTAATGCCGTGAGAACGGGTACACCCAAAGAGGCCTTTTCAATAATCACTAAAGTCAAAGAGACCGCTTTCACCTGGACCGAACTCACCAGTCACCGTCAAATAGCCTCTCTTATCAGGGACGATATTATCAACGGCTGGCATGACTACCTCAACGCAGATACCATGGAAGAGATGTTCAGGGCGTTCAACCGTTTCCGTACACTCTGCGTGTTACGCGCAGGCCCGCACGGCGTTGAATCAGTCAATAAAACCATTGAACTTATTCTCGCGCAGAACAACATGCTTTCACCAACCCGCAAATGGTATACAAAACTCCCCGTTATGATTACCCGCAACGATTACCGGATGCAGCTCTACAACGGTGATACCGGCATAATATACCCCGACCCTGATACGGGCGGACAGTTGAAAGCATGGTTCCCTTCACTGAAAGATAACCCGGAACAGCCGTTCCGCGCATTCTCTCCCTCCCGGCTCCCGGCCCATGAAAAAGCCTTTGCCATAACCGTCCATAAAAGCCAGGGCGCTGAATTTGATTCTATCCTGCTTCTGCTGCCGGACAGTGATACGCCGGTTCTCACCCGGGAACTTCTTTACACCGGTATTACACGCGCACGAAAACAGGTGCATATATATGGAAAAAAGGATGTTTTTGATGCCGCTGTGGAAAGAGTGATAGACAGGAGATCGGGGTTGCGGAAGAAGCTATGGGTATAACAAGAACTAATAATCTCCGTCCTGATATATAAATTAAATGCTGTAATCTCATACTTTATTATGCCGATTCCGGAATAAATACATCTCTTTATGGAAAAAGGATATTAAAACAGCTATGGAAAGAAGGGTGGACCGATTTTTTCCTATTTCCTCTGCATCTCCTCCCACGCCACCTCAGACTCAACACAAAACCCCGGAGCAAAAAAGGAGACCGTCTTCTCATCAGCTTCAATACTGGTAAGCACGACATTCGACCAGGCAAGGCTTTTCGTATGAGTGGTATCGCTGGCGGCGGTAACTGTTCCGGTTATTTCGAATGGCGTTTTCAGTTCAGGTATGTTAAAACGTACAGTTATTTTTTCACCGTCCTGCATGTTGAGCGTTGTGCAGAGATTCAGGCTGAGCGCACCGTTGTCATTCCGGCAGCCGATAATGAGTCCCTCATCGGTAAAAGAGCCTTCTTTATCCTTTTGTAATACCGGCACACACATCATCATCGCAGTATCGCACACTTTCAGGCCACGGATTGACCAGGTCTTTACCGGCTGGGACTTTCCTTTAACCGTTGCAGGCGGCAGACCGATTGCCGTCACATCATCCTTTACCGTTTCGTAGGTACTCTCTGCGATAAAAACCTGCCACCGGCCGGACAGGGATTCAATCCGTTTGCCGAGATTGATATTGTCACCGATCACCGTATATTCCATTTTGTCGTTACCGCCGATATTGCCGCCGGCAAAGGGGCCGGTATTGCATCCGACACCAAGATGAATGGGAGGCTCACCCTCGGCTTCAAGCTCGCGGGCAAACCGCCAGACCGATGTCTGCATACCGAGGCCGGTTCGTACCGCGTTGCACTCGGCGTGGGTATCCTCAAACATGACATTCCAGAATGCCATAATCATATCACCCTCAAATTTATGCAGGGTACCCTTGTTACGGGTTACTTCATCGGTGACCAGCAGGAAATAGCGGTTCAGCCGGTCAATGACCTGCATGGCGGTCATATTCTCGGACATGCGGGTAAAACCGACAATGTCACAGAACAGTACTGTTCCATACTTCTCTTCTCCTCCGAGACGCAGAGGAATAGTTCCTTCGAGAATACCTTCAACAATGTCCGGTGAAAGGTAACGCGACAACTGCGTCCGATACCGGGTCTCCGTCTGAATATCCTTATAGAGCTGAACGTTCTTCAGTGCAACTGCCGCCTGGGCTGCTATGCCGGTTAACATGGTAAGGTCGTCCGGGGTGAAGGCCTGCTCCCTTGACGTGGTGTCAACCGTTATCATCCCAAGGATTTCATCCTTATGAATGAAAGGTACATACATTAATGAACGGATGGAGAAATCGGCAATGGATTGACCGCCGACAAAACGGGCGTCCTGAAGAGCATTGGAGGAAAGTATCGACTGCTTTTTATCAATAACCCATTGAACGATTGTCCGGCTGACCTCAAACTGTTCCTCCTCAGTTAATGCGGTATCACGACGACGGCCGGCAGCGGGTGTCATCTCACCGGTTTCATTGTTGTACAGCATGATAAAAGAGCGTTCCGCCCGGGGGAAAATATCAAAAATACTTGACATGATTTTCTCGAGCAGCTCTTCAGACTTTGTTATCGTTCCGAGGACATTCGAGATTTTTATCATTGCCTGAAACCGTTTTACCGCGGCACGCAGTTTTTCTTCCGATGCCCCCTTGTCAATATCAAGCAGGCCGACTGATGCGTCAATCATGGTATGGCCGGACATCTCGGCCGACTCTTCCGGCTTCATGATAACCGAAAGTCCTCCCATACTGTCATACGGCGACGGTTTATATTCACCTCGCCGGCGGCCGGTGGGCGGCTGCTTTCCTTCCGAATGGAACATCATAACCGTCTCGGCGATACTTATACGATCACCATCATACAGCGGCCGGGGAACAAAACTCTCAAGTTTTGTATCGTTGACTAACACACCGTTTTTTGAACCGAGATCCTCTATGACAAACCAGGTATCCTTCAGCCTGATACACGCATGGCGACGGCTCACCTCAGTCTTGTGTATGGCTATATCATTCTCAGGCGTACGGCCGATAGTGCATCGGCGTTCAAACTGATGCCGCCCGGCTAACTCTGATTCTTCTGTAAACTCAATAAACGCCATGGACCACCACGTATGTATGGGTTACATCTTTCGGTAACGATAACCGTATCGTTAAACGGTAACGGTGACGGAAACTGATTGGTTTGTGTTAAATATAGACAAATTTATGCTACGCATTCAGCTGCTCCCCCTGAATCCCCCGGAGAGGGATTAATTATAATGTTATTTCATCATAAGTCCTCCTCCGGGGGATTCAGGGGGAGCTCTCCGGTTACGTTTTAACAGAAACAAATTCATCGATTCTAATTTATGCCCCGGCACTCATTATTGTCAATACACCATCAACATCCGCCAGACAGGCTGTTCTGGTAACAAGGAAATCACTCTCCCGGTACTCCGGGAAAAGAGACCGGACAAGATCTCGCGGACGGCAGTTCCCCGACGGCCGTGCCGAAACCAACGCTGCTATACCAAGTGTACCATTACGTTCCGGTACTGTCAAATTGAAAACCAGCGGTTTGAGATCACGGGTTACCGTTTTACCCTTCTTCTCAATAGTAATCAACAGAGACGTCCTGCGTTCAATCCGCTCAATTGCACGGTGCAGGTCTTCCTTACTCATTGGCTGCAGTGGCCTGATACTGTATTGCGCAGCGACAATTGCCGCAGATATTGCGGTCGGTTTACCGGAAATTACAGCGGCTTTTTTCAGCACAAGATCTTCGGGCAGATGCGTGTTGATGCGCTCCATATCGAACGTACAGGAGGTCGTAGTGACAATATCGAACAGCTCATTCGTGCCCATAACCCCGAGCGCCAGCGGTGGTCCGAATGCCATGCTGGGATGTGGATGATACCCCTGCGAATAGGCAACCGGTACCCGCTCCATTCTGAGCGCCCGCTGAATACAGTTTACAATGTTTTGATGCGATAAAAAGCGGGTGTTATATCCTTTTTCATATACCACCCGGTACCTATACCGATCTTTCCGCTCAGCCGATTCGGTTTCTTTTATCGCAGGGACATAATCGAAAACGCTGTCCGCTACCGTATTTTTCCGTCGGCGTACCTGCTCAGGGGTACATACCCCGCATTGCGTACACACACTCTTGCGGCAATCCTCAATTGTTTGCGCATCCCGTGCGTTCCTCAGTTCCGCACTGAAAAATTCACTGGTAATACCAAGGGAAATCACCGACCATGGAAGCGCCTGCGCTTCGGGAATCTCTCCAGCATACGGTTCCAATGCCACACCGGTTTCAGCAGCGGCCTTGCGCCAGCGGAGGAGATCAAACCGCTCATCCCACCCGTCAAAGCGCGCCCCCATCTCCCACGCTCTGCTGATAACCGCCGCTAATCTCCTGTCGCCGCGGGCCAGAACCGTCTCGAGAAAGGTCATCTCAGGATTCCGGTATGAAACTTTCACATTTTTTCTGTTTCGTAAAGCAGCTTTTATTGTCCGACCCTTTTTATTGAGGTTCACAATACCGTCCATGGACTCCCATTGAAACGGCGTATGCGCTTTGGGCGAGAACGGGGAAACCGAAACATGTACCATCCGCCGTTTTGATTTTGCCCGAACCATATCGGCAATTGCACCCACCAGATCGATAATTGCTTCTATGTCCTCATCCGTTTCAGTAGGCAATCCTATCATAAAATAGAGTTTAATTGTCTGAATATTGTGTGCCAGCAATAGTTCTACGGTTTTGAATATCGTCTCCCGGGTAAAATCTTTATTGATTACATTGCGCAGCCTCTGGCTCCCGGCTTCAGGAGCAATGGTAAATGATGTGGCGGAAAGCGCCGTGCGCAGGATATGCAGCTCAGATTCGGCAAGTGCATCGACCCGCGTTGACGGCAGTGAGATACGCAGCGGCAGTGTCTGCTTGATCTGCGCAAGTGCATGGATCAAGGAATTGAACTGTGAATAATCAGCGGTTGACAGAGAGAGCAATCCGACTTCTTCCCAGCCGGTACTGCCGGTCCCGTCAGTAACCTGGGTTACAACCGACGAAACCCTACGCTCCCGGACCGGCCGGTAATAAAACCCCGCAGCGCAGAAACGGCAGCTCCGGGTACAGCCCCGCATCACCTCAACAGCCAGTCGATGGTGAACGACATCAACGACCGGAACCAGCGGCGCAGATGGATAATCTTCATCGTCAAGAGATGATACTTTCGACGCCCGTACCGGTTGCGTTCCCCCGGATAACTCAGGTACAAGAAAAAGTCCCTTCTCGGCGACAGTGTACAAAGCGGGTACATAGACACCGCCAAGCTCACCCAGTCTGAGCATTGTTTCGCTGCGGCCGGCTCTTCTGCTTCTATATTGTTGCAGCACAGTACATACCTCGCGAATAATCTGCTCGCCGTCACCGATAACACAGGCGTCGAAGAAATCGGCGAGGGGTTCGCAATTACCCATGCAGGAGCCGCCGGCCAGCACTATCGGATCGGTATCGGTGCGTTCTTTTGCGAGCAGTGGAATTCCTGCAAGATCGAGCATGGTAATGACGTTGGTATACTGGAGTTCATACTGGATACTGAATCCCAGCCAGTCCACCTCTTTCAGCGGCATGAAGTATTCGAGGGAGTACAGGGGAAGATGTTTTTCACGAAGTATTTTTTCAGCATCGTGCCACGGGGCATAACAGCGGGAAAGCGCCCACCCGGGATGCTTGTTTACAATATGGTACAGTATCTGCGACCCGTAATGCGACATGCCGAGATCGTACAGCTCCGGAAAACAAAGAA
>Ga0190359_1002838_pt1 | contig 10213 bp, 7 predicted proteins | sample 48721823_MG_FD_161269 | JGI IMG/M metagenome (GOLD analysis project Ga0190359, IMG submission 161269) | Hydrothermal vent microbial mat bacterial communities from Southern Trench, Guaymas Basin, Mexico - 4872-18-2-3_MG | ecosystem: Environmental > Aquatic > Marine > Hydrothermal vents > Microbial...
TCAGAGAATTTAATTATCAGGGATCGGCTGAGACTCCGTTTGCCGTCAATAAGTTCTTTATAGAATCCGGAAGACTTTATTTGTGCTTTCTGGGCAAAATATCTATACGAAAAGGCCCTGCTCTGCTTCTTCTTAAATTTATAATAATCAGCAAGATACGCCCGATAATCCGTGTAATCGAATACACTTATTTCGTTGTCTGCTTTTTCCATACTGTAGGCGATAATAAATAAATTGTATACTTTTTGTGAACAGCTCTTTATCAAAATATAGCCAAAATTAGCAATTATTTCTCTATTTTCCTTAATACCTTATATTATTAATGTTCTCATTTTGAGAACATCTACTATAGAAATTATGACAATTACCCGATAAAAAAAAGGCGACTGACAAGCCGCCTTTTAATTATATCAGAAATAGGTTGAAAATATCAACTACAATTCTTTCTTTTCCTCCGCCAAAGGTTTCTGCTCCTCCTTCACTTCCTTTTCAGCACTGTCCTGCTCCTGATGTTCAATTATTTCTTCCACTTTCCCCTCAGACGCGGCTTCAGTTTCAGCAGTCTCAGGTTCAACCGTTGCAGGCTCTTCAGCCTTCGGTGAAGGAGTCACAGGCTCAACCTTTGCAGTTTCTTCAGCTTTCGGCTCAGGAGTCTCAGACTCTGAAGCTTCAGGCGGCTTAATCGCCCTTTCTTCATCTGCCGCTTCATCGGTTTTACCGGCACTCTCTTCAACTGCAGGCGCATCAGTGCTCTCACCTGCCTTCTTCTCAGATACAGCTTCAGGTGTTGCCGCCTCAGCAGCAGCGTCTTTATCGGCAGTTTCCTTCGCGGGCTTCCCTTTCTGTTTTTCAGACTTACCCTTTGCCTTATCGTCCTTTTTCTTTCCCTTCCTGGCACCTTCCTTTACCGGGTGTGCTTCAAGATAGGCCTGCCGCTCTGACTCATCTTTATCCTTGAAATACTCGGCGACACTGACAACGATCTTGCGTCCGTCAATATCAAACTCAATAACCCGTGCCACGGTCTTGTCACCTACCTGATAAATATCGGAAGGATGTTTCACCTCCTGCCCAAGCTCTTTTAAAGGAATAAATCCCTCGACATCATCAGTCAGATTGACCACGAGTCCGCGATCCAGGATACGTGCCACTTCACACTCGATATCCGAACCGACAACAAATTTCTCGGCAAGATCCGACCAGGGATCTTCGGTGAGCTGCTTGATACCCAGCGAGATACGGCGTTTTTCTTCATCAATGTCAAGAATCTTCACCTCAACAGTGTCACCCTTTTTGAGTATTTCACTAGGATGATTTATCTTCTTAGTCCATGACATATCGGAAATATGCACCAGGCCGTCAATACCTTCCCGTAATTCAATAAATGCACCGAAGACCGCAATATTTCTAACCTTGCCTGTAGTGGTGGAGCCGACAGGAAAGTCTGTCTGTACATTTTCCCAAGGGTCCGGTTCAAGCTGCTTGAATCCGAGAGAAATTTTCTGATTATCCTTATCAACCTTCAACACAACAGCTTCAACTATATCGCCGATACCTACAAGCTTTGACGGATGCTTGATATGTTGCGTCCATGACATCTCGGAAATATGAATAAGCCCTTCAATGCCCTTCTCAAGCTCCATAAATGCACCGTAATCGGTAATCGAGACGATTTTACCGCGTACCTTGGTACCTTCAGGATATTTCTCCTCAACATCTTTCCAGGGATGCTCGGTGAGTTGTTTCAGCCCCAGAGAGATACGTTCCTTGTTTTCATCAAAATCCAGCACCATGACCTTAAGACTGTCACCTAGAGCGACCACTTCAGAAGGATGGTTGACCCGGCCCCAGGACATATCGGTAATATGCAGCAGACCGTCAACACCGCCCAGATCGATAAATGCACCGAAATCGGTGATATTTTTCACGGTGCCCTCCCTGACCGTGCCCTTTTCCAGTTCGGCAAGAATCTTCTCGCGCTGTGCCATACGGCCCTCTTCGAGGATTACCCGGCGCGATACCACAATGTTTCTGCGCGTCTTGTTAACTTTAATAACTCTGAATTCAAAGGTCTCGCCAATAATGGCATCCATATCCGGTATCTGCCGCAGGTCAATCTGCGAGCCGGGAAGAAAGGCATCAACACCGAACAGATCAACGACAACACCGCCTTTAATCCTGCGCAGCAGCTTACCTTTTACCGTGGTCTGGTTCTCATACGCTTCGTATATCGTATCCCATACTCTGAGAAAATCCGCACGTGATTTTGAGAGAATAATATTTCCTTCACTGTCTTCAATCTGTTCAAGGAATACGTCAATCTCATCGCCTTCCTTGAACTCCTCGATGTTTTTAAACTCATTAATCGGAATAACGCCTTCCGACTTGAAATTAACATCGACAAACACTTCCTTGTCGGTGATTTTAAGGATTTTTCCTTTAACGACCTGTCCTTCAGTGATATTCTCAACAGATTCGAAATAGTCCTCAAGCGCTTCTTCAACTTCACCGGGTTTGTAATAACTTTCTTCAAACTCCGAAAGGTCGACTTCGTTACCTTCGGCATCAACACCGACAAGGGGTTTCTTTTGTTTGAGTGTCTCAGACATACTAATCCTGACTAATGGGTTAAGGTTGAATAGTTCAGTTAATTAACGGTTGTTCGGAAAAATCGTTTTGAGAATCTTTTCCGAACGGAACAATAGAGTATTTGGAATAGTGGAGTAATGTAAAAACATTCCGCCCATACAACAATAACAATCTCCCATTACTCCGGTACTCCAACATTCATTTCATCTATATTTTTATGATTTCTTTAATCAACTTATATATTTCCGACGACGCCGCACGCTTTTGCCTTCTTGACAATATACTCCACCTGCTCCTCAAGCGTCATGCCGGTGGTATCGAGCTCCTCGGCATCGTCAGCTTTCCGCAACGGGCTGTTTTCCCGTGTTGAATCCTTGGTATCCCGCGCCTTAATCTCCGCCACCAGCTCCTCAATGCTTTTATGCTCACCGATTTTCTCGAAATCCTTCTGCCGCCGTCTGGCCCGCTCCTCTACCGACGCCGTCATAAAAATCTTAACCGCAGCGTCGGGGAATACGACCGTACCTATATCCCTTCCTTCGCAAACCACCGTTGCGGATTCTGCAAGTCTGCGCTGCTGTTTTACCAGTTCCTCCCGGACAACGGTCGGTTTACAGTAGTCGGAAACATGGCGGGTTACCTCATCCGTGCGTATCGCTTCAGTGACATCCTCACCGTCCATCCAGACCTGCATGTCCGGCGGCGCACCGATAAAATCTATGGTCGTCCCCCTGACACACCCGGCAAGAGCCTCCGTATCAGTAACATCAATATGCTCCTGTAAACATTTCAGGGTAATTGCCCGGTACATTGCACCCGTATCAAGATGCTGTATTCCAAGCTGTTGTGCAACCAACCTGGCTGTTGAACTCTTTCCGGAACCTGCCGGACCGTCAATAGCAATAACCATGATATTCTGATAAGCGATTATTTCCCATACAATATATCTAATCAGATATACAATCAAAAGAATCGTTGTAAAATAGTTGGAACGGTGAGCCTGTGTCAAGGTATACATGCAATATTACAGATGAAGCGCCTTGCCCGATATTAAGCAGGGACAATTTTGAAAATAAGTGAAACATTAAAAGAAGTTGTTATGGAAAGAAAATGAAACATTACACCGTGCAATCGACATCCTTTATCCGTAACTTCCTATACTCAGTATCACGGTATCGCTAAAGCTTAAAAACTATTTCCATTCAACCACGACCTCTTTATTAGGTAAAAAATCTTTCTGACAAAAACCCATTGTAAGGTGAGTGTTAGATGAAAAAACAGTATCACAGGGAGATGAATCCCCTCGGTGCCGTGTCATATACACATCCTTGATAAAAAGTGGCTGGTACAGGACAACTCAAATTGCCTACCTGAAATATAATCCTTCTAAAAAGGAAGATAACCTCCAAAAATGTCCTGTTTTTGAAAAAACGTTTTCTGTGAGAAAACAGCGGTTTTATTGAAAGAAAAACCAATATCAAAGCGATACACTCGTCATTAAGTAAACACATTTCCAAAAAATTCAATTCCTCCATTTATACTCAGGTTTCATGACATATTTTATAACATTGCTGAATTGAAACACACAAAAATAATATTGAAGGAGAGTACATGATCGCAAAAGAAACCATTCTGGCTAATTTGAAAAACTGTCTTACCCGGACCGATTTCCTTAGCCTCCCGAATCCCAGACGGGGCAAGGTACGGGACACCTTTGATCTGGGTGATAAACTGGTTCTTGTTACTACCGACCGGCAGAGCGCCTTTGACAGGATTCTGGCATCCGTTCCTTTTAAGGGGCAGGTGCTGAATCAGGTGAGCGCCTTCTGGTTTGAAAATACCACGGATATCGTACAGAATCATGTGCTTGAAATACCGGATCCGAATGTGACGGTTGCTAAAAAATGCAGTGTTTTTCCCATTGAATTTGTGGTACGCGGCTACCTGACCGGCTCAACCGACACATCCGCCTGGACACAGTATTCAAAAGGGGTGCGGAATTTCTGCGGTAACACCCTTCCCGACGGTATGGTGAAAAATCAGAAATTAAACCAGCCGATCCTTACCCCCACAACCAAATCTGAGGAACACGATGAATCCATTTCAGCGGAAGAAATAGTTGAACGCGGGATAATAGATGAAGACACCTGGAAGAAGCTTGAAAGCATTGTTTTTTCCCTGTTTTCTTACGGCGCCAGTATTGCCGCGCAGCATGGCCTTATTCTGGTGGATACCAAATATGAAATAGGCAGGGATGAAAATGGAGAAATTACCCTTATTGATGAAATCCATACACCCGATTCTTCACGTTACTGGCTTGCGGATTCCTATGAAGAACGTTTTGCGGAGGGCCGGGAGCCTGAAAATATTGACAAGGAATTTCTGCGGCTCTGGTTTCGCGATAATTGTGACCCCTATAACGATCCTGAGCTGCCACCGGCGCCCGATGACCTCGTGGTTGAACTATCTTCACGGTATATTAAACTGTACGAAATGATTACGGGCGGAGAATTCAGGATAGATGCGGATACGCCGATAGAGGAGCGACTTAAGAGGAACCTGCAGAAATATTGTAACTAGTAAAAAACGAAGGGAAAAAATATGGCAAGAGATCAGGACGCCATGTCCGCCATAGTCGGTTTATGCAAACGCCGCGGCTTTATTTTTCAATCGAGTGAGATATACGGTGGATTAAACAGTTGCTGGGATTATGGTCCCCTTGGTGTCGAATTGAAACGAAACGTTAAAGAGGCGTGGTGGAAGTCAATGGTTTCGACCAGGCGCGATATCGTGGGTCTCGACGCGTCGATCCTCATGCATACCAAGGTATGGGAAGCCTCCGGTCATCTCAAGGGATTCACCGACCCCCTGGTTGACTGTCTGCTGACTAAAAAACGGTTCAGAGCCGACCATATTAAGCCGCAGTCAGGCACTGTCCTGCGGTTTACCGGTGCGAAAGACCGTAATTCAGAAGCTGTAAGCACAGAACCGTATGCGGTTCTTGCAACGACAAAGGGTGATATTGATAAAGCAAGAAAAACCGCGCGCGAATTCTACCGGTCCCGTGGTATTGCAGAACCGGAACTTCTCGGTGAAACACAGGAAGAGGTGGAAAACACCACGCGGTTTAATCCGGAAAACGGTGGGCTTCTTACGGAACCGAGAAATTTTAATCTCATGTTTAAAACATTTATGGGCCCGGTCGAAGATGATTCTACGGTAGTGTTCATGCGTCCGGAAACGGCACAGGGGATATTTGTCAATTTCCTCAATGTGCAGCAGGCATCACGTCTCAAGCCGCCCTTCGGCATTGCCCAGATCGGCAAGAGTTTCCGTAACGAGATAACGCCGGGAAATTTCACCTACCGTACCAGAGAATTCGAGCAGATGGAAATGGAATTCTTTGTGCCGCCTAATGAGGACGAGCGGTGGTATGACTATTGGAAAAATGCCCGTTTTAACTGGTACATTGATTATGGCATTAAGAAAGAAAATTTACGTCTGCGGGATCATACAACGGATGAGCTCGCACACTATGCAAAGGCGTGCGTTGATGTGGAATACAACTTTCCTTTTGGCTGGAGCGAGCTTGAGGGTATTGCGAACAGAACCGACTTTGACCTGAAACAGCACTCGCGGTTCAGCGGGAAAAATCTCTCAGTCTACGATGAAGCGACCAAAGAGCACATGGTGCCCTATGTTATTGAGCCGGCGGCCGGCGCCGATCGCGCGGCCCTGGCCTTCCTGACCGATGCGTATGCAGTGGAAGGTGAAGGAAAGGACAAGCGAACGGTTCTGCGGTTTCATCCCGCCCTGGCGCCAATTAAAGTGGCGGTCCTGCCGCTGGTTAAACGTGACGGTATGCCGGAAAAAGCTGAGAAGATATATAACGATCTGCTTAGCCATTCGGTACACTCATTCTTTGATATAAACTCGTCAATCGGTCGGCGGTATGCCCGCCAGGATGAGGCAGGTACACCATTCTGCGTTACTGTGGACAGCCAGACACTGGAAGACGATACAGTCACGGTACGGGAACGTGACTCGCGCGATCAGTACCGTATCGCTTCGGGTTTGGTCGTGGAAAATATCACCTCAAAACTCAGGATTAGTTAACATTATGAAGATAAGAGTTATTGTTGCCATGGGCGGCCCGTCTGCGGAGCATGAAGTATCACTTGCGACGGGCCGGGAGATTCTCAAACATATCGATACCGCCAAATACGAAACACGCATTCTAATTATCAGTCGGGATAAGCAGTTCTTCTACAGTGATAAATCTGTTGCGTCGCTGGCGGATCCGGAGTTTACCGCTCCCGAAACATCATCGCATTTTACCGGACCGATAGCGCCTGCACAGTCGCAGGATGTCTGGGATGGCATGGATGTCGTGGTTCTGGCTCTGCACGGTGAATTCGGTGAGGACGGCAGGTTTCAGGGATTTCTTGACACTATCGGAATACCCTATACCGGTTCGGGGGTATACGCCAGTGCGGTCGGTATGGAAAAGATTGCTTCCAAATACATCTTTGAACAGCAGGGAATCACCACCCCACCCTATTCCGTCTATCATACTGACGGTTCGGGTATTTCCATACAGGACATCATTGAAAAACACGGGTTCCCCTGTTTTGTCAAGTGCCCGCAATCCGGCTCAAGTCGTCTGATGGGGCGGGCCGGCACCAAACAGGACCTTGAACATATGCTGAAAGAATTTGCGGCATTTGCACAGCAAATCCTCATAGAATCGAATATCGAAGGGGAAGAGTATTCCTGTCCGGTACTCGAGTACCCCGACGGCGAAGCCATGGCGCTGCCGCCGATTCTCATTCGTCCGGTACGGTCAAGCTATTTTGACTATAGAGCAAAATATACCGAAGGCGCCTGTGAAGAAATTGTTCCGGCTCCCTGCGATCCGAATCTGGCAAAACGGTTGCAGGACCTGTCGCTGCAGGCCCACAAGGTACTTACCTGCCGCGGACTCTCACGCACCGATATGATTGTCAAAGGCGACGGCATATATGTCCTTGAAACCAATACCCTTCCGGGATTAACCTCAGCTTCCCTGGCGCCGAAAGCCTTTGCCGCAACCGGTGGCTCCTATACGGAGCTTCTGGATATACTCATCGAAACAACCCTGGCGGGCAGAAAATAATGAGCTGGATACTGGGTATTGATACCGCTTCAGCGGAACTCAGTATAGGCCTTCTGCACGACGGCAAACCGGTTATTTCCTGCTCACGGTACGGACGTAATGCTCATGCAGAACACATCACCCGTGCGGTTAATTTTGTTCTGGACGGCGGGGGCATCTCAGCCGGGGATATCTCCCATGCCGCCATTGCAGTCGGCCCGGGATCATTTACCGGTTTACGAATCGGCATAGCCTTTCTGAAAGGATTCTTATTAACCCGCGATATACCCGTTTTTCCCGTTTCATCGCTCGAAAGCATGGCTGAAGCGTATCACGGATTCTCCGGAACAATTATACCGGTGATGGACGCTCGTCATGAAAATGTCTTCTACGCCCGGTTCACCGGTGAAAACGGTTCACTAACCCGCCGGAACGAGGATCAGATGATGACTGTACAATCGCTCTCAATATCCTATAAAAAGAATGATACAATTTTAGTTGATACACTGGGACATACGAAAAGTACCCTTCTCTCCATATTGAGAGAGTGGGGTACAGTACGTTCGGTAGATGAAATACCGTTGCAACGGGGGCTGGCATGCGCTGCTATTGCACAGCGTTCGGTAGATAATACATCCGCCTGGAAAAAATCCATCGATATTCTGCCGAATTATATGCAGCCCTCATACGCTGAAATAAAGAAAACAAGAAAGTAAGCCCTGACCGGTATGGCACAATATCCACTCATACTGACCGTTCTTCTCCAGGCAATTATTATACTCCTGTGTGTCGGTCTTATCTATTATCTATTTACCTCCTATCGTATATATCACAGCAAACAGCATCTGGAATCCGCCTTTGATTCGATCGAGGACCCCCTTGCGGTGGTTGATACGAGTTACACACTCCAGCGGGTAAATAAACCTTATGTATCCCTTGTGGGCCGGAATTATCGGAACGTTCTCGGAAAGAAATGTTATACCATTTTGCGGGGCAGGAGTTCTCCCTGTGAAGAATGCCGCCTGGTCGGTGTCCTTACCACCGGCACCAAATTCTATGTGCCGCAGTGCCCCCATCCGCAACAGGGTGAAGAGAAGAAAATATCAATCACATTTTATCCGTTCGCCGGTAAAAGAAATGTTAATCCCTGTATTATTGAGCATATCAGAGATATTACTGAGCTTGAATCCATGAAAAACAATCTTGAGCATGAGTATACCATTTTGTCCGATACAACCACGCTGCTGCGTCATGAACATAAGGTGATACACGAGGAGCTAAGCATTGCCCGTCAGATTCAACAGAGAATTATGCCGCAACGGGCACCACAGGTACCAGGTCTAAAAATCACCCACACCTATCATCCTATTGAACAGGTTGGCGGCGATATTTACGATTTTATCTCGGTTAATCCGCATCAACTTGGATTCTTTATCGGTGATGTTTCAGGCCATGGCCTGTCGTCAGCGTTTGTCAGCACCATATCAAAAATATTGTTATACCAACAGAGTAAAAAAACCATGCCGACCAATCACCTCCTCACCAGCATTAATCAGGATCTGATAGGCAATGTGGGCCGCTCGCACTACCTCACCTGTTTCTGGGGCATTTTCGACACCCGTGACAACTCGTTTACTTACTCGCGCGCCGGTCATCCCATGCCTATCGTGATACGGGCAAACGGAGACATTATCCAGCTTACCGCACAGGGAACGTTTCTGGGCGTCCTTGACAATCCGGCTATCGAACCGAAAAAATTCTTCTTCAGAAAAGGTGACCGGTGTATTCTTTTTACCGACGGCATATATGAAGTAAAGGAAATTATTGATCAGAAGATGGTAGTCTTCAGTTATAAACAGTTCCAGGATATTGTAGTGCAAACAAAAGTTCTGCCGCTAGAAGAGGTGTTGCCCTATATTAAAAACCAATTCGCACACTTCACGCATGAAGATGATTATACGCTCGTTGCCTTTGATATAACAGAGGACAGGCCGCAGGACATATCTCAGGAACTTCCCGGTTTCAATCGGGATGACGATATTGCGTATTATATCTTTACCTCTATGACCGAGATAGATTATTATTTTAAAACACTGGTAAAAAAGATGCGTAAAGCGGGATATTCCGATGCAGTGACAAAACAGGCTGAATACAGCATTATGAAGCTTATTGCTGTTGTTATAGAATCCTATGAACAGGAAGTGCCTGAAAATGAAGTTACGGTTGCCCACACGTTTCGTACTGATGAGCTGAGAATATGTGTCAAAGGAAAGAATACAACTTTCTCGACACACGAGTCATTCGGCGAAAAAATGATTAAGAGTGCACATGACAATGCCTTGTCTTTCTCACTGTATAAAAATGCATAAAGGACCCATGAAATTCGAGATTCCTTTCCTCTGTATTGTTTTTTCATACTGGATATTTGCTGAAGATATCCGGGATACTACTCTCACTGAAGACTCAGTAGTAGTCCCTGAATCTTCTCCT
>Ga0190359_1002843_pt1 | contig 10204 bp, 12 predicted proteins | sample 48721823_MG_FD_161269 | JGI IMG/M metagenome (GOLD analysis project Ga0190359, IMG submission 161269) | Hydrothermal vent microbial mat bacterial communities from Southern Trench, Guaymas Basin, Mexico - 4872-18-2-3_MG | ecosystem: Environmental > Aquatic > Marine > Hydrothermal vents >...
TTCCAACATAACACTCAATAATGATGTCAATGCTGCTAATGCAACATTTAGTGGAGACGTTAGTGCTTCCAACATAACACTCAATAATGATGTCAATGCTGCTAATGCAACATTTAGTGGAGACGTTAGTGCTTCCAACATAACACTCAATAATGATGTCAATGCTGCTAATGCAACATTTAGTGGAAACGTTAATGCTTCCAACATAACACTCAACAATGATGTCAATGCAAATAATGCAAATGTGGATGCTGTTAATATTACCTCGGTTAGCCCTGCCGATACAGCAACTTTCTTTGGCACTGATGATTCTGGCAATTCAACGCTTCATATGAGAATTGGCAATGGATCTGGCGACAAGATCCAAGTAGAGAGCTGGAATGGAAGTTCTGCTACAAGCCTGATGGAAATTGGTCAAACCACTGTTACTATAAAAGGAGATCTAGTAGTTTCAGGAACTACCACGACTGTCGACAGTGAAACATTGGAAGTTGCTGATAATTACATCATACTAAATAGCGGAGTGGTTGGTTCTCCAACTTTAGATGCTGGAATTAAAGTTGAGAGAGGCAGCGAAGCAGATGTAGAATTTAAATGGAACGAAACAGAAGACAAGTGGGAAACAACTAGTCTTAAAATAACAGACAACTTATATATAGGCGCTGAAAAAGTAACAGCTGTTCCAATTGGAACCATATTAATGTACGATGGCACTGGTATTGCAGACGTAGCAAGTCGATCAGAAGATATAGGAGATAGAGCGGGTGATACAATTTCATTACCCGGCTGGAAAGTATGTAATGGTAATGGCGGCACACCTAACCTGCTGAACAAGTTTATAAGAAGTGAAGCAACAAGTGGCAATACAGGTGGTAGTGATGATGCTATTGTTGTAAATCATAGTCATACAATGTATCATACGCACAGTATAAATCATGACCACGGTTCTTTTACTTCTGATGGTTCTGGAACGCTTTATACTAATTATACAGATCCTGATCTAACGCATCATCATACATTTAATATAGGGACTTCAACCAATCAGCTAAATTATCCTATGTCAGGTTATTCTTATAATAAATCTTATCCTACAAGTGATACAGATAAGTCAATGTCTCACAGGCATTCTATTAATTCACACACGCATACCATAAATCCGCCGCCTTATTCTGGAACTTCGGGGGGTTCAAGTTCAGCTAATACAGGTTCGCAGGGTTCAAGTGGCACAGGCAAAAATATGCCGGCTTATTATAGTTTAATATTTATCAAAAGAATTAACTAAGAAAGGAGATATAAAAAAAATGAAGAAAGGAAGTGCAACATACAAAGTATATCCAAAGTATGAGTATACTTTTGAATTTGAAGATGAGGATGGCAATATTGAAACTGAAACAGTAGTGTTTGAAGGGAGAAAACCTTCTGATGAAGAAATTCAACAGAAACATGAAGAGATATTGCAAAGAAAAATAGCAGAAAGAAATGAGTTAGAATAGTTAAGCTATTCAATTATTTAAAGAGTTTTAAATGCCCCAAACACAACTAAGAACGTACCAATCTGATGGCGATACTTCTGAACCAGTACTTACTGGTGAAAGGGGCATAGGCAAAAATATGCCAGCATATTATTCTGTGATATTTATAAAGAGAGTAAGCTAATTATGAGAGGCGGAAATGTTTATCATTGTTGGACTTTTGACATAGATCCGAACATAACTTATGACGTTATGGCGAATCATTATAATGGCCAGGCGATGTTTGAAAACGCCAGCATATACACTACTGGCGCATGCTATGTTCAATTTCATAATACCAGTTCAGATCCAATACCAATATATGAAGATGAAGAAAGTTTGACAATGAACAATTTTAGGTTTAGAAAGCTTTTTATAACTAACACAAGCGCTAGCGATATTATTCATGTAAGAGTGGTAGTATATTCGAAAAACGAGGTTGGTAGATGAGTATTGTATTTACAAAAAGAACAAAAGCTCCTAGCCCAGTTATAGTTTCCGTATATAATGAAAACAGTACTACTTTAGCAAGAGGCTTAGCGATAAATATATATAATGGAGCAAATAGAACTTGCGCAAGACTGGCAGATAACACATCTATCAACACTCTCTGTCATGGGTTTGCTATTAGAGATATAGAGCCGCAAAGTTGGGGAGAAATAAAAACTGGCGGTCCTATAGAAATTTTAATCAATGCATCACCTGGACAGCCCTACTTTCTAGATGTAGACGGGAAAATAGTTACTCAAGCTCCATATCAGCCATTTATTGAAGATAAAATAATCCAAATGGTTGGCTATGCCGCAAGCAGTTCTGTTTTATATATTAAAATAGAGCAGCCAGTAGGAATCAATCTTCCACCAGCACCTGAAGCTCCATTATTATTGGAGCCAAATAATCATTCGACAGTACACAATCCTGTATATTTCAACTGGCAGCCTATTATTGGCAGTACGTCTGCGGATTATTATAATATACAAATAAGTCAATATAGTAATTTTATATCAAATGTTAAAGATGAAAATATAAATGAAACTTTTGTAACATATTCGTTACCAAATGGTACATATTATTGGAGAGTAGCATCTGTCGCTTTTAGTGAAAGAAGTGATTGGTCTACCATATATTCTTTTAGAGTGAGTTAAACAATGCCATTACCACCAGGAGAAAAAGTAAGAGTTGTAGTTTTAAATAGATACGGGAGATATGAAGCTATAGATCCGGTTGAACTTAGCAAGCTACATAAACACTATATTATAGATATAATTGGCTTGCCTATAGAATTGGCAGAAAGGATCAAGAGAAGCGAACTAGATATTCCTTATGGAGTACCTCAACTGGATGCAGACGGGAAAATAAAAGAGTCGCAGATAAGGCACTGGATAAAAGACAAGTTCAAATTCTTTATTCAAAGCACAGAATCAACTCATTGGATAATAGAACACGATTTCAGAAGAGCTCCGAATGTTATAATATTAGATGAAAATTTTTACGAGATACTTCCGCACGAACTAAAGATAAACGTAAATAAAATAGATATATACTTTCTTCAGCCTTTGAAAGGATATGTAATACTGAATTAGTTAGGAGGGAATAGATGAAAATTTATGGGGATTTAGATCTTAATCAAAATAGACTTATTAAACCTGTTATAGATCAAGGGAACACATTTCCAAGCAATCCTACTACCGGACAAATATTTTACCTATGGAATGATAATACACATGGAATAGACGATGGCCTATATGTATACGAAGGGCCTGACTCAGGTGGGGATCAAGACAGAAAACCTAGAGATTATAGTGGAACATATAATGGTGTGCCATATGAAGTAGGATATGAAGGATGGGTAAAAGCAGGAGCTCTTACAGAAGATGAGCTAGATGAGATAATTGAAGATCTGACGTTTCAAAAACTTCTTGTAGAAAAAGAAGATGATGGGGAAGATTCAAACATTTCATTTTTTAGAATCAGAGACAGATCTGACACAGGCAGTGACTCTACAGGCCAAGGAACAGGTGATTTACGTTTTGAAATTGTCTCTTACAATGGTAAAGTAACTTGGAATGGAAAAAATAGTACATCAAATACCAATTTATGGACAGCTACAGCTGGAACAAACAATAATGTAAAATTCATATTAAGTGGCAGTGGCGAATACGATGTTACGACAGCAGATACTGGAAAAATTAATCTTCAAAGCGGTTCTATTACATTATATAGCTCAGGCACTTCTTCTCAATTATACCTTAAAATAGACGGAAATGGCGCAGATGCTCTTAAAATAGATGATACAGGTGGTATTGACCTTAACATAGGAAGCACTTTCCAAATAGATGGAGCAAATGTTCAAATTGGGGGAAGCGACATTATTCTCCACGATGATGGAGGAGCTCATGATGGCTGGGTAGAAGCTAAAGGATTCATAGGAACAGACAGTTCAGCTACATCGACCTTAGCAGGTAATCTTACAGTTACTGGCGATTTAACAGTCCAAGGAACAACCACAACACTAGAAACTCAAACAGTCACTGTTGAAGACAACATCATGGTACTCAATAACGGTGAATCCGGAAATGGAGTATCATCAGGTGCTGCTGGCCTTCAAATAGATAGAGGCACTGGATATGACGAGTTCTTAATGTTCGCAGAAACAGATGACAGGTGGCATGTAGGCTTTGACGCAGAGTCAGGACCTCCTCAATCTCCAGCTGTAATGGCGGTTAGAGTTCAAAAAGAATTTACAGCTTCTAGCTGGGTCTCAGCAGGGAGTGCTAATCTCTACTATATAGACTTCGTTTATGAAGAAATGGGCTACTCAAACAGTGTAACTTCAAATTATTCAACAATGTTACATACAACAAATGTAATTCCAAAAGTTTATTTCAAAAACGGTTCAGATGACTACAGTGAAGTAGGCGTTGAAGAAATAAAATGCTTCTTTGATCCTTCCAATAGCAACAAAGCGACTTGTAGAATATATGCTAGAAAGAATATATTCACAGGCAGTCTTTTTGATGGCAAAGTAGTTATCACAGCATAATAAGCACAAGCGGCCTATATAGGCCGCTTTTTTTTATGACTCCATTTTTATATATTTTTCGTCTTTACATATAAGATACTTATAAGAGCAATATGGCAGCACTGCCATAATCTAGCCAGGGAATGCTCTTAACACTAACTGGCAAAGGGTAAAAAATGAAATGGTATGGACACATAGACCTGCAACAAACTTCTAGAATAAAAAATGTTCCTGACCCTCAAGAAGAAAGAGATGCAATATCAAAATATCACGTCAATCACTTAAACTATTCAGTAATAGGCGAATGGAATTTTGAAAATGGAACATTAATTCTTCCAACAGCGGGAACGGATCCTACAGGTTCCGCCACTCAAGGTCAAACTTATTGGAATACTACAGATGATTTATTATATATATGGGATGGCTCTGATTGGAAAACTGTTGGAGGCAGTTTAGATGATGCTTATAATATAGGGAGCATTATTACTGTTGATGACGGGCCTGTTAAATTGGACTCTACATCTTCAAATTATTCACCTTTAGAGCTGACAAATAGAACAAGCGCGCCGAGTTCCGGATTACAAGCCGGGCAGGTGGCTGTTGTTAATAATGAACTATATATCTATGATGGAAGCAGAAGCAAATGGCTTTCACCATCTAAATTGATTGGGTTTGGCAGCAATGGAAGTATAGATGGTCAATATCTCGAAGGCCCAGGAACATCGTCCGGTAAATACAGAGGATGGATGATGGTTAAAAAGGGAACGATTATTAGTGTCGCGGCACATGCTAGAACAGGAAACCTTTCTAAGTCAATGGCGCTAAAAATTAATGGTTCAGATGCCAAAGTGTTTAGTTTAGTAAGTGGCAGTTATATATCCAATAATGATAATATAGATTTTAATCAGGGCGATTTGCTACAAATATATGTAAGAGCTGCTGGCAGTGCTGCCAAAGATGTAACTGTATCTCTAGAAGTAGCTTGGAGGCTGTAATGAGAAAGTTAATATTTAGAAACGTAACATCTGAAGATATAACAACAGATGAAGGTTTGGTAATACCAGCAGGCGAAGAAAGTGATGTATCTTTCAGAAAAGCTTTGCAGTTCGAAGATGATGAGCAACTTATAACTTCCATTACTAATGGTGATATTATAGTCAATGATGGCACCCGAGACTTAAATGCCACAGATGGGATAAATTATTTTAAATTATTATCTCATAAAACAGTAAGCGATTGGGCCCAATTAAGCATTATTCAGTTAGGAAAATCTACCAACCAACACACAAATGGAGCTACTCATACTAATATTACGTGGGATGTAGAAGACATTAATATAGGTCCAGCTTTTTCTCATAGCGCAACTACTGACCCTGAAGAGATAACAATAAATGAAGATGGGACATATGAAATATATTGTCGTTTATGTACAAACAATACAAGAAATAATACAATACTTTATATACAGCTACAAAGAAACACTGGCGACGGTTTTCAGGATGTTCCCCGGTTTTTAGCATTAGATAACACTTCCAACGCTGCTGGAGATGGAACTTCGTTATATGGAAAAATACAGTTAAATGCAGGTGACAAAATAAGGATTCAAAGTTGGTTCAACACAGCATCAAATAATTATTGGCTGGCTAATAGTTCTGTATTAAGTATTCAAAAAGTACAAAATCTTGAAAATACATTATCTCAAAACGCATTCACTACAGTCAATACTGACAACGGTTATATAGATGCTGATTCTGGAGATGATACAGCTATATTTACTTCATCAAATAATATTTTATCTATTAGCGCAGATAACGCCACTGATACCATAACATTCAACGTTATACAAAGCAATATAGATCATAATCAATTACTAAATACACATAATCTTACAACAGATATAGACCATAATCAGCTTACCAATTATGATCCAAACAGACATTTTCTGATATCAGAAATAGATCATGGAGTTCTTCAAGGTTTAGATGATGATGACCATGGCTCTATTTATCCAGGGTTAAATCAAAATGAAACAATTACAGGAGATTGGGATCATAGTGGAGGTAGAATAAGATTACCTCAAGGAGGAGCTCCTTATAATACTTACCCAGATGAAGGCGATGTGTTCTGGGAAACAAATGCCAACAATCTTTATATTTACAATGGCACAGATTGGCAAATAGTAAATGCAGATGTAATGCTGCAGTTACCAGCGGTTCAAGCAAGATACTCAGAAGTAGCAACAATTACAACAAACTGGCAAACACTACCTTTTGATACTACAGATGTAGAAACTCTTCCAAATCAGTTATATAGAAACGGAAATAATATTGTCAATGGTGATAAACAAGGTACCTTTCAATTTACATATTCTATTAGCTTAGATTATCCAACTAATGGTGCACCAAACGTCTCTGTGAAAGCAGTCAAAGGTTCAACAGATGTTAGTGGTAGTCTGCATGAAACTGCTGCGGTTGTATATAGTGACACAATAAAAGGAAAAGATAATATATCTGCTACTTTTATTGCAACTTTAGAACAAAATGAATCTATACATTTAGAAGCTTTATCTACTGACAGTATAGATACTTTACCAGGAGAAGTGGTACTAACCGCAGCTAGATTGGATGGTATTCAAGGACCGCCAGGAGAAAGCGGTAACGCTTTTACAATTATTCAATGTCCCAATGGCACAAATCCTATCGCCAATGGATCTGAGTCGCTCACATTAGTATCTTCTGATTCTACAATACAAATAACCGGCAATCAAAGCATTGATACAATAGATTTAAAGGTAGCTCAAAATTTCATAATTCATTCTAATTTAAGCGGCTTGGATCAGGATGATCATGGATCTGTTTATCCTGGTTTTGCTCAAACAGAAACAATTTCTGGACAGTGGACTTTTGGAGACGCTACTAACAATTATGCATCTTTTGGCTTAATCTGGAGAGAAACAGCACCTACATCTAATTTACAAGATGGACAACTGGCGTATATAGATGGAATGATATACTTTTATGATGCTTGGCGAGGAAAATGGTTAAGTATCGAAACTATATCCATTAATGCCTCCAGAAACGGTTGCCAACATGATAATGCTTACCTAAGAATTTTAAACGGATTGGCATTTAGAGATACAAATGGATGGTTAATGCCTTTTAATGGCACTGTTGTTTCTTTGCATATTACAAAAAGAGACGGTAATGACAGTACAATACAGGTAAGATCTAATGGGATCACAATAGCCAGTTTGAGCTTTGGAGCTAGCGGTTCGATAGGCCAATATTCAACTGATATAAATGCTGATTTTAACGCAGGAGATATTCTAACATTTTATAATTCAGGCAGCAATATACATGACCCAATAGTATGGGCAAGAATTAAATGGAGGAAGTAAAATGGCAATAAGATATGTTACAAATGAAACCACAGCTCCTGTTCAAATAGGAGATTTGGGTATAGAAATACAGCCAGGAGAGAAAATAAATCTCGCTGCAACATACGGACTAGAAGAACTAGCACAGTCTACCGACCTGTTTTATTTAATAACCAATGAAACCCTGACATTAGATTTAGACGATGGGAAGGGGACACTTCCAGTTCACGAGGCTATAGACACAATAAGAAGAATAGAGTTAAAACCTATAAAAGATGAAGATGGCAAGTGGCGCGTTAGATCAGACTCCAGGCCGCTTAAGCCAGATGGCAAGCCTTATGAAACAGTCTTTTCTATGGCTGGTGATAGCGAAACAGAAATTGGAGGTGGAAAAACAATCTTTTGGGATGCGTCCACCGATGCGGATTTAGTTGAAGCTCCCACAGGATATAAAAGGAAGAGGATAATACTTACTTATTTAGATCCTATTTATCTGAAGGATGGAGCTATATATTATTTCAACGCTCTTGTAGGATCTTATGCAGATTTATGGATAGTTTGTCCAGCTGGACAGTATTATTATGATAACAATTACCAGCTTAAACTAGCACAAGAAGATACAAAGATTAGAAGATTTTTAATGCACCACTTTTTCGCAGGTACAAATAATCTAGGTGATGAAATGAACTCAGAAGCAGCTGCGGAAACACCTATACCTCCTAATTACGAAATATGGGTGGAAATAACTCTTCCTGCGTCAGATAATCAGAGTTATGGCTGGGGTGAGCTTGAAATGTATAGAGAAAGAAGTGTAATATTATAGAGGGCGATATGATAAGTTTCAAATTAGAACGAAATAATATGAATGGACCTTTATTCTCGTGGTGGGATATTTTTTTATACAAAGGAATAAATGATAAAATTTCAATTAAAACAAAGTTGATATGTAGATTGTATGATAATGGAAAATTTGAAGTTAAATCAAATATATATGCTATAACAAAAAGAGATTGGAAACACCTGTTAGATATAAGCAAACAAGATTTAATTATGAGCATTTTTGATAAAAGTTATTTGGAGAAATATAATGCTAAAAGTTATGAAACATGAATTATATGGTCCATCTGGCTCTGTAACTATATGGGATATTATGTATCCAATTAAAATAAACAAGAGAAGCTTATGGGTAAAAAGATTAGTTAGCATATACGAAGGTGGCGCTATAGAATTTCCATTGAAGAAAGAGGAACCATTGAAAATAAGTTTTATAGATGCTCCCAGTATATCTAAACAGGATGTTATTAAATATATGTTCAATTGGCAAGGTTTATTAAAGATTATTTATTAAGGTGTTTATTAAAATGATATTAAAAAATGTTAGAAAAATCACAATTAAGATGCAAAATGGCTTAGCTTTTTATGTCGTCAAATTTAAGAGAGTCAAAGGCGAATACAAAGCTTCGTTTATAGTGGAAACAACGCCTTTTGTTGAATTCTATTTTGATCCAGAAGCACTCATTAATCCTAAATATGAAGCACGTATAGCTGATGATTTAATAGAAGAAGGGGCTAGAGTAACAAAAGCAGAATTAATAATGATTGTTTTCAAGGGAGGACCTCTGGTGTGAAATCAAATAAGGAATTAAAAAATGCTTAGATGTCAAAGCGGTAGATATTCATCAGCTGAAGAACCAACAGATTGGTTGGCGCTATTATGGATTGAAGGAAACAGGCATATTTTATAGCAGAAATTTTTAAGTTAAGACAAATAAAATTTATTTTTGAGAGGTGATAAAATGGAAAGAAAAGATTTAGTAAAAGATGTTAAAAGAGGAGACATTCTTTTAATGTCAAACAATACATTTTTAGGTAGAGCTATTCAAAAAATAACAAAATCAGTTTACAGTCATGCTGAAATATATATAGGCGGCGGCGACTGTGTAGGAGCCACGAATAAAATGGGACAAGGGGTAAGAGTTAGACCTCTAAGCTGGAATATAAAAAGGTTTTATAGAATTGATATACTGAGATGGCCTAATCTTTCTGAAGACAAAGCAGAAAAAGTTTGCCAAAACGCATTAAAACATGTAGGTGAAAATTATAATTATTTAGAATTATTTCTATTCCCATTAACTTTTATTTTACCAGATAGATGGAAAAATCCATTAGCCAGTAAACATGCAAAAATTTGTTCAGAGCTGGTAACAAGAAGCTATAAAGAAGCAGGTATTGACATTATTCCCAACAAAACAGAGGGGCAAGAAAGCCCGGCTGATATAGGAAGAGCTAAAAGTT
>Ga0190359_1002844_pt1 | contig 10204 bp, 6 predicted proteins | sample 48721823_MG_FD_161269 | JGI IMG/M metagenome (GOLD analysis project Ga0190359, IMG submission 161269) | Hydrothermal vent microbial mat bacterial communities from Southern Trench, Guaymas Basin, Mexico - 4872-18-2-3_MG | ecosystem: Environmental > Aquatic > Marine > Hydrothermal vents > Microbial...
GTTATAATCGGTCAGGTGCTGTCAACCCCGCTGGATATTACTGTAAACGGTTCCAGTGTGAGTAATTTTACCAACAATTCCTTTACTTTTGATGATCTGTTCCCACTCACCGGAGCCAAGACCACGTTTGATTACAATATAAATTACACAATTGCTAAAGATTCAATAATATTTGATGATAATCAGAATCCGGTTGATACCATCCAGATACAGAAGGATTCAACCTCAAAGGGTAAATTTTATATTAATGTTGTAGACGGCGCCAGCCTTCCCACGCACTACCCCAAACCGTTTTCTCTCTACTGCTGGCAGCGCGGTCTGGAGTTCTATAACGGCAGTACCAAGCTCAACTATGCCGATGAGACCATGAATGACCTGAAAGTACGTTTTGACTTCGAGGAGGGCGATTCCACGGACTACAGCTATTCCACAATTGAAGTCGACCTTACAACCACCGAAGGGAACAAGCAGGATAAGGAGACCGTGACCCTGTCAAAGAGCAATGACTACTGGATAAAAGATTTCATTCAGGAGATTATTGAAGACAGTAAGGACCCGAAGCCCGATGACGGGAAGCTGCAGCACTATGCCTTTGATTCCCTGGTGGCGACCTTCCGGAACAAGGAATCCCCTAAGCTGCCGCTTGATACGGTACGTCACGCCATACCGTTCAGACTCAAAGGCTTCATCCAGTCCGAGGCGGCCTACTACTACGACCGTAATGCAGACGGCTACGTTGACAGTATTGTGGTAAATATCCAGACCGACCTGGATGACGGGCTTACCAAGGAGCATCTTGATGAGATAATGGAAGAGGAGCTGCTGACCCTGCCGTCGTTCAGAGGATTTTCCATAAACAGCTACCGGGTACTGAGCGATGAGAGCTTTGCCCTGCGGGTGACTGAGGATAACAGTCATGACCCGGTGACCTATATCCGCTCCGATGACAGTATCAAGGTAGACCAGAAGATATTGTCCATTGGCGGCTGGGTGGAAGCTGCGACTATCCCGATTTACGATAAAGTTGCCCCTATTCTGATGAAAGGCAGCAAGACCTTTGATGGAAACGGTTATCCGACCCCGCTTCTGGTCGATTTCCAGGATACGATAGCCGATACGCTGTTTGTTGATTTTTCGGAGCCGGTAAAGGATATCAGCCATGATGTTCCGTTCTATTTTCTGGCAATTGACGGTAACGTGGAATATACCGCGGATCTGGTTCAGCAGGACCTGAATTCGACACGGGCGAAATTCACCGTTACAGATATAAACGGGAATACGGTTACCAATTTTCATACGGGAGATTCGGTGTGGATACACGAGAAAGACCGTGTTTTTGATATCTGTAAGGATGAGAACGGCGCCACGGCCAACAATCCTCAGAACAATAAGGACAACAAGAAACGGATGTTGACGGTGACCTTTGTTGCGATAGACCTTAAGCTTGATCCGATATCAATAACGCCGCTGAATTTGAGCGATATTAATAACGAATCGGTGGAGATACCCGATACGTTAATCAACCTTTTTATTCAGCAGAACATGCTTGAAGATATGAATCTGCAGCTTAATGACAACGGTAATTTTATTGGTATGGTTATTCAGATAAATCCCGATTTTGGTGATAATGATATCGAATCGTTTGAGAAGCTTCTTCTTGAGGGAGAGATATCCATTTTTGATGCGGTGGGCAACACTATACTTGACAAAAGTGACATGTTGTTTTTTGATGCGAAGAAGCAGTTAATCTTTTTGTGGAACGGTCGTAACACGCAGAACAGGCCTGTGGGCGCTGGCTCGTACCTTGCCGTAATTGATATCAAGAAGTACCCAATGGGTAAAGAAGGCTCATATCAGCGGCTTTCAAAACGGCGGATGCTCGGGGTTTTGGAATAACAGATAATTATCAGGTATTATTAATAAGCAAGGTGATAATTAGAATATCCCCCGCGAGGTAACGCGGGGGATATTCGTTTATTTTTTAATAGGGAGATCGAGAGAAATAAGTAAAATTTTTCCTTAACTTCATGGGGTGGTTTATCATGAAAAAAAATCAGCCACTCTTCGTATCCTTTTTACCATACACTTTTTCGTGCCCCTCTTTTCCAGCTCACATTTCTTATGACACTCTGAAGGTTATTTTTTTTTCTGAAAGAGGGAGTAGTATTACCCGTCTTTTTATGCAAAATATGAGGCCCATTTGACGATTCAGGTGACTACTTTTTTTTCCCTCTTTTGCATTTAAGAAGACTGGTAAAGAGCATTTTAATAAATGCGATACCCTGCCGGTAACGAAGAAGATGTTTTACTTTCGCCGTGAGATAGGAAAACGAAAGTACTCTCATAAGCATGTAACGAATACGTAATTTTCTTAGTTCGTTAATACCCAGTTGCGGTTGAAGAAGTATTGGTATGTCATCTGCCGGACGGAAGAGTTTAATATTGTCCTGATTCTCATAGGGCAGTGACCAGCTGAAGTTTTGCGGCATAAGGTCATTTTCCCGGGCATACTCTTCAATCCGGGTACCGGGATAGATTCTGATACTTGAGTTCATCCCTATCAATTTGATTTTTTTCCGGTTTCTTTTGATAAATGAGAGTGTTTTTTTCCCGGCGTCGAAGGTTTCACCAATATGGCCGATAGTAAAGAATACCTTTGCCCAGATTCCCAGTTCGTCCGCCAGAGCGAGAAGAGCTTCTGATTTTTCCACCGTTATCCGCTTACCCATTTCGTTAAGAACCTGTTGATCACCGGATTCAACGCCGACATCGATATAATAGCAGCCGGCCTTTTTCATCCTCTCCAGCAGTTGCCGGTCAACAGACCCCACCCGCACCTCGCATTCCCACGGCATAACAAGGTCTCGCTTCTCTAATTCTTCGCAGAATGCACGCACATGATTTTTGTTTATCGTAAAGGTACTGTCAAATATTTTGATTCCCTGAATACCGTAGTTTTTTACCAGGCCTTCGATTTCATCAACAACGAGTTCGGGTGAACGGTTCGCATAATGCAGCCCGAACATTTTCGATGCCGAGCAGTAGGAACAGCCTACCGGGCATCCGCGTGCGGTAATAATTGAGGCTGCCGGTAATCCCAGATATTCGAGATCCATCCGGTATTTTTTCATGGGGAGGAGGTCCCGTGCCGGCTCAGGGAGGGTATCGAGTTCCCGCATAAAGGGCCGCCAGCCTGTTGAGAAAATGGTACCGTTTTGTCGGTAAGCAATTCCTTTTATTGCCGATAATTCATTGGTATCACCGCCGGCCGCTTTCCATGCGGCAAGGTCTAATGAGGGGAATTCACCCTCACCATGCACTACAATATCTATATCTTCAATATGGGTCAATGTGTCTTCAGCGGTAAAAGAGGCATGGGGACCTCCGTAAATGACAGTAGCCGGCGCGTATACATTTTTAATATCTTCAGCCAGCGAAAATGCCTGGAATCGGGTATGGCTGGTCCCGCTGAGCAAAACCAGGTCAGGTCGCATTTCTTCAACGAGGGAACCTATATCAGTATCATCTACCTGCTGGTCAATAATCCGGGTTTCATAGTTATTTTCTCTCAATACCGCTGCAATCCATGCCAGACCGAGGGGCGGCATGTCGTCAAAAATACGGAGCTCGTTCCGATGCGGATATATAGCCAGAATCTTCAGTTTTGAAACCATATCTGTCCAGTTTAGAGCAGTGAAGAAAAATATTCTTTATCACCAGTTAGTGAGATTTCCGGATATCTAGTTTCAAGAGTATCAATATATTTAATCTGCTTTTGCGCGAATCTGACGGTTCTTTCCGAACTACTATCTTTAATATGATGTTCTTTTGCCTGATATACCGGGATATAGTCCGAAATAAAGTCCCGTGACTTTTTACTGACGCATGCAGAGAGAAATTTCTCCCGGATATAATCAAAAGCTATCGGTGCGGGATGCGCCATATCGTCACTATAAAAACGATAGTCCCGCAGCTCATCCATCAGTATCTCGTATGAGGGGAAATAGTAAAGCGCAGAAAATATTGATTCAAGTTCATATACAGCAGAAATAAGATGTGATTTACTCACCTGGTTTTCGTGAGGATTATCCCGCAGATGTCGCACCGGACTTACCGTTACAATAATAGTAATCCCGGGAAGTCGCTTATAAAGTTCTGAAAATAACCCGGTATAATCGGTTACAATCTCATGGATTGACAGAAGCGATCGCTGAAAAGCATTGTTAGGCAGGCGATGGCAGTTTGCGACCAGTCGTGCGGTATCTTTTTTACGATAAACAAATGCAGTGCCAAAGGTTATGATAAGCACATCCAGTTTCTCGATACAGATAATGGCTTCTTTCATCGCGCTGTTGATTTTCTCCAGACTTTTCTGCGGCGTTTTACCGTTAAAATCCGAATGGTGATCAAAACTCTTCCAGAGTCCCTCGTGGAGAAACAGGTCTTTGCGGCTATAGCTTTTACCAGAGAGGATCGCACGTATCGCCTGAGAAATAGATGCTGGATTATACAGGATGCCTGTCGGATTGATACATGTCCTGAAAAGAAAATCCTTCAAACGCAGCGCAATGTGTTCCGAGAAACATGAACCGATTGAGAGGATCGTATGCGTATGCTCAATCTTCCTGGGATTCTCAGGAACCGGTATGGTCGTTCTGAACAGATGAGGAAGGTTTTCAGGTTTTCGAGCCATGAGGATGCGGAAGTGACTACGCGAGTTTGCTGTTCACTATTTCATTCACCAACTTTCCGTCAGCCCTTCCCTTTATCGCGGGCATGATGGATTTCATAACTTTACCCATATCCTTCTTGGACTCAGCCCCGGTTTCGGCGATAACCCTGTCCGACAATTCTTCAATTTCAGCCCGTTCAAGCTGTGCCGGCTGATATTTTTTATAAATGTCTATCTGCCGCTGTTCTTTTTCTACAAGGTCCTGACGATTCGCTTTTTTAAATTGTTCGATAGAATCAAGCCGCTGTTTTATTCCTTTGGCAATAACTGAAGCGACATCTTCGTCGGTTATCTCTTTTTTCTGGTTGATACCGACGTTTTTGATATCAGCATGAAGGGTTCGCAATGTAAGCAGGGTCCCAGAGTCTTTACTCTTCATTGCGTTTTTAATATCGGTCATAATAGCGTCTAAAATAGATGAGCTCATAATTCTTTTCCTTTAATAGGTATTTAGTCCAGGCCGGCGGTGTTTTTTCCGTCCATGACAACAATTCCCTTAAAGAAGTTGCCACATGAGCCAGCCGATTTAAAAGGGCGCGGAGCCTTCCCCGCTCCTAAATAGAATCCAATTTCATAAGCAATGTCATCCTTCTTGCACTGTTTCCCTTCAGCATATACCGCCAACATATCAAGGCGGCAGTTATTCCAGTACCGTGGTGCATTCCTTTCATTACCTGGTATAAAGGTTAGGCCTTTATTACGTCCCCATAAAAATTGAAACAGCACCGAACTTTCAATGCTTGCCCAGAATGAAGGGCAGTTCATGTGTCTCCCGGAGAAGTTGTATGCATGAATAGTCTCCCGGAGAGAGCCGCTTATTAAATCAAGCTTGTTATTTGTCCAGATATCATTGACGAGATAGACGGGGGACAAGTATTGTTCATAGAAAAATAGATCGCGGGCCGCATATATTCTGTCAAAGATTACCAGCCCGTCGTCTCCCCAGGTCATAATACGGATATGCCGATAGAGCATTCTTTCGTAGGAAGAATTGTAATAGTCAATCTGACCGTAGGTGTCAAAACCCGCCTTTTTAAGAAAATCATTATGAAAGGCTATTTCCCAGTGCCTGATGCCACCGTCAACATTCGGGATACCGAGCAGGTTGGCACGGAAAGGGATGAGCAATTCGGGGTATGAATGAATATTCAATCCGATAACCGGATGTCTGCCCAGCGCTTTCCATGCCACACTTCTGGTGGTACGCGTATTTCTCCGGTAGCATACCTGAACATAGGGGTAGATATGACGGGTGTCGATGGCGTTTTCAATCTGTCCCATACTGTAAAATCGATGTTCTTCAGGAAACGGTATTACTGAGAGCATGGCCAGTTCGAATCCAACCTGGCTCTGGAAGAAAAGTTCCCAGCCTTCATAATGTGCTTCAAATCCCGGGATCCATGGTACCGCCGTATTATCGGCAGGTTTCAGCCGCGTATCCATCCATCCGAGGAGAATTGTTGTCATGCGCTGTGCGCGGGGATCGTTGTTCCATAATCCCCATGCCAGAGCAAACGGGTGTGGAATAAAAAATGGATAATCGCTGCTGCATGGAGTATACACGGTACCGTTTGGTAAACAGAAACGCAGAAGGATATCAAACGTTTCCTGATGCACTTTCCGATGAAGGATATCCGGGATATCACGGTTGTAGAAGCGAAATGCGGCCATGGATAAGACAATCCATGTGCCGTATGAAAGGATTTCGGGATTAAAAAAACCGTGATTTTCGGCCGTTAAGTCGGGAAAAAGCGTCTGGGTGGTTGTCCAGTAAGAGACGGATTTACCAAGGTATTCCGAATGATCGGCTTTATGGCGGATAGATGAGGCGATATTTACCGCCCAGATATTAAGCGCCTGCTGCCATTTATCATAATGCAGATGGTCCGGCATTATATTCAAGGCCCAGGATATTATCATGGTATCCTGGGCATTTTCCTCAAGTTTGGTATCGACATCGCAACCGCTCGGCGGTAACATACCGGAAAAGCGATCAGCTTCAAAAGCAACAACTGTCTTTATTTTCTCCGTCAGTTCCCCGGAGAGAGTATCACTAATGAGAAAACTGCACAGTCCCATTAATGAGGCCCACGTTCCACTCCTCCAGTTTTCACCCCACCGTTTTCTGGCTAAAAAACTCTCGATATTCAAAGAACCCGTGATATGGGTGTCGCACATCCAGTGAAGGCCTTTGTGAACAAGCTCGACAGCTTTTTCGCGGGTCAGGAATGAACTGAGGTCATTGGGAAAATAGTTCTTATATACATAAGCGGATAATATACACAGAACGTTAACATGCGGTCGTATCACATATTCGATAACCGGTGAAGAGGAACCCACTTCCTGCATGTTAAATGTTTTTGGATTAGTATTCCCGAAAAGTCCGGTTTCAGGAGTATAATCCTGCCAGGATTTTAAGTAGTACGGAATGGCTCTGGATAAAAGCCGGAGAATTTTTACCGGTTCAAATTTCTCAGTGAATTGTATCATGGTTTACTGTCTTTTTAAAATCTATAGCCTTTTCCATTGGAAATATCGAAATGGAATCCTCTGGTGCGGCAGCAAGGCATTTTTTAGCAAATTCCCGTGCTGTATTGGAATCATACAGAATAAGAAAACATTTGCCGAAAAATTTCGGTTGTCGGTCACCTTGTAACCAAACTTGATGCTGTGCAACAATGTCCGAAAGGAATTCCGGATTATCTCCTGAATACCCGATACCGATATATGCCATAATAAATGATAAATAAGGTTTAAAAATGGATATTTAGATATAGTCTAATAAATATAGTTCATTTAAAGAGGAAAGAGGATTGTCAGCGTCTATTATCGGGATTACTTTTTCTTTTTTGTTTTAAGTGCATTTTCTTCAAATGCTTTTTCTGTACCGAATACCGGTATTTTTGATTCGAGCTCATTTGCCTGAAGGAAATTTTCAGTCTCGCGGGAAGGGTCAAGAATACCGGAATAGCGTCCCTTTGCCAGGAATTTTTTATGAAAGTTGAGGATGGTGGAAAAACCCGCCTCGTCTATTTTCTTTACATTAGACATTAGAAGCGCGACAAGTCGCAGATTCGAATCCAGTATTTTATCCAGTTCCTCCTGGAGTCGCGCGTTGTGCTCCTCAGTTACCATGCCGTTAATATCCAGAATAGAAATTCGTAACCGTTGCAGTATATAAATATCAAGATAGGATTGTTGTTCGGAAGTACTTTTCTGTTTTGAGGGGACTTCCTTCATGGGGGATTTATTGGAAAAAAACTGTTTTATCACACTCCGGACCGTGTTAATAGGCAGATCGAGTGTAATGGCAATCTGGTCAGCCGACACCTTACGCACTGCCAGACGGTAAATCCTGTGATACATTTCAATGGGTAATTCGTTTCTTGCCATAGAGGTAATACGCAAAAAAAAGTGTATTGATAACAAAGACTACAAAATAGTTTATAATCAGTTACGTTTCTACCAACAAATTATGATTTATTTAATTGCTGTTAAAAAATGTATATTAAACTACCTATATAGAAATGATACCGTTGCCGGAATAAAATGTCAACGGGTAAGTAAATCGGCAATTCTATATATAAATATCTTTCCGGAAACTGTGTATTACAATCATTTTGACCTCATCCTGTACAGGAGCTTTTTTTCAAAGAATCAATACCTTACGGATTTCGTCCCCGCAAGGCGGAGTTGAAACAAAAATCGGGGACTTATCGGACAATCACCAATTTATCAAATGAATATACACATAGGTTTCTTGTAGTTTTTCATAATTTTGATATATTTTACACTATTCGGTATCGGGGCTGTAGCTCAGCTGGGAGAGCGTTGCGTTCGCAATGCAAAGGTCAGGGGTTCGATCCCCCTCAGCTCCATTTTAATTTTATACCTTATTTACCGGGGAAAGCTGCGGATTATCCGTTAATTTGTATGGTGCACGCGGAAATGTCATTCCACATGATTTTAACTGGATACTTATTGGATAAACGCACTACGAACAACAATTAAGGGGGCTATTCGTATTTATTGTGTAATACGATCAGCTTCAAAATTGTTGCCTGTGGCTATCATTAAACTTTCAGGATACCTGATGAGAACCAATAAAAGTAACATGATCTATCTATCAGCTATGTTACTTTATCTTTTACTTACCACCGTAAATCTCTGCGCCTATTCGCCGTTTTTAAATTTCAGGCCTCCAATCCAGGTGAATGATATTGCTATTGGGGAATCTTATGTCTGGGCTGCAAGCCAGGGAGGTCTCATACGAATAATACCTTCGGAAACCAAGGGAACTCTTTTTTTCGCTGCCGATGATTTCCCCGATTTACAGCTTACCGCGATTGCCTGTGATAATGACGGCACGCTCTGGATCGGTACAAAACGGGGATATTTATACCGTCGAAGTCCCAAGGGGTATCAAACCATTTATACCTCGTACGTGACAAGTGATACCTCGAAGGTGTGGGAGATAAATGATATTTATCTGTATAAAAAATATTTAATTATCGGCTCCTCGCAGGGCTGCAGTATCTTTGACACCAACAAGAAAAATGTTGTACAGAATGCCACCCTGTTCGGTGATTTTAATTCTCCAATTGTTTACAGTGCTACGGTGTATAGAGACACCTTATTTCTCGGCTGCCTTGAGGGAGTGGCTAAATTGAATATTGCGGGGGATTTGATTGAAACACAGAATTTTATCGACAACAGTATCTGGACAACAATAAAGCTCAATAAAGAAATAAAATCTCTCCCGGTTTACAACGATACGGTTGTTTTTATGCCGGAAGTCTCTGGAGTGTATCATGATTCGCTGCTCTATGGGTACAATATTGAACACCCCGACGGCTCTTCCGAACATTATATATATCATGACACGACCGAATGGAGTGAATTCAACAGTCAGGTCATTTCTATAGCAGTGGGGAACAACGGTGACTGCTGGTTCGGTACCGCTGAAGATTATCTCTTCCACTGGGACGGGCATAAGAAAAAACAGCATTATGTTGACGGTATGACCTTCGGATCCATTACCAGGGTATATGTTGCTCGGGACAGCAGGGTGTGGTACACGCCTGAACTCCGCAAGGATGCGTTACCGTGGTGGCAGGGAATCGCTGCATACTATAATGAAAAATGGTACTTATACCGGGAAGGGCACCCGAAAAGTTTTGGTAAGGTTGGCGACGGCATTGATTTAATTGGTATAGCTGAAGACCCGTTCGGCAATATGTGGTTCGGAACAAACGGGGCATGTATCAAGAAATATAACCCATCAAACGATCGCTGGGACGGATTTTATATCGGAACTGGTGCAAATTCAACATTTCAGTATAAGAAAGAGAATAAAGGTATGAATTGGGGAAAATGTGATGCCATAGCCCGCGATTCGTCCGATTATATGTGGTTTGCAGCCTGGAAAAGTGACTCGGGAAGTATTATCTGTTATGATCCGTCAACGAAACT
>Ga0190359_1002845_pt1 | contig 10200 bp, 6 predicted proteins | sample 48721823_MG_FD_161269 | JGI IMG/M metagenome (GOLD analysis project Ga0190359, IMG submission 161269) | Hydrothermal vent microbial mat bacterial communities from Southern Trench, Guaymas Basin, Mexico - 4872-18-2-3_MG | ecosystem: Environmental > Aquatic > Marine > Hydrothermal vents > Microbial...
CCCCATTAACATTCTTCAAAGGGATAATAAATGCACGGGGAGGCTTTTATCCACACTTTGCATATGTGGAAGAGGCAAGACGCTGGGGAGTGCCCGTGCTTCTTCCTGATATAAATAAGAGTGGTTATGGATTCACCATTGAAGGGAAAAATTTGAGGACAGGATTTTCCTTTATAAAATTCCTCCAGAAAAAAACCATTGAGAGGATAATGGGAAGAAGGCCTTTTCATGATTTCAGAACATTCTTGAAGGAAGTATCACCTGAAACAAGGGAGGTTGAATCATTGATAAAGTCAGGGTGTTTTGATAGTTTCGGGCTTTCAAGGGAGGAGATGTTCTCCATTCTCTATTCAGGAGAAAGATATAAGGGGAAGCAAAACAACTACTGGCTCCAGGAACTTGAGGTTCTATCATTCACAGGAAGGCATCCTGCATTATACATTGAGCGGGATATATCCATTGGAGATATTGATGGATTTTGTGGGGATATAACCATTACTGCCAGGGTGACTGCAAGGAGGTCTGTATGGACACGAAACGGAAAACGCATGGGCTTCTTCACAATTGACGATGAAACAGGTTACCTTGAATGTGTCCTTTTTCCCGATAGAATATACTACATGCCTGAGACAGGGAGTATATGTCAGGTAAAGGGGCACTTTGATGGGAAAAACCTTGTGGTGAACAGGGTGAGAACTATTCATTCAGGGAACAAAACCTGAAATACCCTGTCTAATTAATAAGAACAGTGGAAGAACCTGAATGGAGGTGAGCCATGAAAAAATGGATATTTTTGTTGCTTGTTTTACTATTCTCAGGATGTTATCCAGGGGTCAAACCTGCTGGTAAAACCATCCATGTCACCATATACAATCCAGCAACAGTAACCGTGATTCAGGGTAAGATTGTTGGGAAAAGAATTGTGACAATGGATGGTGAGAATTATGTGGTTATCATTGTTGAGAAAAAGGGAAGGAAAATACCTGTTTATATTGCCCCTCTATGGTGGGTGAACAAAAACAGGTGGATGTTCAGGGAGGGTGTGAAGGTGAAAATAACAGGGTCAAGTGTGCTACTAAAAGGAGAAAATATTATTCTTGCACGGGAAATATACAGCGAACCCCTCACATTTATCATAAGAGATGAGAGTGGCCATCCTCTATGGGTAAAGGTGAAGGTAAAAAAGAAACACGGAAAGGGAAAGAAAAAAGGCAGGGACGGAGGTCTAAACTACTAATCTATCCTTTTTTTATCAGGGTCAGACACAATTTATTGTTCTTTATCTAACTGAAAATAAAGAGGATGAACAAAGTGTCAAATTGTCAACCCCCGTCCCCGGAGAGGAGGAGGTGGTATTCGCTCTCGTGCGGGAGGATTGAGAGTGCCTTCAAAAGCCATTCCCTGTAACCTTTGAAATTCCCCCTGTTTTTTTCAATAAGGCCTCTGTAGTAAGAATCCGAAGCCAATCTGTACAGGTTCACTGAATCCCTGTCAATCTCACCTGTAAAAATCCTTGAATAATCCTCCCTGTTTTCAAGGAGAAAATTCATATTTATCTCCCAGTTCTCAAGCCTTCCACTCTCAAATCCAAAGAACTCAAGCACAGGATGGTTGTCTGAATTCACCATCCCATCACCTGTCATCTCTTGAATCCCATCCTGGTCAAGGAAGAATGACTTGCCCAGTTTATAGATTGTCTCTGAGTATATTGAGGCAAGGTCATCCATTACATCTTCTTCTTCCATCCTGATTTTCAGTGAATCAGGGTTTATGAGTAATGGGGTTTCTGAACCCATCATAACACCGTGTGCTCCACCAATCCATATAAGTGTGTATGGGAATGCCCTCCTGAATGTTCTCAGCATTGTGAGGAATTCCCTCTTACCAAGTTTGTGAAGCGGGAAATACTCTGCAAATATCCCTCCTCTTTTGAGCCTTGACCTGACAAGTGAGTAAAACTCCATTGTGTATAAACTCCCACTCCCCAGTGCAGGATGGGTTGGGTCGCATGTAACAACATCGTATGTTTTATCTGTCTGGAGCAGATAATTCCTTCCATCATTCACAATGTAATTCACCCTCCTGTCAGATATAACACCCCTATTGTATCTCAGGAATAGAGCAGACGCTGTATCGAGTCCCCGTGCAATCTCAACACAATCTATTGATTTAACACTCCTGTGGAGTGCAATTGATGAGGTGGTGATGCCTGTTCCAAAACCTATGACAAGCACATCCTCAGGTTTTTGATTAAACAGAAGTGGAAGGTTGCCAAGGAGTTTTACTGTCTTCAATGCATCATATGCTGTTCCCACCACCACACTGTTATCAACATAGCATGCCCTTATCCCTGTGTTCATGTCCTCTACCACAACAACCGTGCCTGATGGAAATTCCCTGTAGAAAAGCACCCTATCCTTCCTATTCTTCGCCCTCTTAATGGAAGGCGGAAGTATCATTGGTGGCCTTCTGATATATAGGGCACCCATAAGAAGGAAAACAATGATGGGAAAAATCAGTTTTTTTCTGTCCCTGAGAAAGAACAGAGAACCTATGATAAGGTAAATCACTCCAAGAAGAACAATAGACCTGTAGGTGCCTATTGATTTAATCAGAAAAAAGCCTGCAAAAAGTGGTCCTATTGTGCTCCCAATTGTATTAAAAAGGTAAAGCATTCCCGTGCTTTCACCGGGTCTCTTTTCACTGGTGTAAACCTTCAAGAACAGGGGAAAAGTTATCCCCATGAGCACCGTTGCTGGTAAAAAGAGGAAAATGGATATGATAATCGCCGGGAGGATGTATCTCAATTCAGGACTCTTTACGAATGGCACCTTCAGCACTATGTCTGGTAGATGTGGAAGCAACAGGAGAGAAATCAGTATAAACACGGAGATGAATGTAAGTGTTAATCCTGCAACAGACAATGGATTGAACTTTTTCAACCGTTTATAGTAAATGTAAGAACCTGTTGAAAGCCCTATAAGATAAAGCACAAGTATGGTTGAAAAGGTGTATGTTGTGTTTGGAAGGTATATACCGAGAACCCTGTTCCACAGAACCTCAAGACCAATCCCTGAAAAACCAGTGAGGAACGCTGCGAAGGGAATTAAAAGCCCTCCAATCTTCTCAATCCCGCCATAATCCCTTACACCAATCTCATTCCTTATGAATGGAATTATAATCATGCCAGATATAAAACTCACAAGGACTGTCATGGCATAGGTAAGATTCATTCCAAGATACTTTATCAGAAAGAACCCTGTTATGAGGGCACCGGACACACCACCAGCAGTATTGATGAAGTACAGACCACCAGGCACAACCCCCCTCTCCTTTGACACAGGTTCAAGTGCCCTTGAAAGCACAGGGAATGTTCCACCCATAAGTATCGACGGCAGGAGCAGCAGGGGAGAAATAATAAGGAGCATAAAAATCCAGGAGTGAAGGCTTGACACAGCCTTTAATATCATCGGGTGAAAAACAGGGATCAGGATTGTTGTCACACCAATGGATACTTGGAGAAAAAAATAGATAAGAAAGGGTCTTCTCCGCCTATCACAGAACCGACCAAACAGTACACTTCCAATACCAATCCCCACCATGAAGACTGCTATAACAGAGGAGATGGCATAAACCGTTGAGCCGAGGGCAAGGCTCAGGTATCTCTTCCATAAAACCTGATATGATAGGGCTGAAAAACCTGAAAGGAAAAATGATAAAAAGGATAATTTCCTAATGTCGGGCATCAACCATTCACGACTTGGCAGGCGCTGACTTCATCAATTGCTTGCTTAACTCTTTAATCTTCTCCTTCACATCACCAAATTCAGGGTCTATCTCCACAATCTCCTTGAACTCCTTTATTGCCTCTTTCAACTTACCCTGCCTTGCATATATATCCCCAAGGTGATAATGGAATGCCAGCATCTTCACAGGGTCTTTCTGGGTCTCCTTCTCTATTGCCCTTTTGTAAATCAATTCAGCAGTCTTCAATTCGCCCTTGTCTTCATAGCACTGTCCAAGCATCTCAAGTGATTTCAGCCTTTCCCTCTCACCCCTCATTGCAATCTTGAATTCGTTTATTGCCTCATCAATTAAACCCATCTCCTTATAAGACAGTCCAAGGTCGTAATGGCTTGAAAAGTCCTCTGTTGAAATGTTCTCAAAAATTTTCTCCTTGAATTGTTCAAGCAGATAATCAATGTTTTCTTCCCCAGGGGTAGGCTCCTGTAGTTTGATTGATATTGCTTCCTCCTCTTCCTTGAGGAGTTCTTCAAAGTTTATTTCGGCAACAACCTCTTCCTTTTTCTCCTCCTTTGCAACCTTTTCTTCCTTGACCTCTTCTTTAACCTCTTCCTGTACTGCCAGTTCAGGGAAGTACTCCTGCAATGCAGGGTGGTGCGGGTCTATCTTCAATGCCTTTTCAAGTGCCTTCTGTGCCTCTTCCTCTGCTCCCCTCTTTTTCAAACAGATGTGGAGTGAGATGTAAGCCTCAATAGCCTTTGATTTATCATTTGTCTTCAGTGCAATCTGTATGAGTTTCTGTATGGGTCTTAATTCAAACGGTTTCAGTTTTGAAATCTTTGCATACAACTCCTCTGCCCTTTCATAATCTCCTGTCTCAAAGAAGTAATCCGCTGCCTTGGTATAATACTCAACAGCATCATCAATTGACTGGACAGATTCATAGAGTTCTGCAAGTGTAACCCAGTCCATCCAGTCACTAACAGCCTTTTCAACACTGGCTGTCTCTGGCTGAGGAACACCTACTATTGTATCCTCTCCCTCTATTGCAGAAACAAGTTCCTCTTCAATGCTCTCCGCAACCTCCTCCTCAACCAGTGGTTCTGCCTCTTCTACAGGGGCAGTCTCCTTACTCTCTTCAAACACGGGTTTTGCCTGTTCAAAAACAAATTCCTCTTCTCCTGCTTTCCCGGCCTCAGATGGCTGGGCTGGTGCCTCCTCCACTGCCTCACCCCTCAGTTGAGCAATCTTCATCTTTATCTGGTCTGCATCATCCACCCTGCCCTGCTCCCTGTATATCTTCTCAACCTCCTGGTATTGCTCAATTGCCTCATCAATCTTCTCCTGGGATACAAAGATATCAGCAAGTTTGAGCCTTATATCTGCCTTCTTTGGAGTGAGTTCAACTATCTTTTTATAGGTGGTGAGAACACCATCAATATCGTTCTCCTTCATAAACTTCTCTGCAAGCCCATAATAGGTGCTTATTGCATCACCAATGAGACCCTGTTTTGAATACAGGTCTGCCATGATCTCCATTATCTCAAGTTCGTCTTCACCAAGGTTGAGAAGTTTCTTGGCTATTGCAGTGGCATTCGGGTAGTATTCAAGGTTTTTGTATGCCTCAAGTGCATCCCACAGATACTTCCTGGCATTGTTAAGGTCGCCCTTCTTCTTGTATGCCTCTGCAATCTCGTTCATTGTAACAGGGTCTTCAGGATTCAGAGATAGTATCTTCTCATAAAGCTGGATTGCCTCATCCAGCTTGTTCTTGGTCATTGCATTCTTCGCCTTTATTTTAAGTTCAGTAATCTTTTCAGTCTTTCCCATTATCCAAGACCCATTTCCTCACAAACCCTGTTCACTATATCTGCATCAACAGGATTCTTCCTGAACATTGCACCTTCAAGAAGGGCATTATCACATATCACATTGATAAGCCTTGGCACACCCTTGCTATGATTGTAGATGGAATCAATGGCATCCTGGGTAAAGACATCTTTATCAACACCAGCCTGCTTCACCCTGAACCTTATGTACTCCCTTGTTGAATTGAGAGAAAGTTTTGACAGCCTTATTATTGATGACACCCTCTGATTAAGGGAAGGATTTGTTCTTATGTTGTTTATCAGTTCAGGCATTCCACTGAGTATGATTGTTATGAGCCTTGACCCTGTGAGTTCAAGGTTAAGAAGCCCCCTTATCTCCTCCATTACACCGGGATTTGTTATGTTGTTTGCTTCATCAATAATCACAATAGTATGCTTCCCTTCCTGATGAAGTCTGAAGAGATTGTTTGTAATCTCACCGATTATCTCTGAATGCGAAAAACTGTCGGTCTCAACATTCAGTAGTTGTGCAAGCCTTGTGAGGAACCAGTCAACATTAAAACCAGGATGGGTGAGTATCATGAGACCGGCATGTATATTCTCATCCTTCTTCAGTTCATTAAGAATCTTCCTTGAAAGTGTGGTCTTACCACACCCAATCTCTCCTGTGAGGATACCCAGTGCCCTTTTCTTCCTTATTATGTGTAGAAGTTTTATGAATGCCCTTGAGTGTTCAGGACCACTGTAAAAGAGATCCGGGTCCGGTGTATCTGAAAATGGTTCCCTCTTAAATCCATAGAAAGTTTCGTATTCCATTCTGCCTCCTACACGAAGATTATGTTTTCGTCGTCAAGTTTAACTGCCTTTACCTTCTTCGTTTCCTTCACAACCTTCTCAGATTTCGCCTCCTGAACCATTACTGGTTCCTCAACCTTTGCAGGTGCAGGTTCAACTTTCTGGACAGATTCAGGGATTGGCATGGATGGAACTTCAACCTCTTCTGGCTTTTTCTCCTCAGGTGGAGCAGGTGGCATAACCTTTCCCTTTACATCCCTGAACTCTGGATTTGCATTGTATATCGTCTTGTAAATCTCCATTGCCCTATCATTATTACCAGCATTCTCAAACCCTGAAGCAATCCTGTATAGATAGTCAAGCCTCACCTCACCAGCAAGATACTCATCAACGAGTGGAAGGGCATTCTCCAGTTCACCCCTTGAAATGTAGAACTCAACAATTGCCTTGCCTGCTTCCTCTCCAAAGAAACCACCAACCATAGAAGCCTTTTTCAGTTCTGATACACCTTGCTCAACTATACCGTCCTCAAGCAGTGCCTTCCCAAGGTTGAGCCTGAGTTCCCCCTCCTTCTCAGGTGGAATATCAAAGTGCATTGACTGGAGGGATTTCAAAATATCCTGGCCTGTTGGAGCCGCAGCGATCTGTAGATTCTGAATTTCAGGGTCATCAGGGTATCTCTCCTTAACCGTGGCAAGTATCTCATTCGCCCTGTCAACATCTCCCTTTGCAGCAAGCCCCTGTATTGCCCTCACATAGTTCTGTTTTGCATCATCAGGTGAACCAATGTCCCAGAGAAGGTCAGCCATTTCAAGATACGACTGGGCATCAAAGTCCTCCTCACCCTCTCCCCCCGTCTCTGCCCTTTTGAAAAGGTCCTTCACCTGCTGGGGAAAGGGGTCAATAATGTTTTGAACCTTACCTGGGTCACCACCCTCAGTAAGGTATCTTATGAGGAGTGCCACTGCATCATTCACAAGCCCATACTCAGCAAGATTTTTTGAGAGGAAGAGAATGTTTTCTCCGCTTGATTCCTCCAGAAACATCCTGTAAGAGAGAATCAGACTTTTCAATATATCATTTCCGTTCAAGCCATTTACCTCCTTTTATAATCCTGTAAACAGGATTGGCTCCTATCCAGTAGAGGAGTTCTCTATAGTCTGTGTATCTACTAATTATTATATCAGCAACTTTTCCAATTTCAAGACTTCCTTTAATTTTTTCAAGACCAAGTGAACGAGCAGCATTTATTGTTATACCTGCTATTGCCTCCTCAATTGTAAGACCATAGTGTATGCATCCAATTGATGCTGCAAGTGTCAGGTGGATTACAGGGGAAGAACCTGGATTGAAGTCTGTTCCAATGGCAATGGGTATGCCCATATCCCTGAATTTATCCACAGGTGGTCTATCTGAACCCAGATAGAATGAGCATGCCGGCAGGAATACAGCAACAGTCCCTGCACTCTTCATCTTCTTCAAGCCATCATCAGAAGGTTTTAACAGGTGGTCTGCGCTGATAGCACCCACCTCACCCGCCACCTCTGCACCACCTGAACTCTTTATCTCATCTGCGTGTATCTTTGGTATCAACCCATGCTTCTTCCCCTCAAGCAGTATTTTTCTGGACTCGTCAGGGGAAAAAACGCCCTCTTCACAGAAAACATCTATGAAACAGGCAAGTTTCTTTTCTGAGACCTCTGGAATCATCTGGATGACTTCCTCAATGTATTCATCCTTTGACCTTCCATGTGGTATATCGTGGGCTCCAAGGAATGTGGGTAAGACATCAAACTTATCCTTCACATCATTTATCACCTGGAGCATCTTCAACTCTGTTTCCCTGTCAAGCCCGTATCCAGACTTCACCTCAACAGTTAGAACGCCCCAGTTTTTCATCTCTTCAAGCCTGTTTATGAGAATGGACCTTAACTCATCTGAAGAAGCCTCCCTCGTTGCACTCACACTCGCATTTATCCCACCACCCATGGCCCTTATCTCCATGTAGGACTTTCCCTGGAGCCTCATTGCAAATTCATTTGACCTCTGTCCTCCAAAAACAGCATGGGTATGTGGGTCAATAAACCCGGGGAAGATAGCTTTGCCCTCTGCATCAAAAACCTCTTCCGCTTCTTCAGGGCAATCACCAACACATACTATCTTACCATCCTTTACACCGATTGCCCCTTTCTCAATGATACCCAGGTCCACATCCCTCCCCCTCCTCACCCCACCTGCAAGGGTTATGAGGGTTCCATTCTTTATGAGAATGTCAATCATTTCAGCATTGGCATCCAGATACCCTTCTTCTTTGCCGTATCTATGGCTATCTCATACCCTGCATCTGCATGTCTCACCACACCGCTTCCAGGGTCGTTATTCAGAACCCTTAGTAGTTTCTTTCTCTGTTCATCTGTTCCATCAGCAACAACAACCATGCCAGCATGTATTGAATAGCCTATTCCAACACCACCACCATGATGCACAGATACCCATGTGGCACCAGAGGCCACATTGAGAAGTGCATTCAGTATAGGCCAGTCAGCAATGGCATCAGATCCATCCTTCATTGCCTCTGTTTCCCTGAATGGAGAGGCAACTGCACCTGTATCATGATGGTCTCTTCCAATCACAATGGGTGCTTTAAGTTCACCCTTCTTCACCATGTCATTCACAATTTCCCCAAACTTTGCCCTGTCTCCATATTCAAGCCAGCAAATCCTCGCAGGAAGCCCCTGGAATTTCACCTTCTCGTGGGCGAGTTTAATCCATTTCCTTAAATGTTCATCCTCAGGGAAGGCCTTCAGGAGCATATCGTCTGTTTTGTAAATATCCTCTGGTTCACCAGAGAGTGCAGCCCACCTGAATGGGCCACTTCCCTTTGAGAACAATGGTCTTATGTACTTTGGCACATAACCAGGAATATCAAAGGCATTCTCAACACCTGCCTCCTGTGCCCTTCTCCTTATGTTGTTCCCATATTCAAAACATCTTGCACCCTTCTTCTGGAGTTCAAGCCAGCCCCTCACATGGACAGCAATTGAATCATATGCCCTCTTCATATACTCATCAGGGTTTTTCTTTCTAAGTTCTGCTGCCTCTTCAACAGTAAGTCCCTGTGGGATGTACCCATTGAGCGGGTCATGAGCAGCAGTCTGGTCCGTAACAACATCAGGAACAATATCCCTTTTTGCAAGTTCAGGAACAATATCTGCTGCATTGGCAAGGAGACCTATTGATAGCGGTTTCCCTTCCTTCAACGCCTCATCCTTCATCCTCAATGCTTCATCAAGGTTATCTGTCCATGTATCAAGGTACTTTGTTTTGAGCCTTCTATCAATTGCCCATTTATCCACCTCTATAATAATCGTAACACCTTCATTCATTGTGAAGGCAAGTGGCTGTGCACCGCCCATTTCTCCAAGACCTGAGGAAAGAACCCACTTCCCCTTCAGGCTTCCACCAAACTCCTCATTTGCAAGTGAACCCACTGTTTCATAGGTTCCCTGAAGGATTCCCTGTGTTCCAATGTAGATCCATGAACCTGCCGTCATCTGGCCATACATGGTGAGACCCATTGACTCCAGTCTCAGGAACTCCTCAAGGGTTGCCCACTTGGGAACAAGGAGTGAATTTGCGATGAGCACCCTTGGTGCCCAGGGATGGGTTTTGAACACAGCAACAGGTTTTCCTGACTGTATCAGGAGTGTATCATCCTCATCCATGTTCTGAAGGGTCTCTACAATCTTGTGGAAGCACTCCCAGCTCCTTGCTGCCCTTCCTGTTCCACCATAAACAATCAAATGTTCGGGGTCCTTTGCCACCTCAGGGT
>Ga0190359_1002846_pt1 | contig 10200 bp, 10 predicted proteins | sample 48721823_MG_FD_161269 | JGI IMG/M metagenome (GOLD analysis project Ga0190359, IMG submission 161269) | Hydrothermal vent microbial mat bacterial communities from Southern Trench, Guaymas Basin, Mexico - 4872-18-2-3_MG | ecosystem: Environmental > Aquatic > Marine > Hydrothermal vents >...
ATCCCTCTCCACCATTTCAGGGAGCTTGAAGAGCTTCCACTCTGCTATCACCTGTTTAAGATTTTTCCTCATATCGTTTACCATAAGAAACAATTTTTATATAATATCGTTTCCTATATTTTACAATTAACCGAGCCCCTGTCAACCCCTATCTGGGGACGGAGGTCAAAAGTACTAATCTATTCTCCCAGGAGGGACGGTGCATGTATTTATGTATTTATGTATTTACATACCTACATAAATTTCTCTACCCTGTAATCTATTTATAATCAGAGTATTACAGGCCTGCATAAAAATTAATTTTTGGGGTATTTTTATCAAATCCTTTCAGATTGCTGTAACTCTCTTATACTCAGTAACATGTACATTCATACGAATACACGAATACATGCACCGTCCCCTTTAAGACAAAATTTTTTTAAATTCTCATTGTGTTTTAAGAATCCAAGGGTATGGAGTTAATCCGTCTCTTCAATCGGGTGTCTTTCTTTCAGGCGGAAGAGGAGTTTGCCAAAGAAGAGTTTTGTCTCAATGAGCACAGGGAATTTTAAGGAATCCTTTGAAAGAAATATCTTCAAATCCCCTTCACTCCCAAAGACCTTCTCACCCTTTACAACAGGTGAAAGCACATAGGCATTGAATACACCAAATGGCACGCTCACCTTCACGGTATCAACAACAGGAATGTACATCACCTTTGGTTTTCCGCCTGTATGAACAGGCAGTTTCAATGTGTCCCCAACATTGAAGTCCATCTCCCTTGCTTTATAAATGGCTGAAAGTATGTCATAGTACCTCCTGCCTGCATAGAAGTGTCTTCCATCTGAATAGATGATGGAATCTTCCCTGTATGTAATCTCAATATCTGCAGAGTATTTCCCCTCCCTGATTCTTTTTTTGAACCTTATTGAGGTCAGGTCCTCCAGCCTGACAATGGATGTCTGTTTATCATCAACATAGAAGACCCTTTTGAAAAATCCCGTTGTTCTCTGGGTTGATACAATCTCACCTGTGGAGTCATCCGGTATAAATTCCATCACTGCAACCCCGACCTTCCATGGACCAAAGTATCCATCATAAACAAGTTTTTCACCATTCAGAAAACAAAGGAGTATCAGAAACATAGATTCACCCAAACCTTTCAAGTGCCCTTTTTGCTGATTTTATATCCTTTAGCCCTGACCCTGTAATCAGGAGTACCACAGACTCGTTCCCTGAAATTCTCTCCTTCACCTTCAAAAATCCTGCAAGGGAGGCTGCAGCCGATGGCTCTGCAAAGACACCTGTTTTTTGTGATAGAATAATCTGAGCCTTCAAAATCTCATCATCACTAACCCTTATGCATTCACCCTTATATTTTTTAAGAAAACCTGCTGCAAGATAACCATTCCTTGGGATACCTACACTGATTGAATCTGCTATTGTTGATGGTTTTCTGTATTCAAAACTTCCTGTTTCATAAATCCTGCATATTCCATCACTACCCTCTGCCTGAACACCAAAGATTTTCGGCATCCTGCTGGAAAGCCCGGCATTCACAACATCTTCAAATCCCCTGTAAACACCAGCAATGATCACCCCATCACCAACAGGAACAAAGACGTTTTCAGGCATCCTTCCCATCTGGAGGAATATTTCAATGGATACTGTCTTTTTCCCATCAATTGTGAGTGGATTGTGGGCCGTGTTCCTTGAAAGTGCCCTTTGCTTATCTGCATACTCAAGTGCAAGGGAATAGGCACGGTCATAATCACCTGGAACAACCTTTACGTCTGCTCCATACTGCCTGCACTGGACAAGTTTTGCCTCAGGTGCGTCCTCTGGAACAAAGATTGTGATTTTCTGACCGGCAGATGCACCAATTCCTGCCATTGAGGATGCTGCATTACCTGTTGAGGCAAGCACAATCTCCTCAATACCCATCTTCCTGGCAAACCCTGATACAAGATAGGATGCCCTGTCCTTCAATGAACCTGTTGGATTCAATGTGTCGTTTTTTATGTAAAGGTTCTTGAACCCCGTGTATTCAGATAGATTTTTTGAATGGAACAGTGGGGTGTTCCCAACGGGTATGTCAGGGAGATGCTCCCTCTCCACAGGAAGGAGGGAGAGTGGATCTCCAACTTTTCTGAATCTCTCAAATTGTTCCTGATCTGGAGAAACAAGCAGAACACCATGATGTGGTTCGTTCTCCTTTTGCTTCTTTGAGCATTCGGGACAGAGATAAAGGAAGGATTCTATGGGATACCTTTTTCCGCATTCACTGCAGATGTATTCAGGCAATCACTTTCCTCCCATTGTAAGCGCCAGAACCGCCTTCCCTGTATGGAGTCTGTTTTCTGCCTCATCATAAACAATTGACCACTCACCATCTATCACCTCATCTGTAACCTCATTCCCCCTATCAGCAGGGAGTGCATGCATGATTTTCACATGTTTCTTTGCAAGTTTCAGCATGTTTATATCACATCTCCAGTCTTTGTGTTTTTTTAGGTTGTTCTTCATCATCTCCCACTGCTCCTCTGAATCCTCCCATGTGTCAAAGTATGCAAAACCGCCCCAGTTCTTTGGAATGATTATATCTGCATCCTTCACTGCCTCTCTCATATCACCTACAAAACTCAAACTCCCTCCACCTTCCTCTGCATATCGCTTTGCCCTATCAACAACATCCCTCTGGAGTGGAAATTCTTCTGGATGTGCAACAACAACATCCATCCCATACCTTGGAAAGAGGAGTATCTGGGACTGAGGAACAGAGAGGGGTTTTGCGTGGCTCGTTGCATACGCCCATGTGATTGCCACCTTTAAGCCTTTAAGATTCTGCCCGAAGTACTCCCTTATTGTGAGAAGGTCGGCAATTGCCTGGAGTGGATGATAAACATCGTCCTGCATGGAGATGACAGGGATGGATGCATGCTTTGCAAGTTCATTCAGATATTTGTTCCCTGTTCCATAGAAACAATTCCTGCATGCAATACCCTCACCCATCCTTGACAGGACAACCGCAGTGTCCTTTGCAGATTCTCCATGTGAAAGTTGCATCTTATTGGGTGTGAGGTCATGGGCATGGCCACCAAGTTGTGTCATGCCTGCTTCAAGGGAGTTTCTCGTTCTTGTTGATTGCTCAAAGAATATCATGAAGAGTGTTTTGTCTTTGAGAAGAGGTGTCTCCTCACCTAATATGTATTTCATCTTAAGATACCCTGAAACTTCAAGGATGAAATCTATCTCCTGTTTTGAATAATCCTCAAGGGTTATGAAGTTTCTACCTCTGAAAACCCTCATCTTTCCTCCTCTGTTTTTTCAAGTGCAAGTGGAAGGTGTGCATAGAAGGCAGTTGCCCTGGCAAGCTGCTCAACAGGAAGTTTTTCATTGGGAGCGTGAGCCATCCTCTCATCACCTGGTCCAAAACCAATGCATGGAATCTTGTGCCTCCCTGATATTGCAACACCATTTGTTGAGAATATCCATTTATCAATCACAGGTGTCTTCCCGAAGAGTTCCCTGTAGGCCTTTTTCCCGGCAACAACAAGAGGATGCTCTTCATCCGTCTTCCATGTGGGGAAGTACTTCTCCTGTTCATACACATTACCCCTGTACCCCTTCTTTTTATAAACAGGTATGATAACCTCTGTATCCTCTGGAAGAATCTTCCTCAATTCTTCAATTGCACTCTCCCTGGTCTCTCCATGGGTGAGCCTCCTGTCCAGATGGACAAGGCAACTGTCTGGGACCGCACACAGGGATGGAGAAGTGGATTTTATCATGGTGGGCGTGATTGTTCCCTTGCCAAGGAATGGGTCTTCCTTCAGGTTTTTGTTCAACTCCTGTATAAGAAGGACTGACCTTGAAGCCTTCTCTATTGCATTGATACCAAGATGAGGCATCGCACCGTGGCTTGATTTTCCCTTAAAGAGCAACTCTATTTCCATCCTGCCTCTGTGGCCTATGTTTAATTTCAGGTCTGTTGGCTCTGTTAGAACGACATAATCTGGCCTGAGTTCTTCCCTTTCAATAATCCAGAGCCAGCACATACCATCACAATCCTCCTCCTGAACCGTGAAGGTGAAGTATATTGTAAACTTCCCATTGTAATCCATCTCCTTGAGTATCCTTGCTGCAGTAATCATTGATGCAGCCCCACCCTTCTGGTCAACACTCCCCCTTCCATGAACATACCCATCCTTTATCTCACCTGAGAATGGTTCAAATTCCCACTGGTGCAGGTCTCCTGGTTCCACCACATCTATGTGGCTGTCAAATGCAATGCTTCTTTCACCATTACCAATTTTTGCAATCAGATTTCCAAGGCCATCAATCCAGTTCTCGATTCCCAGTTCATCAAGGAATGATTTTATCCTCTGGATGACCCTTTCCTCATCCCCACTGAATGATGGTATTTTCACTATCTCTGAGAGAACCTCTGCTGAATAGTCCAAAAGTCCATTGCTTTTTTTTAGTAGCTCCTTCATTCCTCCTCCCTTAGTTCCATTGCCCCATATACACACCAGTCCATGCAGAAACCACACCCTATACAGAGTTCATTCCTTACCCTTGCCTTATCCTTCTCCATGTACAGGGCTGAATGTATGCACATGTTTATGCATGCCTTACAGCCGGTGCATTTTTCACTGTCAATCCACATAACCGGTGTCTTTTCATACAACCTTCTCTGTTTTAATCTTTTTGAATATAAGCCCTTTATATCTTCAATGGATGAATACCCGTGCTTATCAAGGAATTCCTCTATTTCTGAAGCAATCTTTCCGTAGATTTTGTGTCCTTTTTTTATTGCACCTGTGCATACCTGGACTGCTGAGGCACCTGCCATTATAAACTTTACAGCATCCTTTCCTTTCTCAATTCCACCCACTCCAATCACAGGTTTATCCTGGACAGTGGAAATCTGGTAAACAATCCTCAATGCAATGGGCTGGATTGCTGGACCGGAAAGCCACCCTGCACCGTAATCAGAACCAAGGAGTGGATCAGGATTTTCAACATCAAAATCAAGAACCGGGCCAAAGGAATTGACAGCAACAAAGCCATCCACATATGGAGAAACCTTCACAGCAAGTTCCTCTATCTCAAGCACGGTGGGAGAAACCTTCATCCAGATGGGGAGGTCAACTGCACTTCTCAAGGCACTGGCACATTCAAGGAGTGGCTGAATAGACCTTCCAACATAGTGTGTGGAGAACTCTATCCCATCTGGCTCCACCTCTCTCTGGATGAGTTTGCCAAGTTCCTTTAATTGTTCAGGGGTGTAACCAATGGAAACTATAAGAGGGCCTGCCTCTTTTTTCACCCTGAGAAGTTCCTCAATCATCCTCTCCTTTGGTAGTTCTGACCAGGTCTCTGCATTGTACAGACCCCTGCACGCACCTTTACGGATTGTGGGCCTTCTATCCCTTGCAGGTTCCATTGAGATGGTCTTTGAAACAATCCCACCAGCACCACCCTTGAATGCCTCAATCATCATCCTGCTGTTCATAACATTTGGACCTGCAGCAGGTAGAACAGGATTCCTGAAACGTATGCCTGAAACTTCAACCTTTATATCTGCCAGAGAACACCTCCTTTTTTATAGAGTAAATTTTAACCACTATAATCCATATGGTCAACAGGTATTTCAAAAATCAGGGTTTTATCGGTTCCTTCCTCTTTGTTTTTCCAATAATTTTTTCTATCAGAAAACCCATGAAGATTACAGAGATGATTGTTAGAGCAAGCCTGAGACCCATAAACTTGAAACCAAGAAACTGGAGTTCCACCAGTTCCTGAGGAATCTTTATACACGCCCATGCAGACAGGAAAACTATTATACATGTAATACTTGCACCCTTTTTCAGCAGTCCAGCAGCCATGGGAAAGGCTATATACAGGGGACCTGTTGGCAATGCTCCAAACACAATGGCAAGTAAGATACCCTTTATTCCTGCACTTTTACCCAGTAACTTTACCACCAATTTTCCGGGAACAAACTCTGAGAAAAGTCCCATGAGAATCATTACCGCAGGGAGAATGGTGATCATCTCTATAAAAAATTCCCTGGATACTGTGAAAACCCTGAATCGTCTTTCGGGAAAGATGATGAGAAGGACAGTTGAGATGACAACGACCACCACAAGGAATATGATGTCACCCAGCAAATCCTTTTTACGATTTATTGCCCTGGCCTCTTTCATAGCAGCAACCCCATGATTACGCCAATAATCAGTGCAATAATAAAACTTATTCCATTTCTCAACAGTGCCATCTTCCTTCCCAGTTCCCTTATTTCAAGAGGAAGGGTAACAAATCCAATCATGGTGAGGGTTGTTATGAATACAGCAACAGAGGTGACGGTTGCTCCAGACTTCAGGAGGGAAGCGGCAAGCGGGAATGCAATCAGGGAAGGTATGTGCAAAACTGCTCCAAACAGGCCAACAAGAACAACACCTATGAATCCTCCCTGTACACCAACAATCCTTGCGATCACTTCCTTTGAAACAAAACCGAGAAGAATGCCAATAAAAATCACTATTCCAATAATCACTGGAAGCATGCGGAGAAATGCCATCAATGCTTTAAAAACAGACCTCTTTGCCTTTTCCCTATCCTTAACAAAGGCAAAGATTAAACAGAGGACAGCAAGACCATTCACAATAAGGGTTGTTCGTCCCAAATTCCTCCTTTCAGGTTCGCACAGTTGGATTATTCTAACAAAGAAAAAACAGGAGGTCAAGAACCTACTGCCCATTTTACTAAGCACCCCATTCCAGCACCAGTGGAGTTTTTAATATGTGGATGGAAGAGAAAGCAAGGTGTCAAAAAGTCAACCTAATGTTCCCTGATAGGTGTTGTTTATCACATAGAAAAACTATATGGGATTGCTGCTTACAACAAATACTTCTATTTTACCTTAAACACATATACAAATTTTATTGACTGATTCTTAGAGGTATATTTTAACCTGGGCTCCCAGGATTTCATTCTTAGTTTTTGAGCCAAAAAAGTCAATAAGATAACCTCCAATGAGGAGATTGAACTCTGCCTTGCCCATGGTAAGGCCTGGAACAAAAAGAAGGGTCAGAACATCAGGATTTGTTGAACAGAAACCTGAAAGGGACATGTATCTTCTTTCTTTTGACCATGATAGGGAAAGGTAGAAGTTATTATCACCAAAAAAAAGAAACAGGGGAGAGAAAAGCACCTCATAGTAAAATTCAGGTGCAAAGAGATATTCCAGGTCTATCAGGAGGTTGTCACCAACAGGAAAGTTCAAACTGGAAGAAAAATTTGTGAAAATTCTTGTCTCCGTTAGCTGGAAACTGATGTCAGCCGCGTATGTTATTGAACCTGCCCTGCTCCTTAATCCAAGACCAGCACTTTTGTAGCTCCCCACATAAAAAGGTATCTGAAACTCAAAGTTGTTATCTGTCAAATACAGCCTTCCACAGGGGAGCAACTTTTCTTCTGCAAAAGCCCGGTCTCTCCTGATAACCCCCATGAATTCAAACATCATATTTTTGCCGTAAAATTTTACTCCCAGTGCAGGGATACCCTTTTTGTATATGTAAAATCCTGTGTTAACAATCTCTGGATTAAGATAATGGTAAGGGGTGAACATGTTTTCAAATGCCCAGGAATAGGTGTCCTTACCCCCAAAGACTTCTATATTTTTTGCCTTCATTCTTACAAAGGCACGGTTTACAAAAAGCTCGTGCCTGGCCTCTCCCTGGAATGAGGCAAAACCCCTCACTTCAAGGAGACCAAAGAAGTCTTTGGGCCCACCACTCATGAGACCATAGAATTCTCCAGTTGCCCTGTAATTGTTGTTCTGGTTTTCAGGAAAAAAGATTATCCCTGGTGCAACGTATACCTTGAAGAGAGAAAGGAATAAAAAAATCATTTTAACCTCCGGTTCTTAAATTTCTTTGCCTCTCTCAGCGGTAATAACACTCGCAATCTTTTTCATTTTATACCCTTAAAATTCAACTCAGTAAAAAGTCTCCCTGACCTGGCTGTAATGTATGACTCTGACCATGTTCGTGGCATATTATTCTACCATGTAAATCTTTCTGGTCAAGGATGTAGTTTTGCCCATAATTATCAGTCGGCTTCCCAAAACTTTCCCCACCTACTCAACCACCCTCATCCTCAATATCCTGTCTATGCGGAAGGTGCGGTTTTGCTTTCTCAGGTGGCAGTATCCCTTTAATGCCATAAATTCCACTCCCCTGTATTTCTTCTTCACCACTTTTTCAGGGGTTACAACCCTCACTGACCTTTCATCCCCTGGTTTTAGGTACTCTATCTCCAGATTCTTCCCCTGTTTTATTGCCTTCTCTATGAACCTTATCTTTTCCTCCATGGGCATCCTCTTTTCTGATAACATATACTGGTATGATGTAAGGAATTTCACGCACCTGTAGTCCACAAAGATGTTTTTCTTTTTTATTGGTTTCACAAGGCTGATGCCCTCAAAGGATGTGCATCTGCTCAATGCCACATAAACCTGACCCGCAGAGAATGCACCCCTTCCAATGTCTATTATCACATTGTCAAATGTCTTCCCCTGGCTCTTGTGGATTGTGACCGCCCATGCCAGTTTCATTGGATACTGGGTGAATGAGCCAATGGTCTCTGTGGTTATCTTCCCCATGTCCCTGTCAAACCTGTACTTGAATATCTCCCATGTGTATGGCAATACCTCAACCTCGTATCCATTGTCCAGTTCCACAATGATTTTGTGTGCCTCAAGTCTCCTGCTGTATCTCACACCCCTGACTATCCCCATTGTTCCATTAACCCAGTACCTGTCCCTGTCATTGTTGAGCATCATTATCTGTGCACCCTTCTTTATGTGGAGAACAGGGTCTGCTGGATATGAACCCCTGTCAAACTCACCATCTATGTATGCAGGAAATTCGTAAAGTTTCCCACGCAGTTTTTCAAGGTTCTCCCTGTTTATCCTCCTTGCCTTTTCATTTGTTGTTGTGAGATACACAACAATCCCCTGTCCATCTATCTCTGCACCAACCCTGCTGTTCAGTTTCTCAATGTGTTCGTCCTCAACTGTTCCATTCCTGATTGCATTCAAAAGGTCAATAAAGTCCTCGTCTGATTGTCTGTAAACTTTCTGCAGTTCAACGAACTCAAACATTATCTCATCCATCACCTTTGCATCAAAGAAAAAGGCACTTTTGTAAATCTCCTTGAATATCTTTTTCTCCTCTCCCTTCACAACAGGTGGAAGTTGATACAGGTCTCCAATGAATATCATCTGCACACCACCAAATGGAAGGTCAATCTCCCTGTTCTTTCTCAGGAACACGTCAACACAGTCAAGCAGGTCTGCCCTAACCATGGATATTTCGTCAATCACAATGGTCTCAATGATGTTGTATATATCCCTTTTTCTCTCTGGAACCCGCTTAACCTTATCAGGTGTAATGTCTGGTCTGAACATGAAGAAGGAATGGATTGTTTCACCACCGATGTTTATTGCTGCCACACCCGTTGGAGCAAGGAACACAACGGACTTGCTGGTTGTATGCTTGAAGTACTGGAGGAGTGTTGATTTACCCGTGCCTGCCTTTCCTGTGACGAAGACATGCCTTGATGTGTTTTCCATCAGGTAAAGTGCCCTCTGGAAATCAGGGTTTATCTCAACAGCATTGAGGTCAATCTCAAGTTCCTGGCTCATTTATTCACAGTAACACCTTTGCATGAATGGTCAAGATTGTTCCGAATCAGAATCCTCCTTTCCAAGGTCCACTTCTTTCCCTCCATACCTGTAAAATCTATCAGGAAGGGATTTTTCCCATTCTTCCAATCTCTTTTTAACTCTTTCTACATACCTTTTCTGCTCAGGGGATGGGGTTAAATCCTTTCTCACATATCCATCAATAACATGCTCCTTAACCTCTTCTTCCAATAGGGATAGATTTCTTTTGCCATCACTCAAAACATATATCTTCAATCTTCCCTCTCCATATATCCTGATCACCTTGACTTCGCCCTTGAATATATAACCATCTGCTAATCCGTATGCCTTTTTAAGTTCAAAGGTATCCCCGACTTTTATGTTGAAATTTGTTTCCTTCATAGAACCTCCTATTCAATCTTTTTCAATTCCATCTCAAACTTTTCTGATGATGGGAATGTAAGTATGTAGATTTTTTCAAGGTCTGATGAAGGGAATACCCTGTT
>Ga0190359_1002847_pt1 | contig 10200 bp, 4 predicted proteins | sample 48721823_MG_FD_161269 | JGI IMG/M metagenome (GOLD analysis project Ga0190359, IMG submission 161269) | Hydrothermal vent microbial mat bacterial communities from Southern Trench, Guaymas Basin, Mexico - 4872-18-2-3_MG | ecosystem: Environmental > Aquatic > Marine > Hydrothermal vents > Microbial...
GGATACCGGTGTGCAGAGGTTTGAAAGATTAATAGTATCTGACCGAATATCTCTTTCAAACCAAGCATCCAGTCGTTTATCTTTTAAATACGCCTTGACTCCTCTAACCGGCAATACCTTGGGGGGCAGGGGTTGAAGGTTCGTATACGAATGTATTATCATTCGTGTCCGATTTTTCATTATATGGGGAATTTCAATCGGTCCGGTCGTTCCTCTCCCTAGAAGTTCGAATGAAGCCTGCTTCATTCGAGACCGCTCTTCTTTGATCCGATTTTCCTCTCAGACACCGAGAGAGAGCCTGATCAGATCCCTTGTCCCGGGAGCAAAACCAAGGACAAGGATTGTCAGCTTCAACAGGGCCATTAGATGCGGTTCGGCCCTTGATTCCTCCTTCATCGAAACATCCATGATGTATAGAACAGGCAGCAGGAATGCGATCTTCAACGGATACATCACCGCAGCTGTCCCGAAAATACCCATAAGACCTGACGGGACCACATGTTTTTCGATGTAACCGAAGTGATCGATGCCTATGAAGGTGGCCGAGGCATCCAGCATATGACCGAAGATTATAATGATGTTTATCTGCGAGACAACACTTTTCCAGCGGGGATATTTACCTGACAGCAGTTTGAGAACACCTCCAAGCAGGAGTGTGGATCCGAGTGCGAGTGCGATTATCCCCGCACCCCATGCGAAAGCGGTATCGGGAGAACTGCCGCTCGACAGGGAATATGAATCGTTCCAATCTCCTCCGAGCATCCAGAGCAGGTATGCCGAAATAACGAACACCAGTACCTCCGTCCAGAATGCGGCAACCCCTCCTTCCCATCGGGTTGATCTCCGGTATCGTGTGTAAAGTGCTGCGGTGGGCAAGGATACCAATGCGGGAATCCAGAAAGGGAAGGTGGTGTTGAACTGGTCCCCGAATCCCACGAACAGGAGCATGGCCGCGAGGCCGGGTACAAGGAGCAGGATGAAGGTTCCCCTGTCGAACCATTTTCCACCTTTGGGATAGAGGACCTCGAGCCGGAAGAAGAGCAGGATAGTGATCAGCGTGGAGAGGCCCAGGAAGATGTAGATCAGCGGTGATATGAAGATGTACCTGAGGGGTTCGTTGAAGAGCTCCATGTCCTCAAGGACCCTTGCCGAGGGACCTATCAGTATGACGGGGATCATGGCCAGAAAGAAATCCAGATCCATTCGGAGCTTCAACCTGACGAAAAGCCTGTGTATGAAGTAGGCCGAAACTGCCAGGACGGCTCCGTAGGTGAGCGTATCTACCCAGTTGTACGAGGAAGTGATGCTGCCCGCATTCCCGCCGGCATCCGCCACGATCGGGCCCCAGTAGAACCGCCAGACGAACCTGTCCCAGAAAAGTCCGGGCCAGAGGAGGCAGCCGATGAAAAGTATCAGAAAATAGGATATGACCAGGCCCGCTGCAAGTGATTCCACGATGTTCCTTCTTTCCACACAACATCATCGTGTCATAATTTAAAACCCCTGCGCTTTTCATCATACGGGAATTTCGAACCATCCAGCGGTTTGGCTCCTTGAACAGTGGAATAACGCTTGAATGACCAAACCTTCGGGGGGTGTTTGTACGTCCGAATGAGGCCGGCTTCATTCGAATTTCCATTTTTCCCGGAGGTTCCGCGGTGAGGCTGGCCCGGGATCATTCCGGCTTTTTTCCGTGATTGGGAATTCCCCCGATATATTAATTAAAGAGTATTACGATTGAACACTCGAAAACGATATCAGAAGGAAAGAGGGTGCCAAGACATGTTCCAAAACACCATAAAGGGCCTTGACAAGATCTTTCGAACAAACAACTACGAAAAGATGATAATCATGGTCTCCGGATATACCGGGACCCTGAAATCGACCTTCACCTATTCCATGATGTCCAAATATCTGGAAAATCATCCGGGAGAGATAGGTCTTTATGCAACAATAGAGGAATCGAAGGAATCCCTTCTGAAGAACCTCCGCTCGATAGGCGTGAAGCCAAATGACAGCATCTTCATAGCGGATTACAACAGAACCAGGGAAATGTACAGGGAGGAATCGGAGAACACGGATTTCCTGGAGCTGACCGAGAAGTTGATCCTGTCCACGAAGGAGGAGAGGGGGGAAGCGTTCAAGGTGTTCGCCCTTGATTCGCTGAACGCGCTTTACACCCTCACAAAAATGGACAACGATTATCTAATCAGGAAGAGGGTCTATTACTTCTACAAGCTCCTCCGTGACGCGGGTCTTACCTCCTTCATTCTTAAGGAGCTTCCGAGGGAGAACAATTACCTTGTCAGGGAGGATGAGAACTTCCTTGCTGACGGAGTTATCGAGCTCGGGATCAGAAGGACCCTGGAAGGGAAGAAGAGATACATAGAGATACTCAAGATGCGGCAGAACCAGCATTCCATGAAGCAGTACATCATCGACATCGACAAGGAAGGCCTGTCCGTGATAGGGCCATCCGTTGATGACATGGGTTACTGATATTCCTCATTCCCCTGGACACCGGGTCCGGTGGCTTTTCGACATCCCCGGAGCCTGCTTGATGACCTGATGAAGAGCTTCCGGGACATGCCCATATGCCTATAACGGATACGGACAGGCTGGCCGAGTTCCCGCCTTCGCTCGATGCGTTTCTCTCTTTCCTCATGATAGGAGGAGTCGCGGGGTTCCATGAGGCGGGTCTACAGGTCTTCCTCATCCACTTCCGAGCTCATCTCCGCGAGAAGGTCCTGGAGTGATTTCCCTTCCTCACGCTTTACCTTGTCCTGCACGATATCCGGCTGTTCCTCAAGGGATTTCGTCTCCTCGGCCACGAGGTTCATCCAGTCATCCTCCGAACCTTCCTCGACCAGTTTTGTCTCTTCCTCCTCCAATTCCTCCGGCTCCCCCTCACCAATCTCTCCCTCCGGTGGCTCGGTCGGGGACGTGACGCTGCCCGTGGATACGCCGGTCCCGAGACCCTTGGGCTGCGGTGCCATGGTGACACCCGTCCCTCCACCGGTGACCAGCTCCTCCTCCAGTCTGTCCAGATCTTCCATGTCGTCGAACCTCGGAAGTTCGCTTCCCTTCCCCTTCTTCAGGACGAGGAAGTAGACCGCCGCTATGATGACCAGCAGCAGGATGATGAGCACGGCTCCCAGGATGAAGTAGATGCTGTTGCTCTTTTTCTCTTCGGTCGGTGTGTTATCGATGATGTTCTCGATGACCTTTACGTTAATCCTGACCTCCCTGTTCACATCGGATGTGGAATTGAAATAGAAGATCAGGGTATAATTTCCGATCGGAGTGCTGCTTAAGATATCCAACAGCGCCGATGTACCCTTGGTTTCTCCCACGCCCACCTCGATGCGCGTTCCGGCTGGCCATGTCAGGTTGCCTATTCCCTTTATGTCTGCCGACATATCGATAACTGCGGGGTTCGTACCTGTATTCTCGATTGTGAAATCTATCGGAATCCCGGTGGTCCCTCTCGCTCTCAACATGCTGTCCTTTGGTGTGGTTACCTCGAAAGCATAGGATTTCTCATCCTTCATGACAAATGATTTGATGCCGTTGGTGGCATTTCCGTACCACTGCCCCCTGGCCACCGGTATGACCGTCCAGTACCAGGTTCCGTGTGTGATGAACAGGGGATCGTAGAATGTGTTGGTGGTCTCTATCATCTCGGATTCGTCATGCGTTTCCACTCTTATCCGTTCCTTGTAGATGAACAGGTGGTAAACGACATCCTCCGGCAGGAAGAAATCCAGGGTCCAGTTCAGATGTATGTCCTCGGGATCGGTGAACACCTCCCCCTCGTCCGGTCCTAACAGTGTCACCTTGGGGAACCTGAGGTCCGTGTTCACCCGTATGTTGTAGATCCTTGTTTCCCTTGTGTTTCCCGCATTGTCGGTGATCCTGAGCTGAAGGAAGTTCTCTTCCGTGTCCGATAATTTCGGGATCGAGAACCCCTCGGTGGTTCTCCCCAATCCCAGAACGAACTCCATCGAATCCTTCGGGAACTCCGTCCACAGATAGGAGAGGTCCTTCCACGCATCCGCTCCGGTCCACATGTTCACGGAATCCAGTCCGTCGTTGGTGAACCGCATCTGAAGTTTCTGGGAATTGAGTTTGGAACCCCCGAAATCTGTTACATTGACCCTGACATCAAGGACCTGATAGGGTATGACCTGATCAAGGTCGGGTGAAATTATCCTGAATTCGGGGAGTTCGGTATCTATCGTGATCGAGGCGTTGGCCGAGGGTCCGATGTTTCCGACACTGTCCTCGGCCCATACATACACCGTATGGGTTCCGTTTGATGGGAGTTCTATGACGGCATCTCCTCCGTCAACGGGTGTTCCCTGGGTGGTTCCTCCCATGTCCTCGAAAGACCAGTAAAATGTCTTTATGCCCGATTCGCTCACTCCGGCCCCCATCCAGGTAAGGTATACTTCCAGCTCGTTATCGAACACCGTATGTGTGTCGTCGAAGGAATCCGCGTGCAGGGTGACGGTTGCAGGTTTTGAAGGGGGGGTTCCGTCAACGGACAGGTTCATGAACTTGGCCTGTTCCAGATCGTCCTTGTAGACACCCGTAACATTCAACACGTAATAGACCCGGCTCAGCGTCCTGTTGGGCGCATCGAACCTGAAATCCATGGGTTCTCCGGCAGTCTTTTCCACGTCCCAGGTCCTGTAAATGTCCGTCAGGAGCAGTCCGTCGTTGTTCTCGGTGTACAATCCCTCGCTCAGCAGGAGGGTATATGTATCCGGGGGTGGGAACAGGTCGGAATTGCTGTACCTGACCATCGGACCGGAGAAGTTGAGCATCTCGCCGGCCTGGACCCAATCGTTTCCGCTCAATTCCCCCTGTATATCGCCTGCAACGGACAGGTCTCCGATCAGGTCGATCCGGTTCTTCACCGTGAAGAAGCTTTTCACCTCGAGGAAGTCCGATGCCACGGTGGTCCCCCTGGCATCGACCGAGATCCTTCTGTCGACGAGGTTGGGTCTTGAGGAGAAGTTCCAATGGAACAATACAGATGCTTCAAGGGTGAGTAGCTTCCCGTCCCATACCGCCGAGGTGTCCGTTATCTCGGCATAATCTCCCGATTCCTGTTCGTGGAAGCTGTTCGAGGAAGCATTGTAGACGATCTTGTAGGCTCCCTTCCTGTGAATGAATGACATGGTCACCCTGTCCAGGTCATCGGGTCCGCTGACCGTCTTGATGACCGTTCCGAAGGTGTAGGGGCGGAGCATGGAGTATGCGTTCTTCCCCCCATCCTCCGGGTCCTTGAAGTAGATACTCTGGATGGCAAGCCTGTACGGCATGCCTATCTTCCATATTCCGGGCTTGATCCCTCCCCCGTAGACCCAGAGGTCCCTGGTTTCCGGCAGGAAGATATGTGCCTGCCCGCTCATGGATCCGGGGTTGATGTCCGGGTCCATGGTGTACCATGCATTTTCAAGGATACGGTAGCGTTTGATTACATAATCATCACCGCCAGTGAGGTAGAGTTCCTTCGTCAGGGGGTCGTAGTCCAGTTTGGGGAACACCATGGGAGATGAGAGGGATTTCAGCTGTGTCCATCTCATTGTGGAGAAATCGAACTCCCAGAGGTCCCTGTAATCGATCGTATTGTCAGGGTTGGGGTCCCTTCCCGCGCATAGGTAGAATTTGTCCAGCTCGGGGATATAGATGGCTCCGGCACCGTATCTGGCCCCGGGCACGGGTCCGCCGGAAGGTGTGATCTCCTCGAATATCCCTCCGGTGGGTCCGGGTATGTATGCCTGCAAATCACCGTATGCGTTCGAGGCGGAACTCGTTTCCGTGAGGTAGAAGCGCCCGCCGAAGAAGTATGCTCTTCCACGGTTGGAGTCCCACACCATGTCAAAGCCGTGCCTCATTCCTCCACCGGCCGTGTCCCAGATCTTCTCCCAAGCGTTAGTGGACAGGTCCACCTTCCACATGTCGCCCAGGTTGTGGTATCTCCTGTTGCTCCCCCAACCGGTTGTATACTGACCTCCGTAAATGTAGACGGTGTTGTTCTGCTCGTCGTATGCCATTCCTGCGGAGGAACGGGAATGTGGGTTAGCGTCGTTTGTGTTGTAGATGGCGGGGGACCATTCCTTCTCGGAAATGTCATAGTAGTAAGTGTAAGCCGAACCGTTGTATGAGGTGCCCGGACCTATGTAGTGAAGCCTGTTCATGGAGGATTCGTAGGCGAATATGCCGTTCGTGTTACTGTTTGCGTTGTATGTTAGCGGGAATAGGGTCCAGGTCCGCGTCTGGAGGTTGAGATAGCTCAGGTCCCTGTACCTGTATGACCTGGATCCGGAATAGTACCTGCCTCCGAAGACAAAGAACCTGTCGGAAAGAGTGGAATAGTGGAAATGGTAGAGCAATCTCCCGTTTGGAACATCCGTTCCGATATCGTAGTAATCATGCCGGTCCCAGGAACCCAGATCCGTATCGTAGATCCAGAGGGTCTCGTTTTCAGCGGTTCCTCCGGAAGTTTCCCTTCCTCCCCATAGATATACCTTGTCATCCGTCGGTCTGAAGAATATCCTTGCCCCGTAGTTGAGGGGCATGTCAGGGTGTGTCGTCAGCTGGGACCATGTATTGGATATCATGTCGTAGACCCAGAAATCGTGAAGGTACTCGTATGTCTCGTTGGGCATGTGCACCCCGCCGAACATGTATATCTTCCTGCCGTCCTCGTCGATGCACATGGAATGATGATACCTAGGCAGCATCCCGCTGCTCCTGCCGTCGTTGAGTGAGACAGGGGCCGTGCCCGGGTTCTTCAGGTCTATCTTGTAGAATCCTGTCATGTTCTCAACATAGTATTGAGAGGGATCCTCCTTCATACCGAACAGGATGTAGAGATCCTCCGCTCCACCGGCAGTGTCCATAACCATGGGAGCATACCCTCTCCTTCCAATCTGCGTGGGGAATCCCGGGAAGAGCGTCTTGGACCACTGAAGCGTGTTCATGTCGAAGATCCACATATCGTCAAGCATGGAGCCCGACATCCCTCCGTAGATGATGAACCGCTCGCTCGCCTCATCCACCACGTAGGAGAAACCCGTACGACCTCCCGGAGAGTACGATCTCTCAAGGGCATACCATTTATTATCATCGAAATCGAAGATGAACAGATCGTCATAGGCACTGTAGGACCAGCGATCCTGCTGGTTGGACCAAGATGCACTGCCACCGCCGTAGATGAAAAGCCGGTTCTCGGACTGCTGATATGCCACCAGGCCGTCCTCTCCCCCCCTGTGATACGAGTACCTCTGCCATTCGTTCCACGGTTCGCTCCTCGGTGGAGGGGACATGATGCCCAGGCCCAGATCATCGATCTGTTCCTCGGTCAGTTCGATGAGGGCGTCATCCTTTCCCGTTATCGTCTCAACTGGCCCCCGCTCTTCCATGCCAAGATCCGCTGATTTCCAGAAAGATGCCTGGACAGGGATTGCGAAGAGAAAGCTCAGAATCAGTACAAAAGCAATGTGAAGAAGGGTTCTTCTGCCGTTTTTCATGTGGACCACTCCAGATCAGAACAACTTGAGTCCGCGGTAAGCGGTTTGTTGGCCAATGTCCAATAAGTGCAAATCCGCTATTATACTTTTCCGAGAATGCGCGTGCTATGAATCTCCCTGAGAGCCCTCATCCTTCGAGAACCCCATCTCCTCCTCGAGGAACCGGATCACGTTTTCCGCGGTACCTGGAGAAAGTGATGTCCTGTCTGCGATCCCCTCGGCACCTGACGAGTACATCTCCCGGAGGCTGTCGAAGGTGTTCAGGAGCTCCAAGGATCTCTTACTGCCTATGCCCCGAACATTCAAGAGAAGGTCCAATTCGGATTCCCTTAGCTTCCTCTGGTATGCCACGGCGAATCGATGCGCTTCATCCCTGACCCTCTGCAGGAGCTTCAGACCCGGATCGGACCTTTTCAGTTCGAGCGGTGAACGTCTCCCCTTGACATACAGTTCCTCCTCCTTCTTCGCAATGGCAACGACCAGCGGTCCGTTCTCCAGACCGAGTTCCGAAAGAGCGGAAAGTGCCGCATTCAACTGTCCCTTCCCGCCATCGATCAGTATGATATCGGGAAGCTGGCCGCCTCTTTCAAGGATCCTGCGGTACCTTCTCTTCACCACTTCCTTCATCGACGCGGTATCATCATTCTCGGCGTTTCTTATCCTGAACTTCCTGTAATGGCTTTTCAGGGGCTTTCCGTTCCTGAAATGAACCATGGAGGCCACGGTCCCCGTACCGTGGAGATGGGAGATATCGAATCCCTCCACGGTGTCGGGTGTCGCTTCGAGTCCGAAGACCACCTTCAACCGTTCTCCCGCTTCATACTTGAGGGCCCTGCTCTCCCTCTTTCTTATGAAAAGACCCAGATTCCTGTCGGCCATCTCGACCATGGATCTCTCCTCTTTTCCCCTCGGACCCCTGATCAGGAGAGAGCTCCCGCGTTTCGCCTTCAGAAAGTGTCCGAGTTCTTCCCTCACAGGAGCTTCCATTCTCATGGGTGCAAGGATTATTCGAGGAGGTATGTCCTTTGTGAGTACATAGTATGACGAGATGAAATCCGCTGCCGCGCCGTTGATGGATTCTTCCCCTTCGAGATCGAACATCACGGCGTCGATCACCTTTCCCCCCCTCACCTTGATAAGTGCAGCTGCGAGCCTCTCCTCGTCGAGGCGGACAACATCCACGTCCCTGCCGTTCATGAGGACTATATGCTGCCCTTCCCTTATTCGATCGATTCCCTTCAGGAGGTCCCTGGCAAGGGCAGCCATCTCGAAGTTCATTGCAGCCGAGGCTTCCCACATCTCTTTCCGCAGCCTCTCCCGCACTTCATCATCCTTCCCCGAAAGAAATCCCCTGAGCCCTTCCACGATCAAGGCATATTCGTCCTTTGAGACCTGTCCCGTACAGGGTGCCACGCATCTTCCGAGATGATGCTCAAGGCATGGTCTGGAGGGTCTGTCCATGCTTCTTCTGCAGGACCTGACAGGGAACACCTTCCGGACCCATCGGAGGGACCTTCTGACGGCTCTCGGATCCCCGTGAGGGCCGAAGTGCTCACCCAGTTCATGATGGAGTCCCCTGACCTGCCTCACGGCCGGGAATTCCTCCCTCGTTATTACCAGATAAGGATAGGATTTGTCATCCTTGAGCCTGATGTTGAATCTGGGTTTGTACTGCTTGATGAGCGTATCCTCGAGAACCAGGGCTTCAAGCTCGTTTCCCGTGGCGATCCAGTCGACGGTTTCCGCGCTCTCTGTCAGCTTGATCTCCTTTCTGTCCCTTCTGTTCTGGAGGTGTGATCTGACCCTTGACCTGATATTGACTGCTTTTCCGACATAGATCACCTTTCCCCCCTTTCCCCTGAAAAGATAGACCCCGCATGAATCGGGTATCAGGTCGGTGTCGATATGCAGCATCAAAGGTGGATACGAAGTGTTGTCTATTAATCCTGCGGGATTCAGTCATCGAATTGAACGTCTTCCTCTCTCACGAACCTTCTCCTTCTTCCCGGTCTCTTTCTCTTGATAATGGGGTCAAAATCGATATCTTCCTCCTCCTCTTCCTCTGTTTCTTCCTCCTCATATTCCAGATCCGTATCCTCTTCTTCCCCCTCCTCTTCTGCCTCTTCCTCCGTTTCCTCTTCTTCGAATTCGAAATCCGTCTCTTCCTCCTCCTCTTCGAATTCGAGTTCCGTTTCCTCTTCTTCTGTTTCCTCTTCCTCCTCGAATTCGAGTTCCGTATCCTCTTCTTCCCCCTCCTCTTCTGCCTCTTCCTCCGTTTCCTCCTCTTCTTCCTCTGTTTCTTCTTCCTCCTCGAATTCGAGTTCCATCTCCTCTCCTTCCTCTTCGGTCTCTTCCTCTTCCTCTTCTTCTGTTTCCTCTTCCTCCTCGAATTCGAGTTCCATCTCCTCTCCTTCCTCTTCGGTCTCTTCCTCTTCCTCTTCTTCTGTTTCCTCTTCCTCCTCGAATTCGAGTTCCATCTCCTCTCCTTCCTCTTCGGTCTCTTCCTCTTCCTCTTCTTCTGTTTCCTCTTCCTCCTCGAATTCGAGTTCCGTATCCTCTTCTTCCTCTTCTGCCTCTTCCTCCTCCTCTTCTTCTTCTGTTTCTTCTTCCTCCTTGAATTCGAGTTCCATCTCCTCTCCTTCCTCTTCGGTCTCTT
>Ga0190359_1002848_pt1 | contig 10199 bp, 7 predicted proteins | sample 48721823_MG_FD_161269 | JGI IMG/M metagenome (GOLD analysis project Ga0190359, IMG submission 161269) | Hydrothermal vent microbial mat bacterial communities from Southern Trench, Guaymas Basin, Mexico - 4872-18-2-3_MG | ecosystem: Environmental > Aquatic > Marine > Hydrothermal vents > Microbial...
AATGCAGCATTTTTAACATGCTGCCCCAACTTATTGAGAAGTTACCATTGAATCTTCAGTAAAGAGGTAAAGTCTGGTCTCGGCTCTCAATCAATATTAAGCTGAAAGAGGAAAGCCTGTTTCTCTAAAAATTAATGGGTCAAATATTTTTTTGAAGGCATCATCTCTTACAATAGGGATATCAAGCCTTCCGGGAATAGAGCAAGGAGTGTGTTATTTGTGGATTGTTTGCCTGGAGCCTTCTTGTTATTTCTTGATGGCCTCGAATTCTTGTTCAAGTTCTTCCAAACAGAGATGATTCTATTCAATTTTGGGTCGCGGGTAAAGCCCGCCGCGTTTCACAATCTCGGGCACCATCTCTTCCCATTCAATGGCCATAATATGAAATCCCCGCACACCCTCCACCTCTTTGAGCCGCTGAATAGATTCCACGCAGATATTTATTCCTTCTTCAGGTTGCTTTTCTTTGGGGACTCCACTCATTCGCTCAACCACTTCATCCGGGACATCCATTCCCGGAACACGCTTTTTCATATATTTTGCCATGCCTGCTGATTTGAAAGGCGTGACTCCAGCCAGGATATATACCTTCTCGTGAAGGCCCGTGTCCCGGACCTGTTTCATCCAGAGTTCGAATTTATCCAGATTGTAGATACACTGGGTTTGAATGAACTCAACCCCGGCTGCTACCTTCTTGGCAAGACGCCGAACGCGAATTTCAAAGGGGTCAGCAAAAGGGTTGGCCGCTGCGCCAACAAACATTTGAGGCGGGCGATCGATATCATCCCCGCCTAAGAATTTTCCCTCATCCCTCATGTGCCGCACAGTTTGCGCCAACTGCATGGAATCGAGATCAAAGACATTCTGGCCTTGAGGATTGTCGCCAAAACTTTGATGATCCCCAGAAAGACAGAGGATATTATAAATATCGAAAGAGGCAGCGCCCAGGATGTCGCTTTGCAGGGCAATCCTGTTTCTGTCCCTGGTGACCATTTGCAGAATAGGCTCCAATCCCATCAACTTAAGCCGAATAACGGCAGCCAGACTGCACAGCCGGGTTACCGCAGTTTGATTGTCTGTAATATTAATGGCATCCACATAATCCTTGATCATTTCGGCCTTCTTTGTGATCACATCTCCATCGCTGCCCCTCGGTGGGCCACACTCTGATGTGACGGCCAGATGACCTGCTGCAAGAATCTTTTCCAATTTGCTCGGAGTCTTCGTGTTCATAGTTTCAGATCCTCTCTGATCAGCTTTCTTGGCCCACCTGCGCGTTCAGTAGACCAGTCTTTGATCGGGATAAGCTTATCGTAGTCGTCAAGCCTGCCCAGTTCTTTGAGACGATCAATAATAAGCTGCCAGGCACAATCGAGTTCCTTGTTTATTTCACACTTTCCATTCGTGGAGCCACCACAAGGGCCGTTAAGAAGTCTTTTGGCACACCGGGAAATAGGACAGATTCCGGCTGTTTGCCCTAAGATACACTGGCCACATCCCTGACACCGCTCGCTCCAAACGCCGTTTTCTTCGGTTACACCCATGAAGGAGGTATTAACACCCGGAAAAACAAGTGTCCTGGGGTATTTTTCTGCCATAAATTGTACCCCAACGCCACAGGCCAATGAAACAACCGCATCATAGTCCTCAATAATGTTTCGTATCTCTTCCAGGTACTCATGATCGCACTGGCGTTCCAGGGTAACCTCTTTGACTTCTAACTCTTTTCCCTCTTTCATGAATGCCATCTTTAAGGCCGAGGCCAGGATGCCAACTTCTTTCTTGCCTCCGGCATGGCATACAGTAACGCACTCATTACATCCAGCAATAATGATCTTTTTGCAATCCTTAACAAATCCTATAATTTCCTCAATTGGTTTTCTTTCTGCGACGATCATAATCCACGGCCTTTCATGTAATGGTTATCACTACGTGACGCCAGTTGTCTGTTGCCTGAACGCAACGCTCTCGCTTGCGAGGCGGGCGGGTCAGTAGTCAGTGGCGAAAAAAAGATTTTTTTACAACAAAAAATAATTGGATCTCTGTTTATTAACTGGGATAGGTATCGTTAATTAGCTAAAAATTAATAAGCAACGGACTTCGGACAACTACCAACAAACACCTACCTTTATCCGACAGCCTTTTTCTTTTGGAGCGCTTCCCTTATCGGACTGGGGCCTAAGGCCTTAATCTTTTCGTGCATCTCTCTGGCTACCTCTGCAAATCGAGGACCATCAGAGGCCGCTATATTATACATTTCCAACCTTTCTCCGCCGATACCAATCTCATCCAAAAGCTTTTTGGCATATTCGACCTTCTTTCTGGCCCTTAAATTCCCTGTAAGGAAGTGACACTCGCCCTCTAAACACCCTGCAACATACACCCCGTCTGCACCTTTTTGGAAGGTCTCCATTATATGGATAACATCCACCTTACCAGTGCAGGGTAATCTTATAATCCTGATGCTATCAGGATACGATAGTCGCATGGTACCTGCCAGGTCCGCTGCCTCATAGCCTCAGAAGTGACAGCAGAATGCGACAATAATCGGTTTAAACTCTTCCATATATTATCTCATCTATGAGATACTGATCTTATTTTTAACGAACTTCTATGCCCTGCGGCCACAACAAAGAATGAAAGTAGTTGAGTGGTTGAGTAGTAAAGACCTTAATTTTAGGCAATTTAGTTCACTTTAGGCGCTTCTTACTATCCTGCCTCCATCAGTGCATCAATCTGTGCTAATATTTGAGTATCTTCGAAATGTAAAAGGGTAATGGCCTTGGCTGGGCACTCAGCCGCACACACCCCACATCCATGACATTTGGAAATATCAATCTCTGAAACTCCATCCGCATTAATAAATGGCACCTCATAAGGGCATGCCCTGACGCAGATGAGGCATGCAGCACACAGATCGGGATCTACTTTGGCCACAACACCTCCCACCTCTATGGAATCCTGAGAAAGCAATGTGCATGCCCTTGCAGAAGCAGCAAGCGCCTGTGAGATGCTCTCCTCGATCCTTTTTGGTGAATGGGCCATACCACAAACAAAGATACCATCTGACTGCGTGTCAACCGGCCGCAGCTTAACATGGGCCTCTAAAAAGAAGAGATCGCTGGTAAGGGGAACCTTAAGCATACGGGAGAGCTCCTCTGTTTCGCCCGCCACAACCCCTGTGCTTAGTATTAATCTATCAGGTCTTATTTTTATCTCCATTCCCAGCGTTATATCTTTAAAGCTTACTTCAAGCGACCCTTCTATCTGTTTAACAGTTGGATCTTCCCCTTCTCTGTATCGAGAAAAGTGGACGCCCATCTGCCTAGCCTTACGATAAAAATCTTCTGCAAAGCCGTATGTTCGGATATCTCTGTAGAGGATAAATACATTAATATCCGGATTGATCTCTTTTAATGAAATAGCATTTTTTATAGCCTGCTGACAACAGACTCTGCTGCAATTTGGGTTTTCTTTATTCCTTGAACCTACGCATTGAATCATAACCACATTTTGCCATTCTTTGACCCCCTGCACATCTCTTGATAAAATATCTTCTAATTCTGTCTGGGTATTAACCGCATCTGATTCTCCATAAAGATATTCCTTGGGCCTGTATTCAAGGGCACCAATGGCTATAATGACCGCTCCGTGTTTTATTTCTCTGTGATACATAGCAGGGCCCACAGTTAGCGCTGTTTTAAAATTACCCTTGGTTCCGGAAAAATCTACAACGATAGTCTCTGTGAGAACCTCTATCTTTTCATTCTTTCTGACCTTCTCAATTAAATCAGCTAAATATTTCTGAATATCATCCCCTTGTAAGGTCTTATGGATTCTTTTGGCAAACCCTCCAAGCTCTTTTTCTATTTCAACCAGAACCACCTCGAATCCCTGTTCTACGATATTTAATGCGGCGGTCATGCCAGCAATACCCCCACCAATGATAAGCGCCCTTTTTGTCATTGGTAGTTTTGTTCTATAAAGTGCAGAAAGTTCTGCTGCGTTGGCCACAGCCATCCTCACCAGGTCCTTGGCCTTTTCGGTTGCGCCCTCCTTATCAGATTGATGCACCCAGGAATCTTGATCTCTGATATTGGCAATACTAAAAAGATAGGGATTTAGGCCCGCTTCCCTGATAGTATCCTGGAACAATGGCTCATGTGTCCTTGCAGAACATGAGGCCACGACTACCCTATTTAGTTTATGTTCCCTGATCCTTTCTTTAATCTTAACCTGGGTATCCTCAGAGCAGGTAAAGAGATTATCCTCGGCTACTATGACATTTGGAAGTGTTGATGCATGTCTTGTCACCTCCGGGACATCTACCACTGAGCCGATATTTGTCCCGCAGTGGCAGACAAAAACACCTATACGAGGTTCTTGCCCAGTAACATCTATCTCCTTAGGGTATTCTTTTTCCTTGCTGAGGGTATACCTACTATTTGATAGAATGCCCGATGCCACTGCAGCCGCTCCACTTGCCTGGGTCACTGTTTCTGGTATGTCCTTTGGACCCTGGAGAACACCGCATACGAATATGCCGGGCCTTGATGTCTTAACAGGTGTGAACGAACCTGTACTAACAAAGTTATACTGGTTTAAATCCACATCTAGTCTATGTGCAAGATCAATGGTTGGTTTCTCTATATCAAGCCCTACAGAAAGGACAATCATATCAAATTCTTCATCAATAATCCTCCCTGCCTCATCTGTATACCTTATCCTGAGGTTTCCCTCCTCATCGCCGGGCAGGATGGTATTTATCCGTGATTTTATGAACCTTACCCCCATGTCATCCCTGGCCCTGTTATAGAATAGTTCAAAATCCTTTCCATATGTCCTTATATCTATATAGAAGATAGCGGCATCCAGTGGTATAGCGCTGTGCTCTTTGGCTACCATGGACTCTTTTATGGCATAGGTACAGCATACACCTGAGCAATATCCCCGATCTCCAATATGGATATTTCTTGAACCAACACACTGTATCCAGGCGATCTTTTGTGGTTCCTTTTTATCAGATGGCCGCAGGAGATGGCCCTGATAAGGACCAGAGGCGCTTAAAATCCTCTCAAATTCAAGACTGGTTACAACATTGGGAAAGCGATTATATTGATAGGTATCATTAAGATAAGGGTTGTATGGTTGAAAACCGGGTGCGAGGATGACCGAACCGACATCTATTGTTATCTCCCTTTCTTTCTGGTCAAAATCAACAGCGTCCGCTGGACAAAACTTCTCGCATGCCCTGCATTTCCCCTTCTCAAAATAGATACAGTTTTCTGCATCGATTAGATATTTTAAAGGAACGGCCTGTGGATACTGTATATAGGCAGCCTTTCTGTTTATTAGGTTAGCGTTATACTCATCTGGAACTCTCCTTGGGCATTTCTCTGCACATGTACCACAGGCAATGCATTTATCCATATCTATATACCTGGGATGCTGTATGACCCTGACATGGAAGTTGCCTTCTTCACCTGTAATGCTTTCTACCTCTGAAAGGGTCAGTATCTCGATATTTAGATTCCTGCCGCATTCTACAAGCTTTGGAGACATGATACACATTGAACAGTCGTTTGTTGGAAATGTCTTGTCAAGCTGTGACATTCGGCCACCAATGCTGGAGGATTTTTCAACCAGATATACATAAAATCCAGAATCCGCCAGATCAAGTGCAGCCTGCATTCCCCCAATGCCGCCGCCCACGACTATAACCGCTCCGCTCTTTGAGTTTGGTGTGTTTATTGTGTTCAAATTCCTTAATCCCTAACCCAGGCAAGCCCAAAAAAATCTATTTGCCACGAAGGCACAAAGGCACAAAGAAATGATTATGTCTCTTATTAAAAATGATATTTAAAGAATTTATAATAATCTTGGTGACTTGGTGTGGCTAAACTATTATCTTTTTGCTATTACTGTTAGCTTCCTTCAGGACACGTATCTTTATTCAGATAAAAAGCCTTCTATTCCTGTTATATCTACCTGGTTCTTAATCAACCCTAATCGGTCTCTGTCAATACCCATACTCAAGCCAAGGAGCTGTGGATAGAGGATGGCCGGGAGAAGATGATCTTCCCCTGCTTCTGAATAAATCATCTTTTGGACTGTATCAAATTGAAGATGACAGTATGAGCAGGCATCGCATAGATAATTTGCACCGGATTGGCTTGCATTCAATATCTTTTTTTTTGTTAAGTCCATAGACAGATCATCGTTTATTCCAAACTGTGGGGCGCCACAACAGTCAAGCCTTTTCTCCCAGTATATACTTTCAGCGCCAGTGAGCGCTACCAGGTTGTCAAAGAGTGAGGGGTTAACCGGATCATCAAATTGAACAATCTCACTGGGTCTCAGGGCATGACAGCCATAATGTGTTGCAATCTTAAGGTCCTTAAAAGGTCTTGTGACCTTCTCCTTTATAGTGTCAATACCTACATCATGGTAAAGGACAGAGAGGAGATGTTTAATCTCAACTCCTTCTTTATATTCAAGACCTTCTTTTTTCAGGGTAGTGTTGATCTCATTGCGTAAAGTGGCGTCTTCCTCTAATATATAAGCTGCATGTTTAAGCATTCCAAACCCGCACTTGCAAAGAATAAGCACAGGGAGGTTTTCCTTTTCCGAAAGCGCAAGATTTCTTGCTGAAGCAAGTATAGATGCCTTAAAGTTAATGTTACGCAAGGGATACCCGCAACAGTTAAATTCCTTTATGTCAACGAGTTCCACATCTAAATTTTCTAATACTGCCCTTGCGGATGATTCATACTGGGTGAGTCTGGCAGGAATGTTACATCCTAAAAATAGCGCAAATTTCATAGTTTTTTTCCTAACTTTGGTTGAGCGTTCAAATCGTTGAGTAGATAAGGAGTAAATAACTTAACCAGTCACTGACTCAACTTTACGCTCTGCATTCTTTATTGCTAAGTTCTTTAGCTCATAAAGCACATCTGTGACTTTAACCCCCTGGGGGCATTGCTCCTGGCACTGGTAGCAGGTAAGACAATCCCAGAGCATTTGTGAGCCAAATGCTAAATCCTTGATACCCAGTCCTGTGGCATACATGATCTGATGAGGAAGCATACCTAAGACATCCTTTGGGTTTTCATAGGCTGCAACCACCGGACATACATTTGTGCATGTCTGACAGCCAAAACAGGCAGAGAAGGTAGCCGCCTGATCTGAAAGGAGCAAACTGTCTCGAAGCTCTTGATTATCAGGGGTGAGGTTTACTGCCTTATCCGGGGTCTTTATTAGTTCATATTTTGAGGCAATAGCCTCTCTGGCCTGAATTAATGGCCTGTTATAATCAGTTTGGGGTATGCTCTCTCTCATTAGTCCCCTGTAGAAGGAAAGAGGGGAAAGGATAGAAAACTCAGGGTAGTCCTTTTGGAACATATCCTCTCTTGCACTAAACCATAGATCTTCTAAGTTTATACCAGCCGGACAGACATCAGTGCATCTATGGCAGTTGGTGCATAGATATGTGCCATCCAGGATGAGCCTAAATCTGGTTTCATCGGTTTGCTTTTTAGTGACAATTGCCTTTATAGATTGGAGCTTCTCAGATGGGAGTATGTTTTCATTTTCGATCTCCTCCACAATTATACCTACAGAGCAGCGAGATGTGCAGGCCCCACAGTGAGTGCAGGCATCCAATTCCAGGGCCTGCCTGGTTGCTATATTTGCAGGCTCTGATCCCTTTTTATCCATTACACTGTTTGCAAGGAGACTTAAGGGGGAAGTGATTATATGAAGGAATTTAGAGAAGGGGAGATATGCAAGGCCTATAAAGCATGCCAAGAAGTGTATATACCATAACAATGTATGAATGCCACCCTTATCAAGGCCTAAGGCAGCGCCTTTAAATACCTTTGCAACTGGATAGCCTACAAATGCCCATTGGGGTCTTGAGTGGCAACCCGAACAACTCATTTCATGGAGTTCTTTGCCTTCTTCAAGGAGTGTGGCTTCAAAAGGCGCCTTTAGATCAGGGGATACGGTGCCAAATTTATCTACCCAGAAGGCAGTGAGGGCCTTAAACTCTTCTTCTCCTTCCTCAAGACCAGCATAGTCAGAGACCATGCTTTTATATATAGAATAAGAGCCTATCTTTGTGCCTTCTAAAATGATACCTGAGAGCATAATAACGGCTAATATTATTATGGCATAGGTATCCATGGAATTTGTCTTTAGCCTGGGAGGCCTAAGGATGAATCTACGGTATATGGCCATACATACACCAATTATTACCAGGGCGCCAAAGAGGTCTCTTAGAAAGAGAAAGGGATTGAGGGTGGCTGAGTAGTTGGGAAATATAGCTGAAGTAATAAATTTATCCAGGGCATGCATGAAGAGCAGAAGCATAAATGCTACGTAGATAAGGATGTGGGTCAACCATCTAAAGAAGTCTTCATTGAACACCTTTCTCTGTAATATTATATCAAGAAAAAATACATTGATCAGGGTCAGGATTTTGGCGCTGAATATGGTAAGGACTATCCCTTTGAGTGCTGATGAGAGCCTTTTTGAAGTGGGTATATCTTTTGAATCCACACCTATTTTATAAGAGAGCCAGGCATATATCTTATAGATTAGGCCACCAATAAAGATTGCAAGTGAGATATACAGGCTAATGTAATAGAACATGGTCTTTTTATCCTTTAAGAGTCTATGATGTTAATTGTGTTTGTTGGGTTTTTAGATCTTTGCTGCATCTAAGATGGCTGGAAGCCGATTTTCCCATCCCATTGTTACCAGTTGAACACCCTGGCAGAGTTCTTTAAGGGATGTGATCAATTCACCTGCTATATTTATACACTCATTAATCCTATCAGGGGCCTTCCTGAGTCTTGAAATCATCTCTTCTGGTATAGGGGGTCCAGGCACATTAGTGGAGATATATCTGGCAACGCCCACTGATTTTAAAAGAAAAACAGTCGCAATAACTGGGATACCTAATCCTTTAGCCTTTTCCATAAAATATGTAAAGGCATTGATGTTAAAAACCGGAGGCGTTACCAGGAATTGAGCGCCCTCCTTAACCTTTTTTTGTGTAAGCTCTAATTCGGCTTCAAGGGCAATCTCGTTTTTAGCTGGTTTAATGGAACAACCAGTTAGAAATTTAGGGGAGCCCTTCAATTCCATACCCGCCATATCAACTCCGTTTTGAAGGCCCTTTATTGCCCTTAGTAAGGTAAGTTCATCAATATCGGCAAACTGTTTGGCATCAATGTGATCACCATACATGATCTCTTCGCCGGGTACAACCAGGAGATTTTTAATGCCAAGGAAATAGGCTGCCAAAACATCCCCCTGAAGGGCAAGCCTGTTTCTATCCCGGGAGCAGATTTGCATGATAGTTTCCATTCCATGCTGCTCCATAAGGGCAGCGCCACCCATAGCGCTCATCCTCATGACAGCTTGCGCCATTTCAGGAACAATCACACCATCAACCCTCCCCTTGATTTTTATGAGATTTGAGACCAGGTCGGATGCATCTACCCCTTTAGGGGGATCAAATTCAGCCAATACTACGAAATCGCCTGCCACCAGTCTTTTCTGAAAGCTCATAATTTAGCCTTATTTTTAGATAGAGAGATGTTTGTTGATTATAGTTTTATATGAAAGTGCCTAAAGTGAGCTAAAGTGCCTAAAATGCCCGCCCGCCTCGTCCCGCAGAGCGGGACGGGCAGGCCTAAAATTAACTCATTTACTACTTAACCATTTGACCACTCAACTACTTTCATCCTTCGTTGTGTCCGAAAGGCCATGTGAGTTCGTTTGCCAGTCATATATATATAAAAAAACTTTTTATTTTCATACGAAGAGAGAAGAATAGAATTCAAGAATGGTGAGTTTCTGCATTTTAAAAATAAATGTAAAGACTAAACTTTTGGATGCTCGTTTATCATTTTATCTTTAATCATGTCAAGAAAAATGAGAAAAAATTAGCCGAGGAAATACATTTACTATTAACCGATAGTATGGATCTTTTAAAAAAAGCGGGTTTATTCAGAAGAGAGAAGGCCGACAGGACTAAAGTGAATGGTGTTTTCTGAAATGGTTGAAAGAAAAATCCAGGGGGATGGTAAATCATCCCCCTGGATTTTTTGTTTTAGAAAAGTCCTTGAACCTTTCCAGTCTTTGTATCAACATCTACCCTTCTAAAGGCAGGATCTGAACATGTTCCTGGC
>Ga0190359_1002849_pt1 | contig 10196 bp, 8 predicted proteins | sample 48721823_MG_FD_161269 | JGI IMG/M metagenome (GOLD analysis project Ga0190359, IMG submission 161269) | Hydrothermal vent microbial mat bacterial communities from Southern Trench, Guaymas Basin, Mexico - 4872-18-2-3_MG | ecosystem: Environmental > Aquatic > Marine > Hydrothermal vents > Microbial...
GGGCTGCGATCCAATACCATCTATGTGGGGCAGCGCCTCAGGATTCCAGGCAGGGGCAGTAGCCCTGCGCCGAACCCCACGCCCTCCCCTTCCCCACCCAAACCCGTTCCCTCTACGGGTGCGAGCGAGAAATGGATCGACATCGACCTGAGCCGCCAGCGGGTCACGGCATATGTGGGACAGACACCCGTTTACTCCGCCCTGGCATCGACGGGGACCTGGCGCACACCTACCGTGGTTGGGACCTTCCGCATTTACGTCAAGTACCGCTACACGCCGATGAGTGGCCCCGGGTACTATCTGCCCAATGTGCCTCACACCATGTACTTTTATCGCGGGTATGCCATTCATGGGGCATACTGGCACAACAACTTCGGGACCCCCATGAGCCACGGCTGTGTGAATCTCTCGCTCCCTGATGCAGAGTGGTTCTACAATTGGGCACCGGTGGGGACTAAGGTGGTGAGCCACTATTGAGTGGTGCGCTCCTCTTAGGTAGATCAAGGGAAAGCTGGGCCATTGGTGTGATGTCGAACGCCATGGTCCAGCCTTTCTGTCTCAGCAGCGTGCATACGGTCCCCCAACACCTGCCCCCTCAGGGAACATCGGGCCTGGTGTATAATGGAGGCCTGACGAAGATTGGGTTCAGGTTCCATGGTGGCAATATGGGGGGACAAAAGCCGGATGTTGGAGATTGATGGTGCCTACGGTGAAGGGGGAGGCCAGATCCTGCGTTCGGCGCTGACACTGTCGGTGCTGACAGGACGGGCAATCCGCCTCATCAACCTGCGGGCACGGCGAAAGAGGCCGGGCCTGCGTCCTCAACATCTTACGGCGGTCAAGGCGGCGGCTGCGCTTTGCGATGCGCAGATCGAGGGAGCTGCTCTTGAGAGTCAGACGCTCACGTTCGTGCCTCAAACCTCCCCAAAGCCGGGCTCATATCTCTTCGACATCAGCCGCATGTCAGGGACAGGCTCGGCAGGAGCGACGACTCTGATCCTGCAAACCGTGCTTCTGCCGCTGGCCATGGCTTCTGGAGACTCCCAGGTGCGCCTTCGAGGGGGGACAGTGGTGCCCATGAGCCCGCCGGCACCCTATTTAGAACATGTCTATGTGCCCATGCTCTTTGAGCTGGGGTTGCGTGTCAGGTTGACTCATCGTGTGTGGGGATTCTACCCCATAGGAGGAGGGGAACTTCTGGCTGAGGTGAAGGGAAGGGTTCAGCTCAAGGGTTGTGAGCTGGTGGAGCGGGGACCGCTGCAGCGGGTGGAAGGGATCGCATTCGCTGCACACCTCCCCTCCCATGTCCCGCAGCGGATGACCAATCGCGCCACAGGATTGCTCAAAGGGCTGGGGATTGACGTACATGTCGAACCCCGCCATGTTCCCTCACCGGGGATCGGTGCAGGGCTCTTCCTGTATGCGCACTATGCGCACACGTGGGCAGGTTTTCTTTCTCTGGGCCGGCGGGGTTTGCCCTCGGAGCGGGTGGCGGAGATTGCCTGTCGGGCGTTCTTTGACTTTCATCGCACGGGAGCATGCGCTGAGCGGCATCTGGCCGATCAGCTTGTCCTGCCGCTGACGGTGGCACTGGGACCCTCGCATGTCACCGTGGCCTGTGTGACCTCCCACCTTCTGACAAACGTCTGGCTTGTCAATCAGTTTGGGATCCGCGATGTGTGGGTGGAGGGAGTAGAGGGGGAAACAGGGGTGTTGCATGTGGAGGGCTAAAAGGGTGTGCAAGGTCAAGGTAAATCCTTGTCCGCACCCCCCCAGGTGCGGTTACTCTCCCGTGGCAGAGAGGACAGCGTTCCTTCAAGGTCCTTGTTCCAGGGATCGCCGGGGATGAGCTGGTAGCATTTCGAGGTCATGGGTGTCTTTTGTGCATCATTCATACTGTCATAGGGGATAAGGCTTATGCTTGAATTGGTCTTTTTGGGAACTGCCGCGTCGGCACCTTCGATCCAGCGTGGCCTGCCGGCGCAGGTGGTGCTCTACCGCAATGAGCGGTTCCTCATTGACTGTGGAGAGGGAACACAGCGTCAGATCCTGCGCAGTGGCCTTGGGTTCCGACGGTTGGGACGGGTGCTGCTGACCCATGGGCACCTTGATCACATCCTGGGCCTCGGTGGCCTGGTCTCCACGTTCGCCAGATGGGAGGCCGTGGATCACCTGGAAATCTACGGGGGCAGATACACCCTTGACCGTGTCCACGATTTGCTGTACGGTGTGGTGCTGCGGGGAGCTCGACCGCCGGTACCCATCGAGCTAGTCGATGTGAAGCCTGGAGTCCTGCTGGAGGGTGCTGATTTCGAGGTGCGCGCATTTGCCGTGCATCATCGCGGCCCGGGATGCCTGGGCTATCGTTTCTCGGAGAAACCTCGTCGCCCCTTCCTGCCTGAACGGGCTGCAGCGCTCGGCGTGCCGGCTGGGCCGGTACGCCGTGATCTGGTCAATGGCCTCACGATCACCCTGCCGGATGGGCGGGTAATCCACCCCGACGATGTGCTGGGACCGGAGCGCCCTGGCCTCTCGATCGCCCTGATCGGCGATGCAAGCCGGACTGAGGACCTGGTGGAGGCCGTTCGGGGTGTGGATGTGTTGGTCTGTGAGGCGACTTACCTCTCACACGATCGGGCGCTGGCGCGACGTTTTGGCCATATCACAGCAGCAGAGGCTGGGTGGCTGGCACGTGCGGCGGGCGCGCGCCTGCTGGCCTTGACGCACCTCTCACAGCGCTATCGCGTTCGGGACATCCTCGAGGAAGCACAGGCCTACTTCGAGGATGTCATCGTGGCGCGGGACTTCGACAGGCTTACGGTGACCCGTGAGAAGATCACATTGGCGAACCACGAACTGAAGGAGGACGCTGATCTGTCTTTGCTGGACTTGGCTAAGGAGCGGGATACCAAGATCGCATAGATGGGGACCCACAGCGGCAGTTCCCGTGCGGCAACCATACCATGGCTGAAACCGGGGCATCTTCATCACCTCATTTCCCCTTTTCCGATTTGTGAGCGTTGGACATTGACCGGGCTTTTGCTACAATGGATAGGCATTCCTCTTCCAGCCGTGGATGGAGGGTGAGTGAACCTCAACTGGTTTCATCAGAATTCTTGAAGGAGGCGTAGCAATGCGACGTCGTGGATGGGTGTTCCTGGCATTGATACTCTTGTTGTCCATGGGGCTGATGACTGCCTGTCAGACGGGCGGCAAGCAGTCGGAGGGGCCGTTCAAGGCCGCCTGGGTTTACATTGGCCCGCCGGGGGATCTGGGCTGGACCTATGAGCACGATCGCGGCCGCAAGATGGTGGAGGAGGAGTTTGGGGACGCCATCGAGACGGCCTACATCGAAAACGTGGAAGAGGGACCGGACGCCGCCCGGGTCATTCGGCAGTATGCCCAAGAGGGCTACAACATGATCTTTGCGACGTCCTTTGGGTATATGGATCCTATGTACGAAGTCGCAGAGGAGTTCCCTGACGTTCTCTTTGAGCACTGCTCGGGCTTCAAGACCCGCGAAAACATGGCCACCTACTTTGGCCGCATGTATCAGCCGCGCTATCTGTCCGGGTTGGTGGCCGGCAGCATGACCGAGGCCAATAGTATCGGCTATGTGGCCGCTTTCCCGATCCCTGAGGTCATCCGCGGGATCAACGCCTTCACTCTAGGGGTCCGTGAGGCGAATCCCGAGGCAGAGGTCCGTGTGGTGTGGACCAATACCTGGTACGATCCTGTGAAGGAGCGTGAGGCGGCGATCGCGCTGCTCGACCAGGGCGTAGATATCATCGCTCAGCATCAGGATACCACCGAGCCACAGAAGGCCGCCCAGGAACGTGGGGCCTTGAGCATTGGCTATGACTCCGACATGCGCTCCTTCGTCGGAGACACGGTGCTGACCAGCCCGATGTGGAACTGGGGTGTCTACTATATCGACACGATCCGTGCCGCGATGGAGGGCAAGTGGGAGACGCATCAGTACTGGGGCGGTCTGGAAGAGGGCGTGGTCCAGTTGGCGGACTTCAGCCCCAAGGTGCCGGATGATGTGCTCGACCTCGTGGAGGCGGCCCGCAAGGACATCCTCAAGGGTAACGATGTCTTCTGTGGCCCCATCAATGCCCAGGATGGCACGGTCCTGGTGGCGGATGGGGAATGCATGACCGATGAGGCCATGTTGGGTATGAATGTCTTCGTGGAAGGTGTGGTAGGCAGCATCCCACAACAATAACCGATTGAGGTTGTCGTGGCTTTGTGAGGGAGCGGCGGGCTCGGATCCTGCAGCAGTGAGATCAGGTCCCAACCGCGGCTCCCTCCGTTGTTTATAAGGGGGGCGATGTGCGCTCCGAGATAAGCTCAGAGAGTGGTGCGATGGCCATGGGGGATCATGAGGCCAGGTCGCGTGATCAGACGCCGGTGCTTCAGATGAGGGGGATCGTCAAGCGATTCCCTGGGGTACTCGCAAATGACCATGTAGATCTGGATCTGTATCGAGGCGAGGTGCTGGCCCTGCTGGGCGAGAACGGTGCGGGCAAGAGCACCCTGATGAATGTGCTCATTGGGCTCTATCGAGCCGATGCCGGTGAGATCTTTGTGCGTGGTCAGCGGGTGCATATCCGTTCTCCAAGGGATGCGGCACGGCTAGGGATCGGGATGGTCCATCAGAACTTCATGCTGATCCCCACGATGACGGTGGCCCAGAACATCATCCTGGGCATGGATGCGCTTCCTTTTGTTCCCCCGATGAGTGAGATCGAACAGCGCATTCGGGAGCTTTCCGAGCGCTATCATCTGCCGGTGGATCCCAGTGCCTACATCTGGCAGCTCAGCGTCGGTGAGCAGCAGCGCGTCGAGATCCTGAAACTGCTCTATCGTGGTGCGGAGATCCTGATCCTGGACGAGCCCACGGCAGTTCTGACGCCGCAGGAGGCCCGTAAGTTGGGGCGGGTGCTGGACATTATGCGTGAGGAGGGGAAGGCGACGATCTTCATCACCCACAAAATGGGGGAGGTGATGGCGTTCTCCAACCGGGTTTGTGTGCTGCGCCGGGGGCGGGTGGTGGCGGTCAAGCGGACGAGCGACACCACACCCCGCGAATTAGCGCGGTTGATGGTGGGACGGGACGTGCTCTTCCGCCTGGAGAGGAAACCTGTGCCGGTTGGGGATGTGGTACTGGAACTGCAGGATGTCTATGCGGAGAATGATAAAGGATTGCCAGCGTTGCGGGGCGTGTCGCTGACGGTGCGCCGGGGAGAGATCCTGGGGATCGCAGGGGTTGCCGGCAATGGACAGCAGGAGCTGGCTGAGGTGATCACCGGTCTCCGGGAGGTCAAGGGCGGACGTATTCTGATCGATGGTCGAGACGTGACCAACCGCTCTCCGTTGGAGGTGATCCAATCGGGGGTCAGTCATATTCCCGCCGATCGAATGGGGATGGGGGCGGTCGGTGAGATGCCCGTGGCCGATAATCTGGTCATGAAGGGCTACCGCACACCCCCGCTCAGTCGTCAGGGCGTGTTGCAGCGGCGAAGAATTATCGAGTTCGCGCGCTCGATGATTCAGTTGTTTCAGATCGCCACGCCCTCACCGCAGACTTACGTGAAGTTCCTGTCGGGGGGGAATATTCAGAAGACGATTCTGGCGCGGGAGATTGATGCCTGCGCCGGCCTGTTGGTAGCTGTCTACCCCTCTCGAGGGCTCGATGTAGGGGCTACGGAAGCAGTGCGCCAGCGCCTGCTGGAGCAGCGGGAGGCTGGACGGGGGGTGCTCCTGATATCGGAGGACCTGGACGAGCTATTGAGTGTCGCTGACCGCATTGCCGTGCTCTATGAGGGGCGCGTGATGGGAATTCTCCCGGCCGAGGAGGCCGATGTGGAGACCCTGGGGCTGTTGATGGCGGGGGAGGATATGCTTTTGACCGCCGCTCAGACAGTGGGGGGGCTGGACTGATGAAGCTGGTCTTGAGAAAACGCGAGAACATCTCCCGCCGTGCTGCTGTGCTCGTTCCCATGATCTCCTTTGTGGTGGCGTTGCTTTTCGGCGCTATTCTGTTGGCCGTCTCTGGGGCTAACCCATGGGTGACCTACGCAGCCATGTTTGGTGGGGCCTTCGGCTCACTCTATGGCTTGAGTGAGGTGCTGGTGAAGACGACCCCCCTGTTGTTGACTGCTTTGGGCGTGACGCTGGCGTTCAAGATGCGGTTTTGGAACATCGGGGCGGAGGGGCAACTCACCATGGGCGCTGTGGCAGCCACAGGCGTCGCGTTGTACTGGGCGCGTGATCTGCCCGGATGGACGCTGCTGCCCCTGGCGATCGTGGCTGGATGTCTGGCGGGCGCGCTGTGGGCTGGCGGCCCTGCCATCCTGAAGGCCACGCTCAACGTCGATGAGACACTGACCACCCTCATGCTCAACTACGTGGCTGTGCTCTACTCGGAGCATCTCTACTATGTGGCCTGGCGGGCGGAAGGCTATAATTCGGGCACCGAGCGTATCCCTCAGGTAGCGTGGTTACCGCGGCTCTTTGGCCGCGCCCACGCTGGCTTGCTGATCGGGCTGGCCCTGGCCGTGGTTCTCTGGCTGGTCTTTCGCTATACGCGCTGGGGATTCGAGCTGAAGATCATCGGGTCCAGTCCGACGGCGGCGCGCTATCTGGGCATCAATATTGGCCGTCATATCGTGATGACGTTGCTCATTTCTGGGGCGCTGAGTGGACTGGCCGGGGCGAGCGAGGTATTGGGGCTGGCCCATCGCCTGCAGCAGGGCATCTCGGTAGGTTATGGATATACCGCCATTATCATCGCCTGGATGGCTCAGCTCAACCCGTTGGGGGTGGTCTTTGTGGCTTTCGTGATGGCGGCTTTGCTGGTGGGGGGAGATCAGATCCAGATGAAGATGCGCCTGCCGGCGTCGGTTGGCCTGGTTCTCCAGGGGATGTTGCTGATCCCGCTACTGGCAGGGAGTATCTTCCGAGAGTATGCCTTGGAGGTGGTTAAACCCTCGCACGGTCTTGATCCTGATGAAGGTGAGGCTGCGATCCATGGTTGAGATCCTGGTCTTTCTGGGTTCCATTCTGACGATCACGTTGCGGGCGGGGACCTCGCTCATCTATGGCACCATCGGCGAGATCTACACCGAGCGTACGGGCATCCTCAACCTGGGGGTTGAGGGTATGATGCTCTGCAGCGCGGTGGTCGCTTTTGCAGTGGCCTATTACAGCGAGAACCTCTGGCTGGCGTTGCTCGCCGCTGGACTCACGGGGGGAACGTTGGCGCTGATTCACGCATTTCTTACAGTGACCATGCGGGCCAATCAGGTGGTGAGTGGTCTGAGCATTACGCTCTTTGGTACAGGGCTGGCGAGCTTTCTGGGTGAGCGTTTGGGGCCGGAGTCGAATAACCGCAGCCTGGTGGGCCTCATCGGTCCCCGGTTTCATCCCCTTGAGCTACCTGGGATGAGCTCGATCCCGCTGGTGGGAGCCCTGTTTCGCCAGGATATCCTGACCTATGCACTCTTCGTGTTGGTGCCGCTGGCCTGGGCCTATCTGTATCGCACGCGCAATGGCCTGAACCTGCGCGCGGTGGGAGAGGACCCCCAGACCGCAGATGCGATGGGTATTAATGTCATTCGTATCCGTTACCTGTACACGCTACTCGGAGGGGTGCTCGTGGGGTTAGGGGGGGCTCATCTCTCTCTTGCCTACGCTCCCGGGTGGGCGGAGAATATCACCGGCGGCCGTGGGTGGATCGTGATCGCGTTAGTGATCTTCGCAATGTGGAATCCACTACGGGCAGTCTTCGGCGCGATCCTGTTTGGTGGGATCAACGCTGTACAGTTCCGACTCCAGGCCAGTGGGACCACGATCCCCTCGGCTTACCTTAACATGTTGCCCTATCTGGCGACGATCGTTGTGTTGGTGATTATGACATGGTGGGAGGCGCTGAGCCATCGCGTGGGTGCACCGGCTGCTTTGGGGCGGCCGTACATGCGCGAGGAGAAGTAGCGCTTCTTCTTGAGGAGTTGTTGACTGGAGATTCTGGAGTCTGCAGGAGTGTTGGATGGTAGAAAAGCGTGATGTATCTCCGAACTGGCGGCCGCAGCCGACCTCGCGTATGTGCTTCGTCTGCGGTCGGGAGAACCCTGTCGGTCTACATGTCCATTTCTATGAGGATCCCGAGGCCCAGCAGGTGGTGGTACCCTTGGTCATCCCAGAGGTATACCAGGGCTACCCGGGCATCGTCCACGGCGGGGTCCTGGCCTCGATCCTGGACGAGGTCACGGGCCGCGCATTGATGATGGTGACAGACGGAGATCCGTTCTGGGTCACAGCCAAGCTTGAGGTGCGCTACCGACGTCCAACACCCACCGAGACGCCGTTACGTGCTTTGGGTTGGGTGGTCAGGCGCCGTCGGCGCTCGGCGGAGGTCGCGGGGCGCATCGAACTGGAGGATGGAACGGTCACCGCTGAATGCCAGGCTATCGTTGTGCAGCCCCCTTCGGGAACCCTGAAGGGATGGGAGGAAGAACGTCAGTTCTGGCGAGTGGAGGAATAGGGGAGGCTTGGTCGAGGGGAGTTGTTCACATAGCAGGTCGCCATTGAAGCGGGAATACTTGACCGTACCCGATTGTAGACCCCCTCGTCAAGTCAGTCTCACGGTGACACAGCGCTGGCTGTGATTTGTATTTGTCCTGAGTGGGGTCTTGCTCTCTCACATTCTCCACTTGCGCGGAGAGGGGAAGAATTGATTGGCCTCATCTCTTGGAAGGTATAGGTTGACAAGGCGCAGAGTGAGCTGCGATGGGAGGCAGGTATGAAATTGCGAGGGGTGAAGCAGTATCAGCGTCCGACATCGATCGACGAAGCGGTAACGCTGGTGCAGTCCAATGTCAACGCGACCTATCTGGCGGGAGGCAGTTGGATCGTCGCTCACCGCGATCCCTCACTGGAGATGGTGGTGGACTTGCAGGCGCTGGGCCTGGAGTTTATTGCCTCGGATGTGGACGAGGTCCATGTGGGAGCTATGGCTCGGTTGCAGGATGTGATAGATCATCCAGATACGAGTGTGCTGGCTGGTGGGCTGCTCAAGCGTGCCCTGGGTTACCAACAATCGCGCAATTTACGTGAACAGGGGACGTTAGGTGGCACACTCATCACCGCGGGGCCGGCTGATCCTTTGACGACAGCCCTGCTGGTGCTGGATGCAGAGCTATACTATGCGGACCCGGTGATCCACCATGCTCCCTTTGAGAGCTTTGTGGCCTATCGCGATCGGCTGGTGGCGACGCGGGCCCTGCTGCTGGAGTTGCACCTTGTGCGCCCCCCAGTGCGCAGTGGCACCGCCTTCGAGGTGGTGGGGCGCTCACCGAAGGACAAGCCTATCGTGTGTGCGGCAGCCTACATCGCGCTGGATGAGGGACTGCCAGTCACGGTTCGTCTGGCCGTCGGTGGGGCGGATGCCACGCCAACGCGCCTCCACAAGGTGGAACACATGTTGGAGGGACAGGAGCTGACCGAGGAACGCGTGGTGCACGTGCTGGATCACATCGACTCTGATCTTCAGCCAGTTGCTGACTTCCGTGGAAGTGTTGAATATCGCCTGGCGATGGCGAAGGTCTTGGGCCGCCGGGCACTGATGGGCGCATGGACCGTGGCTCGTCAAGGATCTGCATGATGTGGGGTGTGTAAGGACAGCCAACGGTCAGGAGGAACATGGAACAGGAAGATAATCGCAGGCCTCTGGGAGAGACGTATGGGGGTCAGGCTCTGATTGAAGGGGTGCTGATGCGTGGACGCTATCGGGCGGCCATCGCGGTGCGGCGTCCAGATGGTGAGATCCTGGTGCGGGAAGAGCCACTTAGTGGACTCTACCGGGGTGTGTTCACAAAAATACCCTTTTTGCGTGGGATTCCACTGCTCTGGGACTCGTTGGGCCTCGGTATGCGAGCCCTCTTCTTCTCTGCAGAGGTCGCGGCTCAGGAGGAGGACCCGGACTTCTCCATGTCGGGTGGGATGGGGTTGCTCACCGGCGCTCTATCTTTGCTCCTGGGCGTTGGGCTCTTCATGCTGCTTCCCTCTTGGGTGGCAGGGTTGGTGGTGGCGCATAACGCGTGGGCGTTCAACTTGCTGGAAGGGATGATCCGGCTGGCGCTGCTGATCGGCTACATCGCTGCGGTTGGGCGTGCTGAGGAGATTCGACGTGT
>Ga0190359_1002851_pt1 | contig 10190 bp, 7 predicted proteins | sample 48721823_MG_FD_161269 | JGI IMG/M metagenome (GOLD analysis project Ga0190359, IMG submission 161269) | Hydrothermal vent microbial mat bacterial communities from Southern Trench, Guaymas Basin, Mexico - 4872-18-2-3_MG | ecosystem: Environmental > Aquatic > Marine > Hydrothermal vents > Microbial...
TGGATAGTTGGAAAAGTTTTCGATTGCTGACGTGTAAATGTTTTGTTGTGTGGTTAGTATTGGGAACCTGTATTTCGGTATTGCCCGGCTGAAAATAGGGTCTTACAGGAGTAGAAGAGGGAATAGGTTGTAGATATAATATTAATTTCTTCGGACATACTTTCTGCTAGTGTTTATACAATTTATTCCTTTTTGAGGGGTAAGGGTAAAAAGGCGCCGGAGCTTTGTTTTTACCAACACGTTTATTTTTAGATAGAGGGAGGCTTGCAAGAAGATAACTGAAAACGAGGTAGGTAGGATCGGTCAGCTTTATTGCTTATGGTTGTTTTAGACGAGCCTGGCGCTTTTGTGTTTTGTTTTACTTGTGGTTTTTGGGTTGTGAAGTGATAGATTGGATGTAGAAAGGAATTTGCCTTTTTGTGCTTTTTGGTATACATTATAACAGAATTGGATGATGAGAACTGAAGGGCATGAGATTAAACTTGTGATAAGAGGCTTAGAAAGAATGGTTTCCTTTGTGGGGGAGCTACGGCTGGAAAAGAGATAACAGTCTGTACTTCAAGATATAGCCCTGTCGTCTATTTGTTAGGAGATTGTGCTGTTTTTCCAAGAAATGGATTTGATTTAGGGTATATCCTGGAAGTTCTGGGATGCAGGATTAGCATATACACCCATGCGGGTGCAACGGGAATTGGTAGAATTAAAAAACCATTATATAGCCTGGATTTGAGGGAGAGTAAGAATGGTAAGCAGGATTAATCCAGTGGAAACCGGATTCATCCAGAGGGAATATATCTGCACTAAGTGCAGATATCACCCCAGAAAGGAATCGTATCAGCACCAAAAGTGCGGATATAACCATGTTAGGCGAAAGGGCAATTGGAGATGATTAATCATGTTATCCATAGAAACAGTATATGAAAATACTAATAAGATGTCGGCATATCAGGGAATTGTCCTGAAAGACGGTTTTGATGAGTACTTATCTTCACGAGTGAGGGGAAGATTTTATGATATTGAAGGGACTGAGGCTCTCATCGAGGAGTTTAGAGATATAGCTTCAACAGGGTTTGAAGAACGATTGCTTATAGACATATTTTCAACTTCTCCTCCTATAGATGACTGGAAAATCGGTGAAGCATTGGCTGAATGTTATTTAGAGGATTTCGAAAAAGTAAGATTTTACTATCCTTCCTCAAGAGATGCTAAAAATCCCAAGGCAAATCTTCAAGGAGCAGATTTAGTTGGCTTTGTAGATGTTGACGAGGAAACGACCATATTTTTATTTGGAGAGGTAAAAACTTCTGGGGACAAAAATTCTTCACCTCAAGTGATGTATGGTAGATCAGGCATGATAGATCAACTTCGTAATATAAAAAACAATCCAAACTTACGAAAGTCATTAATTAAGTGGCTTGGATTTAAAGTAAAAGCGTTGTCGGATGATAATCCATTTAAAAAATATTATCAAAAAGCTTTAAAAGTGTACCTGAAGGAGGGAGCAGAACACAAGTATTTCCTTTTTGGTATATTGATTCGTGATACTGAACCGAAGGATACAGATTTAAAGTCGAGGTATGAATCCTTAAAAAGCGACCTTTCCAACGGAGCACAATTGAAATTGGTAGCATTATACATCCCAATGCCAATTAAAGATATGAAAGATTACATTATTAATAAGGGTGAAGAAAATGAATGAAATTCCTCATTGGATACTCAGCGAACTTTCTGATGAAATTCGAAAGAGAGCAGAGGAAATAATCAGCGAGAAAAAATTTGAAAATAAATTGTTTGGTAAACATGCTTTAACTCAAGAAGAAAGAGAATTACTTGAGAAAATTTTGGAAATATACGAACTAGCGATAATAGATTTGTGGGGTAGAGAGGAAAAGAAAAATGAATTTTCTACTTTAAGTAAAAAATGTTTCGACATACTTCAGAGATTCCCTCTGCCCCAAGATGATATATCAAAGATCAAACATGTCCTAAGACTAATAGCCTATTCATATTTGGGAGAAAAATGGGAAGATGGCAGAAGGTTTCTAATAGAAGAGGAAAATGCTTGGAGAATCAAAATTAATGATGAAAATATGTGGGATGAAAGGTTATTCAAGAAAACATATCTGGCAATATTATATCTTGTAAGAAAAAACTCGTGGGAAGACCTTAAAAACGCCATAAATCTAATCAGTGATTTGCGAGATGAACAGAAAAATTATGAAGAGAAATATCTGAATTCTGTTGAGACAGAGTTTAAGAAAGGTGCTGCTTTAGAGCTTGCATCATTCTATCACTTTGCTAAGTCTATAGAAATATTGGGGAAATTTATGTTAGAAGGTGAACCATCAAGTGATAGAGTTGTAAGTGAGATAGACTATCATTTAAATAAAGGGATTAAATTTTGTGGCCTTTCTGGCAACTTTGAATTCTCTCTCATTCTTCGGCTGATGTTAGCAATGTTTAAAAAGATGGTATTTAACTCCATATGGCGTGTTTCGGAGAGGATCAATTCTAAAATAACCAGTTTTGTGAAACACATTACCAAAGCATCAAAACCAGTATATGAATTATTATACCCTCAGAGAGCTGCTATATTGGAAATGGGATTGTTGGACCCTGCCTCTCGTGGAATTGTAGTTAATTTACCAACTTCAAGTGGAAAAACCCTAATTGCAGAGTTTAAGATATTACAAGCTCTAAATCAATTTGAAAATGGTTGGATCGCCTATGTTGTTCCCACTAGAGCATTGGTAAATCAAATAACCAATAGATTAAGAAGGGATTTAGGAAATGAACCATTAAACTTAAGAATAGAAAAAATGTCAGGGGCATTAGAAATAGATTTTTTTGAGGAAAAATTGATTGAGGAAAAAGCCTTTGATGTATTAATCACCACTTATGAAAAATTAAATTTACTGATAAGACAAGGAATCGAAGAAAAATTAGGTCGAAAGTTAGTGCTGTTAATTGTGGATGAAGCACACAATATAGAAAGTCCTGACAGAGGATTGAATTTGGAGATGCTAATATCTATTGTAAAAAGCGATTGTAAGTATGCAAATTTATTGCTTTTAACCCCCTTTATTCCAAATTCCAACGAAGTTTCTAAATGGATAAATGAAGATAATCCGAAATCAATTGAAATCCAATTACATTGGTGGAAACCCAATGACCAAGTTATAGGAATTTATTATGCAGAAGGAAAAGGGCGAAACTGGAAAACTTACTTTGAGCCATTATTAATTACAACCCACCATACAATTTTCTTTCCCAAAAGAATACGAATTGGTGATTATAGTGAGACATTCAATGTCCCCCGCTCAAAACTCAATAATAAATCTCTTTTAACTTCTATTGTTGCTAAACAGTTAGAAGATGTTGGGCCGTTATTAATTGTTGCCAAAAAAATAGAATATACATGGAAAATTGCTGACAATCTTTATAAGTATTTTGATCACATAGAGGACGAAGATATTTCATTAGTTAAAAGATTTGTCGCTGCAGAATTAGGAGAAAATTTTCCATTAGTTAAATATCTCTCAAAGGGTATAGGCATTCATCATGCTGGTTTACCTGATGAAATAAAATATCTAATGGAATGGTTAATGGAAGAAAATAAATTGCACGTTTTAGTTGCGACTACTACCATCGCTCAAGGTATAAACTTCCCCGTTTCTGCAATTTTAATGACCTCCTATAGCTATCCTTTCGAAGAAATGCCTGTTAGGGATTTCTGGAATATCGTAGGTAGAGCTGGAAGAATTGATCAAAAATCACTTGGTATTGTAGGAATTGCGGTTAAAAATGAGGACGATAAACGCAAAGTTACGGATTACGTACGCAGGCAAACTGGAGAACTTGTCTCCGTACTTGTAAAAATGGTCGATGAACTTGAAAATTTAGGGCGGGAACTTGGAATGGAGTTAATTATTCGTTATCCAGAGTGGTCAGCATTTCTTCAATATATAGCTCACTTGTATAGGCAATATAACAATGTTTCTGAATTGGTTTCTAGACTTGAGATGGAACTCAATAGAACTTATGGCTATAGGATCCTAAATCAAAGGAAGAAGGAAGTCTTAAAAAATGCAGTAAGACAATACGTTATTAAATTAAGTGGTAAAGCCCATATAATAAATCTGGCTGATCAAACAGGTTTCTCTCCAGAATCCATAGAAAGAACAATATACAGGATACAAGAGCTTGGACTGAAACAATCTGATTGGTATAGTAGTAGATTGTTTAACAATGAAACTGGGACATTAAGAAAATTAATAGGGGTTATGCTCTCTGTTCCTGAAGTTAAAAAGAGCTTAGAAGTTAGTATACCCGGGGAAACGATGACCTACTCCAAATTATCCCATTTGATTATAGATTGGGTATCGGGGAAAGAATTCACCGAAATTGCCAGAGAGGTATGGGGTAGCGATGATCCTACTGCAATTTCTAATTGCGTTAAAGCCATTTACCAGAAAGTTGTAAATGGTGCCACATGGGGATTAGCTGCTTTTTTGAATATGTCTACGTCTGGAATTGATTTTTCACAGCTTACGGAAGATGAAATGAGGAGACTTAAAAATATACCTGCCATGGTATATTATGGTGTGAATACTGAGGAAGGTATTGTAATGCGCATAAATAATGTTCCTAGGTCTATTGCAAATAAACTTGGAGAAATTTATAAAACAGAAACTGGAGAGATATCTCCGAAATCTGCTTACGAATGGTTAAAAACTAAACCGAGTAGTGTCTGGAATGAAAGCGTACCCCCGAACAAAAATATATCTGGAAATGATTATAAAAGAATATGGGAAAAGCTGTCAGGATGATGTAAATGATTGCCCTTTCGCCTAACAGCGGACATACGGCTACGGTGCTTCGCACCTTCTCCCAAATTCGGCAAAGCCGAACTTCGTATGTCCGCCATCCGTTAAGTGAAATGCCCACATTTCGCGTTCATTACATAGAGAGTGCTGCAGATGTAACAAAAGATAAGAGTGAGTAAAAATGAGATGGGAATCAATAGACCAATTACAAAAAAGTCTTACAAAAGAAGTTTTCCAGTACGCTAAAGATTCAAAAAAAGCAGCTGGACGAGCATTAGGGACCATTGTTGAAATTATTACCTACTATATACTAAGAGATTGGGGATTGAATGAATCAGTTTCAATTGAAAGACGAATTCCAGAGTTCGGAAATCCGGATATTACACATAATGTGGAGTTTTCACTTCATCCAGTTCTCAATAGTTATAGTTTAGAATTGGAATACGGTGATAACTCAATCACATCAAAAAAGATTTTAAATGCTTTAGGTAGCGGAATTAAATTATCGGACTATAAAAAGACCAATAATGTTTTTCTTACAAAAGATGGTGTCTTAAGAAATGGATGTATAATCGCATCATCTGAAAGGTCTCGTCTTGTAGCATCACTGATGAAAGTATCTCAGAAGAAAGTTTTAATTTCTGTTGCAGAACAGTCTATAAAACCATATGCTATATTTGAGTGTAAAAGGGTAGGTGTAGAAGAAGGAACCAGAAAAGGACCTCAGACAATCGAAAAAGCTAAACAAGGAGCTTATGTTGCGAGAACGGTTTCCTCATTACAAAAAGTTAGGTTAAAAGATGGAAGCTTATATGGTATATTATATACTGATGATGGAGTTCCATACACAAAACCTTACAATGAGTTATTATCTGAAATTATCAATTCTAGTAATGGTTCATTGTTAAAATATTTCGTTTTGACTGTTGGTGTAGTCAGCAATCATGGAAATTGGTTTACAGGAAATGACCAAAATAAGGAGTTAAAAGTATTATCTCAGTCCTATGACTGGCTAATTTTTCTTACAGATGAAGGTATTACTCAATTTGTCCGTGAACTTATAATACAACCAACTGATGGATACTTGCCTGTTAAAAAAGCATTTCTGGCAAGTTATTCTAAAACCAAATTACAAAATCAATTTACAAAGGTGAAAATGAATTTGAATGCTCATATAGCTTTAACTAGATATTTTTCAAAAAATCGCAATCAAATAGAAATGTGGTTTAATGTAATATCTCCTAAGGAAGGTACTCTTGTGCAATTAAAACAAGATATAAAGACTTTACAATTAAAAAATTGGGGTGATTTTTTAGAATGACGGCTGGACGGTCAATAAATTCTATAAACAAAGATTGGGGCACCCCCAAAAAATATGTTGACGCTGTAAAAGAAGTTTTTGGGGGCGAAATTGCATTGGATCCATGTTCTAGTCCTTATTCTATAGTAAATGCTAAAGTTGAATATATGTTACCTGAGCATGATGGGCTTACAGAATTGTGGAACTTTCCTACGATTTATGTTAATCCACCATATGGAATAAACAAAGAGAGTAGGACTACAATCCGAGATTGGTTAGCAAAATGTGCTGAAGCCCATGAAAAATATAATTCAGAAGTCATTGCCTTAGTTCCCGTTGCTCCGAATACTAGACATTGGAAAGAATATGTGTTTGGGAAAGCCACAGCAATATGTTTTCTATATGATACAAGACTAAAATTTCTAGTAAAAGGTAAGGAAGGAGGTAAAGGAGCACCAATGGCATGTGCAATGATATATTGGGGTAAAAAATATGATAGGTTTTATGAGGTATTTATAAATCATGGAGCTGTAGTGGATCTTAGACCTTTAATTGGCAAAGTCATTGGGCCTGAAAGAAAAAAAAGACAAGTAACATTATTCAGAGAGTGGGATGATAGATAAAGAGAGTGGCGAAATGTGGGCACTCTGCGGTGCTTCGCACCTTGCCCCTATTGGGGTCACTTAACAGGAGGATATACGCTGGGGCTGACGCCCCGCCCTTCGGGACATTGCTCCCTTCGGTCGCAACGTCGTATATCTCCGGAACGTTATATGAGACTCCAACCAATAGTATCCAACGATCAATACACAGGGGGTAATCATGAATTTAGATGAGTACTTTCAGTCTAAAAATTGGAATATTGTGGATATTTTGACAATGTCGCCACGGGAGGGGAAATATTATGGATATAATGACATAGGGCTTTCAAATCAATCTCAAAAATATTTAAAATACACCTTGCCCTCCTCTTCACAAGGAATTTATCTACATCAGAAAGAAGCGATAAAAGGTTTCCTTGCGGGAAGAAATATTTGTTTAACTACTGGAACGGCTTCGGGGAAAAGCTTGGTATTTTATGTGGCGGCAATAGAACAATTAGTAAAATATCCGGATTCTAAGATCATTGCGGTTTATCCTCTTAAAGCACTCGGGCAGGAGCAACAAGGACGCTGGGAAGAGGCCTTACGTAGTGCCAATCTTCATGTTAGAGTAGGAAGAATAGATGGGCAGACTGCGATGCGTTCACGATCTAGGATATTGAGAAATAGCCAAGTGTTGATTCTGACCCCTGATATTATTCATGCATGGTTAATGTGTAATTTAAGTGATAAAGCTGTAATAAACTTTTTGTCTAAAATATCTTTGATAGTGGTAGACGAAGTCCATAATTACACGGGTGTGTTTGGAAGTAATGCGGCATATCTTTTTAGAAGAGTGCAGCATGCAATGAATTTACTTGATTGTTTTCCTCAATATATTGCTGCTTCTGCCACCATTGCTAATCCAGAGTTACATCTTAAAAATCTGCTCGGATTAGACTTCGATGTGATTGGACCTGATCTGGATACTTCTCCTAGGCAGGTGCTTACAATTAAACTCATTGACCCCCCGAGTACAAGAGATCTACTTACTACTCTGTCGGAATTTTTGGAGTTTATTGCTAGGTACACTGATTACAAGTTTATAACCTTTGTAGACAGCAGGAAGCAAGCAGAGTACATTACTTCGATAACTTCCCGCTCTCAGGTAAAAGAAGATGATGAAGGCAGCTTAAATTATGATTACCTACAAAGGCTCAGTATTTTGCCTTATAGAGCTGGGTACGAAGAGAATGATAGGAAAGCAATTCAAGAAAGACTTACCGAAGGGACATTAACAGGTGTTGTTAGTACAAGTGCTCTTGAACTTGGTATTGACATTCCGTTTTTATCTCTTGGTATCCTGGTAGGAGTACCACATTCTGCTACGAGTTTCTATCAGCGGATTGGACGTATTGGGAGACACTCAAAAGGGGAAGTTGTAGTTGTAAATGCGGGTGATATTTATAGTGAGAGTATTTTCAGGAATCCGGGGCAAGTATTGAACATGCCACTATCAGAAGGGGCGTTGTATCTTGAGAATCCGAGGATTCAATATATTCACGCACTGTGTTTAGCGAGACATGGAGGAGAACATGATCAAGTATGCTCTATTTTCGGCGCGGAAGAAATAACGGATTTCAAAAGTCCTATTAATTGGCCTAATGGTTTTTTGGAACTCTGTAAATCTGAACGCATCGGTATTATTCCTCCTGAACTTCAAACTATGAAGGCACAGGCAGGAGATGATCCGAACCATACATATCCATTGAGAGATGTAGACATGCAATTTCGGGTTGAATACAAAAGGGGGCCAGAAAGAAGATTCCTAGGTTTTTTATCATATGGTCAATTGATGCGTGAAGCGTATCCTGGAGCTGTGTATTACTACACTGCAAGACCATATAGAGTGTATCGTGTCAAGATTCATTCAAAACTTGTTGAAGTTAGGCATGAAAAAAGGTATACCACAAAACCCCAAATGTTGCCTACTCTAGTGTTTCCCAATCTAACATCGGAAAACGTTTACAGAAGTAAGAAATACGGTGACCTCATTGCTATAGAGTCAAATCTGCAAATAAGGGAGGCTATTGTTGGGTTTAAAGAACGCCGTGGACCTACTGAATTAAACGTAAGTTATCCTATCGATTCTTCGTTAGGTTTGTACTTTGACCAATCAAGGTTTACGAGAAACTATTTTACTACGGGAGTGGTTCTTACTCATCCCGCTTTTAATAATCTAAAAGTCCGGTGCGATGTTATTGCTAACCTTCTTTTTGAGGCTTTTTTAATGGTAATCCCCTTTGAAAGAAGGGATATCCATTTTGCAAGCGATAAGCATAGGGTAAAAAGTGGAGAAATTAATGAAGGAGATAAGTTTGTTTGTATATACGACCAAACCTATGGGAGTTTGAGATTATCAGGACGTATCCTGGAGGAACAAATATTCAGGCTGGTCTGGGGGAAGACAGTTGAATTAGCGAAACATGATGAAAGTTTAGATATAAACTTGGAAACAGTAGAGGCATTAGAACAGATAATGAGTTCTTTATCTGAATCTCCGATCGATGTTTCCTTTAGATCTGAAGTGGATGAGCAGGGAGATGTTGATCGTTTTGTGAAGGTTATAATGCCTGGTTCAAAAGGTTTGAACATTAGAAGAGATAATGAGGAGTTTTTTGTTGAGGGTGTTTTTTATAGTCCCGCCTTTAAAAAGTTAGCTTATAGGGGTAAATGTTTGTCCCAGACGAACAAAAAATTTGATGGTACAGTGATTACCGTTCCTGTTGATTCGCTAATAGAGATACCTGGTGAAAGCAAATTGGGGTTATATGATATTGAGACTGGAGAGTTGAAAGAATCTAAATGATAGTTGAAATTTCGTACAACAGAGTGTATCTGATTTCGTACCGCACTTTGTCCGAATCCTAACTATTGGGGCTTCACATACTCGCAGAACGTTAAGCAACGATCTCCCTGGAGATAAGAAATGAAGATGCGCTCGCAGCTTTTAGTAGTGTTTGTTGTCTTTTTTCTGAGTTTTGTTTTTGTTGTTATAGTGTGGTTTTCTTCTGCAGGTGGGCTATACTTTGTAGGGCTTACATTTTTCCGTGTAAAAAATTACAAAAAAGCCCTTTCTTATTTTGAAAAGGTAGTTAAAGAGAACCCTGAATTTGCTAAAGCCTATTTCTACATCGGGTGTTGCAATGGTGAACTTGGTCGTTGTTAAGAAGCGATTGAAGCCTATAAGGAGGCGATACGCATAAATCTTGGTGAGGCTGATATGCATTACAATTTATAAATAGAACCAGATGAAGGATTTCTTGAGTCATTATCTATTGATATCGTTTTACTTTAAATAATTTTATCTTTGCGATAAAGGTCCTTATTATCTTCGGAATACTTTTTAGAATTTTATCAAATCATCCATTCTTATCTCTTCTTAAAACCCATTTAATGTCTTTTCAACGAGGTTTCAACTAT
>Ga0190359_1002852_pt1 | contig 10187 bp, 10 predicted proteins | sample 48721823_MG_FD_161269 | JGI IMG/M metagenome (GOLD analysis project Ga0190359, IMG submission 161269) | Hydrothermal vent microbial mat bacterial communities from Southern Trench, Guaymas Basin, Mexico - 4872-18-2-3_MG | ecosystem: Environmental > Aquatic > Marine > Hydrothermal vents >...
TATCCGTTCATTGCCATATATTTTACTATAAAATCTTTGAGTACTTTATTATAGGCGGTTCCTATATGAATTTTTCCATTTGCATAGGGTGGGCCATCGTGCAGAATAAACCATTCCCCATTCTTTCTTTTCTGTATGATCTTTTCATAAATCTTTGACTTCTGCCATTTTTCGAGAAATTTAGGTTCTTTTTTCGTTAAACCTGCCCTCATTGGGAAGGATGTCTTTGGTAAAAATAGAGTACTATCGTATGACATTTGTCGCCCCTTGATTTTTACATTTAGATATATAAATTATAAATTAAAGGTATAATAGGCAAGTGAACTTTGGTTAACAAAATATCAAACCTTTTTGGATTTAAAATTGAATTTACTATAAAGATTTCTCGAACAAATTTCATTAGATCACTTATGAATAAAACTTATCAGTAATATTTTGACATTGTTGCAAACAGTTTTGTATTATAAATAGAAATGTTAAATAAAATTCTGCAAGGAGATTTAAATGGAAAATTACGATTATGATCTGGTGATAATAGGTTCAGGACCTGGTGGATATGTTTCTGGGATTAGAGCTTCACAGCTTGGCCTTAAAACATGCGTGATTGAAAAAGACAAAACTGGAGGGGTTTGCTTGAATATAGGATGTATACCAACCAAAGCCCTTATTCATCAGGCAGAATTGTATGGAAACGGTGCAGAGCTTGAAAAGATGGGAATCGGTATTGATAAAGGTGGTTTTAACTATGAATACGTTTTTCAAAAATCCCGGAAAGCAGCAGATATGCTCTCCAAAGGGGTCCAGTATCTATTTAAAAAGAATAATGTTGATTTAATCTATGGGGTTGGTAGGATAAAATCACAAAATGAGGTATTGGTCAATGATGAAAAGCTTATTAAGGCTAAGAACATTTTAATAGCTACAGGGTCACGCCCAAGAGAGATACAGGGCTTTGAGTTTAACGGTAGGAATGTTCTTTCTTCCGATGATGCATTAATGATGAAGAAGCTACCAGATAGTATAATTATTCTGGGTGCTGGCGCCATAGGGGTTGAGTTTGCTCACATTATGAGTAGGTTCGGCGTTAAGGTATATCTTGTTGAGATGCTTGACCATATACTTCCGGCTGAGGATGAAGAGGTAGTTCAGGTTCTTGCAAGGAGCTTTAGAAGAAGGCGAATAGAGGTTTTTGTAAAAACCAGAGCTCAAAGTATGAAAGTTAATGGAGATAAAGTTGAAGTTTCAATTGTGGACGGAAATGGTAATGAAAAACTTCTCACTGCTGAAAAACTTCTTGTAGTTGTTGGAAGAGTTCCCAATACTGCGGGATTGGGGCTTGAAGAGGTAGGAGTCAATACTGATAAAACATTTATTACGGTTGGAGATTATTATAAAACCACCGTGGATGGAATATTTGCAGCTGGTGATGTGGTAAACTCTCCTCTTCTGGCTCATGTGGCATCAAAGGAGGGTGAAATTGCTGTTGAGTATATGGCGGGAAAAGAGCCTGAGAGAGGGATAAACCCTGAAGAAATACCTGCCGGTGTCTACTCAGAACCTCAGATAGCTGGATTTGGATACACTGAAGAACGAGCAGCAAAGGAGGGGGCAGCCTATAAGAAGTTTGTTTTCCCCTATAAAGGAGCAGGAAAGGCTGTTGCAACAGAGCATTCTGACGGAATGGTAAAAATTATCACAGATGAGAAGGGCAATATATTAGGTGCTCATATAGCCGGTACAGATGCAACAGAGCTTATTCATGAAATACTTCTAGCGAAAAGAGCTGGGATTTCTGCATCGACTATTGCCGAAACAATCCATGCACATCCGACTCTTTCGGAAGCTGTAATGGAAGCAGCAAGGGGGATTGAAGGATGGGCCATCCATGTATGAAATAAGGTGACAATTACCTGATAATAGCCAAGTAAGTAGTATAAACCGCTCTATCAATTTAAAATTTTGCTATAATTCCTTTCCTATGGAGTGTATATATAGTTTAATGATAAGCAGTATAAATATTTAAGCCTTGATAATTACAGTGTTTTAAGTGCTATTGTTTTTGTCAAGATTGCTGATAGGGAAGATAAAATTATACTGTAAAATATCTATTTCTCTATCCCTACTCTTGCATGAACACCTTTTTTGTAGTAGTGTTTTATCTCTTTCATTTCAGTTACCAGGTCAGCAATCTCTAAAATTTCTTTAGGTGCATTTCTGCCAGTTATAACAATTTCAACATTATCTGGTTTGTTCTTTATTACATCAATAAATTCATCTACAGAGATTAATCCCAGATCCATAGATATGTTTGCCTCATCCAATATTACTATATCGTATTTTCCAGATTGGATTATATCCTTGACCTCCTCGAATGCTTTTTCAGCCCTTTCGTAATCCTCATCTGAAGGCTTTCCCATAATGAACTTCGGTGTTCCGAACTGTTTAAGGGTAACATTTGGTAGATTTTTAAAAGCCTTTAATTCACTATAGTTCCTTCCTTTACAGAATTGACCTATAAAAACTTTAAGCCCTGCTCCAGAAGCACGTAACGCAAGTCCGAATGCGGCAGTTGTTTTTCCCTTGCCGTTTCCTGTATAAACCTGAACGTAACCTTTCAATTTTTCTCCTTAATTTTATATCAGTATTCCTGTGGGGAAGGGCACCTGAAGTACCTTGGAAAAGAAGAGAAAAAAAACAACTATGGATAATATGATTGTAATAATATTTATCACAACTTTTTTTAGTTTAATTCCCTTTTTAACAAGTAAGGAATACATTATGATAAAAAAGATTATGCTGGAAGTAAGAAATCCAAGAATATTTATAAAGAAGACCCATGCTACTATCAGAATTATAGAGATTATAATAGATTTTACATCCTGAATTTTTTCTAATTTGCTCTCTTTTGATTTATTTTTTAGGATTTTTACTATGGAATTTATTAAGAGTAAAAAGGAGAGGAACCCAAGTATAATAGTTACTGTTTTTGGAAACAGAGCTCCGTACTTAGTAAAATTTCTGCTCTGTATCCAGAATATAGCGGATATTCCGAGTAACGCCAGCGAAGCTAAAACATCCTTTTTGATCATATTTTCTTAACCTTCTTACCTATTCTATCTCTTATGAAGGGCCAGGCGGCTGAAACAACAGTTAATATTATAAGGATAACCGATATAGGTCGAGCAAAAAATACCATTAAAATTGAATGATGTGCCCTGCCCATAAGGATTGCCTGTACCAAACCCTGCTCACAAATCTTTCCCAATATCAGACCTAGAACTATTGGACCGGGGTCAAACTCTATTCTTTTGCCAATAAAGCTTAGCACCCCAAAGAAAAGCATAACATAAACATCAAACATATTGTTGTTTATTGAATAAGAACCAATAATTGTTAAAAATAGAATAAAGGGAGCTAAAAAAGGTACCGGAATATGAGTTATTAATTTAGATATACCTTTACCACTCCAGATTCCCATGGGAAGCAGAAGTAAATTGGATAGAATGAGAGAAAAGATAAATGTATATGTAACAGAACCATGAACTGTGAAGAGTTCTGCACCCGGTCTCATGCCTTGGAGCAACAAAGCCCCGAGTAAAACAGCTGCGGGAGGTGCTCCGGGGATTCCAAGGGTTAGTAGAGGTATCAGAGAACCTGCTACCTCTGCATTGTTTGATGCTTCCGATGCCGCAACTCCTTCAATTATACCCTTGCCGAATTTTTTTGGAAACTTGGAAGCCCTAACAGCTTCATTGTACGATACCATACCTGCTATATTTCCACCAGCCCCAGGAATGATTCCTATAAATGTGCCAATGATAGCAGATCTAATAAGCAAAATTGGTCTTCTTATTAATTTTAGTGTCACATTTGCAACAACATGTTTTTGTTTTCTATAGGGAATTACATTATAATGTTTTTCTCTTCTGCCAATCATGTTCAGTATTTCCGGTATACAGAAAAATCCGATTAATGCAGGAATTAATCCAACACCATCCTGAAGGCTTAATATATTGAATGTAAACCTTACATCCCCTTCAATAGGAGAAATCCCTATTGTACTGATTAAAAGACCAAAAGCACCGCCAATAAGTCCCTTTAATATTGATTTTGAAGCAAGGGTTGCTATGATTGTTAGACCAAATATTGTAAGCCAGAAAAACTCAGGGGGACCAAACTTCAATGATGCACGAGATAGAGGTGGGGACAGAAATATGAGAAAGAGTACACCAATAAGTCCACCAATTACGGAGGATATCGTTGCAGTTACTATTGCTTTATATGCCTCACCCTTTTTGGTAAGAGCATAACCATCAAAGGTAGTGGCAATAGCTGAAGGTGTACCGGGAGTATTTATTAGAATTGCGGAAAAACTTCCTCCATATATTGCTCCTGTGTAAATACCGCCAAGAAGAACAAGCCCTTTGATTGGGGACATTGCAAATGTAAATGGGACTAATAGTGCTATGGCCATTGTAGCGGTAAGTCCAGGTAATGCTCCTACGATTATTCCTGCACCTACTCCTATTATTATAAAAAGAAGATTCGTAGGATTTAAAAGATTTAAAAGGGCAGAAGCTATATTAGGATTCATTGAGTTACCCGTATTAGCTGAGAGAGGGCTTTTATCAGCCCTCTCTTTGTGTATGATAATTCAAATTATTAAAATATGGAATTATTTTAAAGATAAATTTTCTTATAATTTAAATTACACCAAGATCTTTAAGAATTTGAGTGTATTCTTCTGTTTTCTGCTCAATATACTTCTTAAATTCCTTGGATTTTAGATGTCTCACCAAAAAACCTAGTTCTGTCATTTTATTTACAAAGGTGTCTCCATTACAAACCTTATCAAAGGCATCTTCCAGGGTTTTTATAACATTATCGGGAGTTCCTGGGGGCACACAAACTCCTCTATCGATTCCTGCTGTCATATTTATACCAAGTTCTTTGAATGTTGGTATATCGGGAAAGTAAGGTTTGAACCTTTTTTCTGTCCCCATTGCGAGAATTCTTATTTTATCTTTATGCTGAACCAGATCGTTTGAATTGGCAAACAGAGCCTGAGTATGCCCACCAAGAAAGTTTGCAACAGAGGGGGCAGCACCAGTTGAAGGTATATATGTAAACTTCGTACCGGTTAATTTCTGAAGCTGTAATAAAGCAAGATGATGCCCTGTATATGTACCAGAACCTCCTATTGTTATTTCCTCCGGATGTTTCTTTGCGTATGCAAGAAAATCATCCAATGTTTTAAATGGGCTGCTTTTTAAAACAGCCAGACCAATTGGAGTGGTTTCAAACATGTAAACAGGTACCAGTTGATCAGTTTTATAACCAGCATTTTTTCTTGCCAAAGGCTGTACTATAATATGTGGTATGTTATTCCCACATATTGTATAGCCATCAGGCTTTGCTTTTACAAGATTTGACCAGGCAACAGCACCCCCTGCTCCGGGCATATACTTGATTACAATGTTTACTCCAAGTACCTTTTCCAGATCATCCTTTTGATATTGGGCTGTTATATCGGACTGGCCACCGGGATTGAAAGGTATAATATAGGTGATGCTTTTTGTGGGATACTTTTCAGCAGATTCTTTAGTTCCACCGGCAAAAATAGAAGTTGCCCCAAAGATTGTAACCAAAATCAATGCCAGGATTAGAGTTAAAATTTTTTTTGATTTCATCGAAACCTCCTCAAGATTTTTAATTTATGGTTTTATATGTCCAAGTTAAGGTAAAATTCTGATAATGAGAAGGTTAGCAGACCTAGTAAAACTAAAAAATATCTTATAAAACCTGTTAAATTATAAAAAATTACTTATAAAACATTAAGATTAGAGAATATTTTTGTTAAAAACTCAATAATTTTATGAAAAAACGTTTTAGTTTTTAAGATCTTTTTTAAAAAGACATATTCCAGATAACATAATAGTATATTAAAAACTATTAAAAAATTGCAGTAAAATTCCATTTTATTTTGTTTAATAAAACATGAAAGTAAAAGATATACCCTATTTTGATCGACCAAGGGAGAAGCTTTTTGCCCGGGGTGCAGCCTCATTATCGGATGAAGAGCTTATGATGATCATTCTTGGTAGTGGAATAAAGGGCAAGCCTGTTAATTATGTTGCGAAAAAGGTGGTTGGTTTTATTAAGGAAAGGATGATAGGTACAGATGGGTTTGAAGAAAACTTTAAAAAATTGTTTAATAATTTAAAGAGTATTGATGGGGTAGGGTTCGCAAAAGCTTCTTTAATTATTGCTGCTTATGAGTTTTTCTTCAGGTGTAATGATAGATCTGAAAACACTATAATAAGTGCAAGAGATATTTACCCTCTTGTAAACTCCATAATTGCAAAGAAACAGGAGCATCTAATTGTATTTAATCTTAATGGAAGAAATAGAATTATATCTAAAAATGTTGTAACTATAGGCCTTATTGACCAATCCCTGGTACATCCCAGAGAAATATATTCAAATGCAATTAAGGAGATGGCTGCGTCCATAATTCTTGTCCATAATCATCCTTCAGGCGATCTTGAGCCAAGTATGGATGATATAAAAACAACTGAACAGATTAAAAAAGCCGGGGATATTCTTGGGATTCCCCTTCTTGACCATATCATTGTTTCAAAAAATGGGTACTATAGTTTTAAAGAAGGCCATCTGTTGTAATAAATATAGAGATATTATTAATATTAATTTTTGTATAATAGATGTATAAAAAGGCTCATTATTAGTTTAGATATATGATGAAAATAATAATTTAAAAATAGGTAAGTAGACTTTGGGTAATAATAAAAATTTTACTTTGCCTATTCGTTTTATGCCTATGAAAAATTAGGATTAAGTATCCATATATATTTTGTAATTTTAATTAAACCCAAAATACTGTTATTAAAGACAACAGAGAATGCTGGTAAAAAAGAGAAAGATATAGCTTCGCTAGACCGTGATTTTAATGAATAGAAACTTAATTAAGATTTTTATTTTAATTATTTTTGATATAGATTGTATGTGGGAAATGAGCTTTTTAGTGATTAGTTTGGTTATTGAAACAAGAAAAATATATATGATTCTAATAATTATTAAAGTGAAAAATTTTTAATAAAAATGAAAAGTTTAAATCTAAGAAAGGCGAGACCGGAAGATGAAATTAAGGCCAAAGAACTTATCTATATGACTGGTCCTGATCTATTTTTATACATGTTTGGCAAAAAAGCTAAAGATGTATTATCCTACCTATTCCAAAAAGGCAATAATCTTTTTTCTTATAAACATTGTAATGTTGCTGAAGTTGATAACGAAATATCTGGAATGATTCTGGCTTATGAGTATGAAGTTATTGAGAATGAATCTAAAAATACAGGAAGATTAATTATAAAATACTATGGACCTGGATTTATTTTTAAGGTGGTTAATTTAATCAAGCTTGGAAGGATTATTTCTGATCTAAATAAGGAGGATTACTATATTAGTAATCTGGCAGTCTTTGAGAAATACAGAGGCCATGGAGTGGGTAAAAGATTAATTTACTTTGCTATTGAAGAGGCAAAGAGGCTTGGGAAAAGTCAATTAGCTCTTGATGTGGAATCGGATAATAAAAATGCCATCGCATTTTACTATCATCTTGGTTTTAAAAGTAAAGGGAGGAAAACGATCAATTTTGAATTTAATAGAAAGATTTCTCTTTTTAGAATGATTAAGGATGTGATGTGAGGAGTAATATATACATCTTTTTAGAATTGATTTTATTACTTGATTTTTTATGAAACTAATTAATATATGCAAATCGATATCAAAAAAATGTTTATCGGATTATAGACCTAACAATAAATTTAGTAAGTCTATCCTACTATCCTATTTTAGGATAAAGAATGAACAATTAGTTTTCAATCCTGTTTATTGCAATCTATACAATATTCTGGGACATTGGAATTGTTTTTCAAAAGAAGAGTACAAATAAATTACCAAAATTGAAAGTTATAAAAATTCTTCAAAAACAATTAAAAGCGCTGATTAACTCTACAAAATTGGTAGTTTATTATTTAGTGCAATGAGTTGGACTCTTTTTACTTTTACTTTGAACTATACTCCGATATCTTTAGCTAGTATTATCTAGGAATTAAGTTTTAAAAACTTTATAAAGTTAGAGTGACTTTTGAGTTTATCTATCTCTATTCATCCTATTTATAAAATCTATTGTTCAAAACTAAACATTTCAGGTGCACTTATAAAATTAAGAAATAGAAATCCTGTTTATTTACACTGAGTAAATTTAGCATAAATGTCGACTTTAATAACGGTCGTGGTCAATTTCTCCCTTGTGCCGATCATGGATCATGGGATTATAGTTCCTTAAACTTACCACTTTGTATTTACCGGCTATGATATCATCCACCACATCTTTAACTATACCTGTAACACCAATAATTGGTGATACGCCATACTGCTCAAAAAACTCTACTGCTCTGGGGCCCATTCCACCGGCTACAATGAAGTTTGCATTTTTTGATGCTATGTACTGCGGAACAACACCAGGGCCGTGTGAATTGTAGTACGGATTATCCTCAGCTTTTACTAATTTAATCTTACCATCTTCAACTTCTACAAAGATGTAATACGGACATCTCCCAAAGTGGTGTGAAATTTGCGATTCAAGGCCGTTTTTATCATCAGCAGAAAAGGCAATAATCATTTGACATCTCCTTTATATAGATTAATGATATATTTTAATCGATCTACTTGATTATTTAATAGTTCGATTCTCTCCTTTAAATATTTTTTCCCATCTTTCGTAATTGTATAAAACTTTTTTGGCTGCGACTGTTCCTCTATTTTCCATTCCGATTGAACCAGTCCATTTAATTCAAGCACAGAAAGCAAACGATATATCATTCCGTTTAAGGTCGGAGAATACCCCAGAATATCCGAAACAGAATGTAAAATATTTAATCCATAATCCGAACGCCTGTTGAGAAGTATAAGAATTACCGTTGAAACAATATCATTGTACTTCCAGTTTTTGCTCTTGCAGTATCTTTTTAACATACATATGTAATTTACATATATATGTTAAATATGTCAATGTATTTTTAATATGGTAAATATCACCCTGTCTTTTACTACGATTGACTTAGATTTTACTACAGCTACAAGTATAATAATATTGCTGATTCAGCATGAATCACCACTACAATAAAGATAAGCATTCCATTAACTCTATGGAATTTTCTATTTTTTATGAGCTTTGTTTTTGCTGTTAAAAATTAGAGGATGACCAAATCCAGCAATAAAAATCCAAAATAGAAAGCTAATGGCTTTTCTCCAATATCATATAGAAAGGGTATATTCATTTTAGTTTTTCTATTCTAAATTGACAGTAATGGGAGTTCTAAACTGATGATACGATTTAAGGTTATCCTTGCTGCCATATGCCACAATCATATTGAAAGTACCGGATCCAATTTTTAAATCTCCAGGGTTATGCCCAACCTTTAGTTCAACTTCAAGTATAGTGTAACCATTTTTTTCAGAAATATTGGATTTTACTAAATAAGGAATCGTTGCATCTTTATGCTTTCTACCTGTTCCTTTTTGTGGAAGAATAACTTTGGTTTTATTCATTAAAATTACGGTTTTTTGTACCAGCATTCTCTGTTCTAGCGAAGCTATATCTTTTATTTTTTAATAACAGTATTTATGATTAATTAGAATACAAAAATATTCAAGGATATTTAAATCTAATTTTTTATAGGTATAAAACGAATAAGCAAACCTAGTCTTTTATTATGATTGAAAGTGTACTTGCCTATTTGATTTAAGTTACAATGAAAAGTGATACCTTTAAATATTCGCCTCTTCTATAAGAGGTTCAACATTTTGCAGGAGTAATAAAAAGAATTGGGTAAGTATCACAGATTTCAACCGTAATTGACTTTTATGGGGCATAGAGATAACTTTTTTATATGGCAAAGTTTAGATTGAAAGCACCTTTCGGTCCCAAGGGAGATCAGCTTCAGGCGATAGAAAAACTATCCAATGGAATTTTGAAAGGACATAGATTTCAAACCCTGCTGGGGGTCACTGGTTCAGGTAAAACCTATACGATGGCGGGTGTCATTGAACGTGTTGGCAAACCCACAATAGTTATTTCCCATAATAAAACCCTGGCAGCCCAA
>Ga0190359_1002853_pt1 | contig 10186 bp, 7 predicted proteins | sample 48721823_MG_FD_161269 | JGI IMG/M metagenome (GOLD analysis project Ga0190359, IMG submission 161269) | Hydrothermal vent microbial mat bacterial communities from Southern Trench, Guaymas Basin, Mexico - 4872-18-2-3_MG | ecosystem: Environmental > Aquatic > Marine > Hydrothermal vents > Microbial...
GAATGGGCAAGAAGAGTTCTCTCCGTGAGAAGCCCCAAGGAATCCAAAAATTCAATTGGCCTCATACCATACTTTTCCTTTATTTGCCTTACCTCTTCCTGGGTTTCAGAAGCATGAATGTGGACAATTGCACCAGTTTCTTCTGATATGCCCTTAACCTCCAAAAGCTCTTCTTTGGTGCAGGCGTATGGAGAATGCGGACCCAAGGCAATTTTTATTTTTCCCGAATCATTTTTAAGAAATTTCTCGGCATTTTTCGCACTGGATTTTTTGTCTATGTTTTCAAATATTGCAGGTGAAATAACAGCCCTCAATCCCGACTCTTTTACAGCCTTTAAAATTTCCTCCGGATGTGGATACATATCCGAAAAGGTTGTAACGCCAAAACTTATCATCTCCAAGTTTGCAAGCAAAGAGCCGTAGTATATGTCCCTTGGCTTTAACTTTGCCTCAAGCGGCCATATTTTTTTCTGGAGCCAGTCCATGAGTGGAAGGTCATCCGCATATCCCCTCATGAGAGTCATTGGTGTATGGGTGTGAGCATGTATCAAACCCGGCAAGGCAACCATTCCTTCCCCGTCTATGGTTTCTTCTCCTCTGTATTTTTTGGAAAGCTCACTGCTCTTCCCTATATCCAAAATCTTGTTCTCCTCTATAAGAATGGCACCGTTTTTGATTACTTCTTCTCTCGGATTCATTGTAACTATGTACCTTATATTCTTAATTAACATAAAAACAAATTGTAAGAAAAGGAATATAAAGCTTAAAAACAGAGAGAAAAAATTATCAGAGTTCTTTTAAAATTTCTTCTTTTATCTGACTCTTGATTTTTTCCTTCAGTTCGTCCTTTAATTCTGTCTTCAATTCTTGAATTATTTCGCTCTTTATCTCATCAACTATTTCCTTAACAACTTTTGACTTAACTTCATTGCCTATACTCTCATCCATATCTACACCTCCTTCAGAAACTGGCTCAACATTCTCAGACTTTTCTGCCTTTTTAAAAAATGGCAACTTCATACAAACCACTTTATATTTAATTTCCCTTTATTAATATTTATGCCTCTCTTTGAAAGTGATATTATAAAAGAATTTGCAGTATTTTTCATTTTAATTGTTTCTATTGTTATGGTTTACCCCATTTATCTTTTTGAATATTTTTTCTCTGGAACAGGTGTATTACATTATATTTCACCCTTTGTAGAGGAATCTATCAAAGGGCTTGTGGTTTTTTATTTTATTAAGAAAACAAATTCCAATCTAAAAGAATCTCTTTTTTTGGGGGCAGCAATGGGATTGGGTTATGGGTTTATAGAAAATCTTTTGTATGCAATAAAATTCATTCCAAATCCATATTTTTTCAATATAATGTCTCTTAGATTCATATATCCCTTATTAATACATATAAACTCGTCTGTTGTTTTCTCAGGTATGGCGCAGAAAAAATTTGTTTTAACAGGTCTTGTAATGGCTATAGCAATTCATCTAATTTACAATATCGCCATACTACTTTAGTTCAAAATACTTCCTTATCTCTTTTTCTGTCTCCTTTTTAAGCTTCTCCTTAATCATCGGTTTTATGCTTTCCATAACTTCTTTCTTCAAATCAGATGGTATTTCCGATTGAGATGATGGTGTTTCTTTTTTACTTTTCATCATCTTGCTCATAAGAAGCATTGTCATTGGATTCATCTTACCTCCCATCGCCTGCATCATCATGAGAGTCTCTGGAGGCGTATCTTCGTCCATTAATGAGAGCATCAGAGGATCTATCTCTTCTTTCTTCTGAGAAAGTAAATATATTACAACCAAAAAAATTACATTCACCACAACAAGTATTGCTATCAACCATTCTATCAAAAAATCACCTCTTATACTTTTCCTTTAATCTCTCTATAATACTTTTTTTAATTTCATCTTTTACTTCCTTTCTAACGTCATCCTCAGTTTTTCCTTCCTCTAAAATATCTTTTGCGACTGATAATTTAAATAACTTATTTGCAACATCTTTCTTACCAGATAAGATAGAATAAGCCATTAGTTTGTTTGAAATTTTGTCTTTCCCCCTCTTGAACATTCTCCAAAATAAGAGAGTATTGAAATCAAATTCTTCCTCTCTTGTCCTCATTAGTATATAAAGAAAAATTCCTACCACAAATATTACAAACAAGAGTCCTAAGAGCATCGTTACAGTTGATGCAGATTCTAAACTTGAAAACAACTCAGCAAGGCCTGTAGCCTCTTTTCTTCTTTCTTCGTGGTGTTTTCTTATAACATCTAAAAGTTCCTCTTTCGCATTTTCAAGACCGTCCAAAACATCTGTCACATTGGCAGCTGTTGAAAGTTTTGTTGTCGCCAAAAGGTTTTTCACACCTTCCAAAATTTCCTTTGTGTTGTTGACTCCCTCATATATGTATCTTGTTCCACCTCCACTACCACCGATTACAGTTGTGCCTGATTCTATGTTGCTTAAATCAGAAATTATCTGCTCTAACTTGTTCATTAAATCTCTGTGACTTTCTTCAAGAGCATTCATTGCTGTAGAAGATAGAACAGTTTCCATAACATTAAAAGTAAAAGGAATTTGAGAAACTGTAGAATTGCCTAAGTATGTAATATCTTCATTTCTTGTCCCATTTATCATTCCATCAAAAGCTGCCGTGCCTGTTTTTTTCTTTAGTTTAACTTTTATGTCAAATCCTTTCTCATAATCTGTTAGAAAACTATATGTAAGATATGTCGGTGTTACTGAAAGTGTATCTCCTCCCGAACAATTGTGGCAAGAATAACCCAGAATTTCCATATTTGTTAAGTCTAAAGAACCTGTGAAATTGTATGTATCATTTGCAACTGCTCTGTATCTTATCCATGCTTCCCCATCCCCAATTTTTTCTCTCCATACGACCTGAAGCAACTCAGAACCCGGTGTATAACTTTTCACTGATGAATCCTCATAGTAAGTTACATTATATCTTCCCACCGTCCTGTTTATCTCCTCAACAACTGTATCTATGTTGTTTACGGTTATATTCAGGTTATTCAGCAAGTCATCTATTGAATGAACAGTCTCATTAATTTCCCGTAAGTATGGTATCACTTCCTCTTTCAATGTTTTGTTTATTTCACCTATTTCAGAAGCCCAGCCGCCGACCTCAAATGTCTTTGACTTGCTCTGATAAGAAAAATTCTTTCTTGCTTCAACCTGTGCAAAGTACTGTCCCTCAACATCAGGAGCAGTAAATGTATAATAATAATCCCCATTGGCAAAAAAGTTCATCGCCTGGTTTGAAATGTAAGCAGTCAAATTTGGATAATAAACCGTAATATTTGCGGATGCATCGTTTATCGGTAGGCCATTGCTGTCTTCAACGTGAGCCCATATTCTGACATTATCCCCAACCTGATACCTTGTACCATAGGGTAAGGAAAGGTACATAGAAAGAAAAGGCACTGAAATGTACTCTCTTATCCAAACCTTTCCACCATACTCCTCAGAAGTCCACCAAGTTTCATTTACCGCCTCTACATATAATTCATAGTCACCTGTACTGTTGAACATGTACTGAGATTCATAAACCCCTGTACCCATATTAGCAAATGTCAGATTGTCTATTATTCCTGTTGGCCTTTTGATATATCCAGACACATCTGCATCTATGGGACTTCCACACGCCTTCATTGTGTACACCCTTATTCTTGCCGTCTGATATAAACTGAAAGAGGATGCATCTGCTGCTGCATCTATTTTCATGGCTATCTCGCAGATGTATGCACCACTACCTGTTTCATTATATCCCGCTTTGGCATAGCCAAAGCTAAGCAAAACTATACACACCACTACAATCAAACCTATTGACTTCTTCACTTAAACACTTCCATTATTTTCCTTGTGTTCCATCTTTAATTTAATTGCTAAAGCTTCAAGGTCTCTTCCATGAATATTTACAGTGTACTGCCATCTTCCAATCTCCTTGGCTCCAAACCTTTCAAACATTTTTGCTATTTGAAACAGCATTGGCTGAAATTTCTTGGTTGCAGCTATTGTACATTCATCCTTTCTCTGAAAAGTGTAGTGGACAGCCGTCAAGAGATAAGGAAACGGGCCCTTTTTCTCTTTATTTGATGCATTATCCGATAGGATGACATCTACCTTCTTCTCCATTCTAATCACCCTATTCTATCTCTTTTCCGGCTTTGTACTTTTTCAACTTGGTCCCACACTTTGGACAGTGCTCTAAATCCAATGGATATTGTTTTTTGCATTTTGGACATACTTTTATCACTTTTTTCTCCCATTCCTTCTTCTTTTTTTTCTTGTAGATTCCCAGCACAACCAATATTACTGTCACTGCTATTATTAGTGTCACCAGTACCTGTAATTTGAATATTGCTTCCTTTCTCTGCTCTAACATTACACTCTGTCCTGCCTCTGTGTTAACCTGCAGATAGAATGGACATTCAACTGAACCCCCTGTTGCCGAGCCTGTTCCACCGCCTTCTCCTGGCTTCATGCTCCATACTGCTGTTGTTGAACCCACATACTTCTTAGGCGTATAAGGATATTTTGTCTCAACTTTGAAACAGACTTTTACTGGTATGGCTTCCTCTGGCAACTTGTTCTTATCCGGGTCCACTATCACACTGCTTGGCTCTACTGTAAACACATTATCTTTTATTTCCCCTGTGAAGACAAGTGAACTGTCTAGCTTTATGTCAAATGGATTGTATATACCATACTCAACACACTTCGGCTGCCCTTCTACAACTGCATTCTTGTCTATCATCTCTTTCAAAACATCAAGTACCGTTATGTCCTTTGCTTTTGCTACGGTTTCGCCATAGGTTTTGCAGACCAATCCTACTCCTACGTATTTTTCTTGGGCTGCCGCTATGGTTGGCAAAAAAATCAAGCCAACTAACAGCAAGGCAGCCAACATCTTTTTCATTCATTCACCTCCTAAACATTTTAGGCCTTTAGGCATTAAGGTATTTTATACTTCCTTAGGATTAAGGTTTTAAGGAATTTAACTACTTGTTCCATTGCACTTTATTGTTACCGTATTATTGTATGTACCTGGTGGTACTATTGGCACGTCAAGCCATAATTGCAAAGATATATCTCCTCCTGGTGGAACACTCGTGTTGTCAAAGCTTGCATAACTTGTTGTCAGTGTGTGTGCATCTGTTACAACATTCCCTATTGTTTCGTTGTCGTCCCATGTATAGTTACCCAGTTTTATAAAATCTGTTGTAACTTCTCCCCTGGTCAAATCACCGTTTGCCTTTATGTAGTAATGTATGTCGACGTTATTAGTACTGGGCGCCGTGAATGTGTACCCCTCAGCTGTAGCGTTTGAAGTTTCTGGGTCCACTGAACCAAAGGCTATGCCATCTGCGTAATTTGCTGGTGCCCCACATGCCACATAGTTTTTTACTGTTACAGATGTATCTGTTGTATTTGTTTCGTTTGTTGCTGCACTCACCTGCCCTGGTGTTACTAGCCAAAACCCAAATGCTATTGTTGCCATTAATATTGCTGCTATTGCAGCAGCACTTGTTGCTTTTCTTGATATCACTTTTTTTCACCTCCTTTTATTTTTTTAATCAAAAGATTGGATTCAACCCAACCTTTCTCATCCTTGAACATGACATCAACTCGAAGTTGAATTAACCTTGAAAAACGTGTAAGTGTTGTAAGTACCGGGCTTTGTATTTTCACTTACATTTATGAAAAATTTCAAGTAACTTTTATCTCCATCCTGAAGATTACTCCCTATCTGCTGGTAACTTAAACTATATGAAGTGTGAGAACTCCCCGGAACCGTACTGTTGGTTGTATTATACCTGAAAAAGTAATGGTCATAAGGAATACTCTGAGAATTATCAGACGTATTCAAACTTTGGTTAACCCTTGTCCATAAGTTAACTGCATTTGGTGTGCATCCGCTTACATGAACTTGAATAGAATAGTTTGTTATCCCGGAACCATTGTTCTCCGACGCATTTTGAATTTCATTGCTTGGATCTAGAGAGTCAAACTCTATTCCTTCAATCAAGGACAAAGAGAATCCCATGCTAACTGAACACGCGGCACCGACTGTGAAACATTGATCTGGCGTGGTCACATTTTCATTTCCGCTTGTATCATTTGCATAAACTCTCCAACAAACAACACCTGATGAAATTGAATCATTATCCCAAGTGAAGTTAGCCCATTGCCACTGGTTATTCTCTGTCATCTTCATAGGTGAGGAATATGTTGTTTTGTTTTCCCAAATTTCAGTTTCATTTGTTGCCAACCACGTATAATATAAGGCTGTATCATCTTTCCACATAGAATATAAAAGTACGGGGTCGCCAGAACTGGGTGTTGTTGTATTAGAGCCTAAATATCCACTTGTATAGTTCCACAATGGTTCTGTAGTATCTCCTCCTGTAGTTACATCAAAGCAATGTGACTGCATGGAGGTATTCCAGTTACCGGCAGTGTCATTTGCCCATTCATTCCAGCAAATGGTTTTTCCTCCATCTCCTGATGTATCTATGGTTTTGTTGCACCACATTCCTGTTCCTGATAGGGAACAAGAAGAAACATTTTCCCAGACTCCTGATTCATTGTTTCTAAAAATTGCTGTGTTCAATTCATTGTTATCTTCCCAGTATGTTGACGTATTAACTATCGTTCCCGGTGAAACAGAGCCTCCTGAATCATCTGAATCTTGTGAATATGTTGGTGGAAGATCTTGTCTTGTGAAGCTTCTTGTATCAGTATGAGTCATATTTCCGTCAACATCAATTGCCCATGCTGTATAATCATAGGTACCATAAGAAAGGGAAGTAAAGTTGTTTTCCAAGCGATGAACTGTGTTGTTGTAGGATGCATTAATCTCGTTGTCAGATAAAACCCTGGAAAAGATGCGAATTTCATCTATTGAACCATTGAACTCAAGGGAGTTCATTCCAGCATGAAGACCACCAAAGCCCGTTCCAGCATAGAAGTTATCATTTATGTCCGGCATAAAATCTTGTTCTGCATCTTTCTCTGCATCAAGCTTTCCATCCACATAGAGCTTTATCTTAGTACCGTTGAAAGTGAGCGCTATGTGATGCCAGTTTGTATCCCAAACATCTTGGGAAGAGTAAACAGAGGTTCCGTTACCCATAAATGAAACACTTCCAGAAGATGATGTGTCAGCAAAAAGTGAACCGTTATAAGACGCAAGGGAATAAACAGCAGATCCAACATCTCCAACAACGGTCATACTGTTTCCATCCAAACGACTTATTTCTCCATTATCTCTTCCAACATAAAGCGAGCCATTCCAGGCTGCAAGAGAATAGTGTGAACCAGTTCCAGAACCTATTACAGTATGAGTGTTACCACAACCCTCAAACCTGCAAATACCTCCTCCTGCATACCTTGTTCCATACATACTTCCATTGTAAACCAAGAGAGCTGAAACACTGGCATCAAAACTGTCTGAATCACAAAGACCACAATCAGTCCATGTAGTGCCGCCGTCATACCTGTATATTCTTCCCCTTGGAGAACCAAAAACATTATTCAATCCCGCATACAAAGAACCGTTGTAGACAACCAAAGAGTAGGCAGAACCTCCCAAATCTCCAACACTGGTCCAAGTTGTTCCCCCATCATACCTGTAAAAGGTTGCTCCGTCGTTTGCTCCGTAGAGCGAATTGTTGTAGACTGCAAGTGCAAACATATCGCTTGAACCGCCACCGCCAACATCTGTCCAGCTTGTTCCTCCGTCGTATCTGAAAACTTTGTTAGCATCATTTGTTCCAGCATAAAGCGAACCATTGTAGACTGCAAGTGTGTGGACCTTTGAAGCTGAACCAGGAGAACCAACAAAGGTCCATGTAGTGCCGCCGTCATACCTGTAAACATCCCCGTTGCTTGAACCAGTTCCTGCGTAAAGTGAGCCATTGTAGACTGCCATCGAAAATATGTATGTGTCAGAAAGCGTGCCGCTGGAAGTCCAAGTGCTTGCGTTTCCATTTACCTTTGCCTCAAGTATTCCACTCCTCTTGAAACATAGCTGAATACCGCCAAGATCTAAAAGACACATATCTCCAGAAAGCGTATTGACAATATCAAGGGGACTGTTAAGCTTGACCCATAATTCCAATGTTATTCCAGATAAATCTTTATCTGGATCCTTCAACCTAAGATAATCGTTTTCTCCGTCAAACTGCAATGAATCTCCGTACTTTCCCATTTTTATGTCAGATTCACCTGGACCGTCAGTTCCAAAAGTAGCGAAATTCTGGTAGGTCGAGTTATCAAAAACTCCAGTTGAGTTACTATAATTGAAGTTCCAGTAGCCAAGCAAAGAGTAGTTCCAGTCAAAGAAAGCAGAAGTTCCAAGCGAGTCTGTGACTGTTGCATTCAGATATACCCAATCTTCTGTTATATGCTCATCATCATCAGGAGTTGGATATTCCCAGGTTATCCTCGGCTCTGTTGTGTCCTCTGTTAATTGAGAAACTTCTATTTCATGTTCGCCTGTAAAAGTCAAGGAAAAGCTTAACTTACCGTCTGAATCTGTTTCTATAGTATCATTAAGATTCCCGTTATCGTAAATAGTGTAGTTTGCATTTGCAATCAAACCTGTTAAATTATAGTAAAATGTCTCTGGTGATTCAACCGAATCATTCCATTTAATCAAATTCTGTTCCCAATTTATTAGCTCTCTGTTTAAAGTTGCGGAACTGCTTAATCTTGTTTTCAGCCAAACCCCGTCAGAAGATTTGTTGTTGTAATTGAACCAGCTTGTGGAATCATTAAAATACACTGAGACTGATTCTGTAAAGTTAGTTTCTCTGAATAAGTTTTCAGTGCTGATGTTATCAAAATAATAATCATAACTTCCAGAACTAAATGAAAATATAGAACCGCCAGTTATGTTGTTTTCAAAAGAATCCTGAAGATAAATGCCATCGCTACCTGTGTGGCCTGATAAACCAGCTGTTATATTGTTATTTGAAAGGGAATTGTTATGAGAATTCTTAAATACAATTCCATCAGCATAGTCAACTTTTGTGTCAATAGAGTTATTGGCTACAACACAATTATCTGCAGAAGTGAAATAAATTCCATGGCTATGAGAGCAATCTGCCATATTAGAACAAATCTGATTTATATTGCAGTTTTTTATTGTTACATTATCATAACCAGAATTTGATACAGCATATCCTGTTTCTGAGTCCGCGTATTTTATATAGTAGCCATCACAATCCAGAGTGATGTTGTCTGATTTTATGACAAAACATGTCCCAGAAGAGCTTACATTGCTTTTCAAGGTGTAATCGCTTGTCAGATTACCGCAAATAGAACCAATTCTTATGTAAGCGTCATCTGTATCGTTATCTGCAGATTCAGACGAAGACAAATTTATATCCAATCTCCTCACACCCAAAGACTCTGTGACATTAACGGTGAAGTTTGCTTGTGCAGAATCTCCATAATTTAGTGTTCCTAGAGAGATTGGATTTTCTGCACCACCAACCAAATAAAATGGCGTAGCACCACTTGTCGTATTTATCAAAGTCATCGTTGTTGAAGAATCGTTGTATCTTGCTCCTGCATAGACATTTGTGCAGCCGCCGCCGATACACTGGATTGTTGCGTTCATTGTAAAGATGTCATATTGGTTGAAAGTGCATGGACTTGAAGGAGTGCATGTAGTCGAATTTATGTCTGAACCCGCTGCCCAAGAGATGTTTAGCCATGGGTTTACTGTAAGGTTTTTCTCAGATGAATATTCTCCAGAGATGCCTGTAGCATTACACTTTATCTGAAAATTATAATCTCCTGATACATTTCCCGTTATTTCCCAGTAATATGTCTGGGATTGTCCTGACAGAGAACCTATGTAATATGTGGTTGTATTTACATAGATGTCTCCTGAAGTTGAAACATCGGACCAGGTTCCTGTTCTGTTGTCCTGTAGGGTTATGTTTACTCCTGTAGCTGTCCCACCTACGTAATTACAGGAACCGGAGATTGTTGTGGATTGTTGTGATTTTATCGGATCCTGGGAGAAATCACCTATTGATGCTGACATTCCTGCTATTTGTATATAAGCATCATCAGTATCATTGTCCTGGATGGCTGAATAGGAAGATGAATTGATATCTAATTTCCAGATTGAACCTGGTGAAG
>Ga0190359_1002854_pt1 | contig 10176 bp, 9 predicted proteins | sample 48721823_MG_FD_161269 | JGI IMG/M metagenome (GOLD analysis project Ga0190359, IMG submission 161269) | Hydrothermal vent microbial mat bacterial communities from Southern Trench, Guaymas Basin, Mexico - 4872-18-2-3_MG | ecosystem: Environmental > Aquatic > Marine > Hydrothermal vents > Microbial...
GTGGAGCAGGCCGTGGCGGCAGCACAAGTGCGTGTAGGCGGAGCGGTGTTGATTGCGCGGCAGGGAGTCACGCATGCTCTGACAACGGGACTGGTGAAAGGCGAAGAGGAGACACAGGCGTTGTTTGAAAAACTGTTGCAGGATGCACTGATTCTGGCGGCGCACCCAAATGTCACGGCGAGTGTGGTTTGGCCAGCGGGGGTGCAAGTACGTGGGTCTGCTCTGGCGACAAACACAGAGCAGGCCTCAGCCGGCCAACTGATTACATGGGTGCAGACGACGGTGTTAGGTGTGGCGCAAGTGCTGATCATGGAACGTCGGTCTGGCACATTGCGACGGTTGCTGGTACAGCCGCTTTCGCGTACTGCTGTCCTTGTTGGCAAGATGATCGGTTGGCTGTCACTGGGAGTGTGCCAGATGGCGCTTCTCTTGCTGGGTGGCTGGTTCCTCTTTGGCGTGGCCTGGGGACATCATCCTGTTGCTGTTGCCTTGGTCTCGTTCAGTTTTGCTGCTTCGACGGTAGCCCTTGGATTGCTGTTGGCAACAGTGGCGCGGACCGAACGCCAGGCAGGCAGCATAGCGTTAACGCTATCCCTGGCACTCTCTGCGTTAGGAGGTGCGTGGTGGCCCTTGGAGATCACTCCTCCACTCTATCAGAAGTTCGCGCTGCTGTTGCCGACGGCTTGGGCGATGAGAGCTTATACCGACGTGCTGGTGCGCGACGTGTCGGTCCTGGAAGTGCTCCCCACTTGCGGGGTATTGTCAGGTTTCGCGGTAGTTTTCGTTGCGCTAGGCGCGTGGCGTTTCCGCCGTTGGCAGACGTGAACGGTACATCCGAACCTGGGGCGCAAGTTCCAGATGGCAGAGGCGCTACTCCTACCGCCGCGCCGCTTGCCAATCCGTCGATTTAGGTGGACCATAACGCCACAACACGAAGCCTTTTAGCAGAAAGGAGCGCGATGCGAACCGGCGTGTCATATATGGGACACCACAATCCACAACACCTGGAGACGGATCTGCGGGAGATGCAAGCGCTGCATCTCGATGACGTCCTACTGGCGGCGCAGGAGAATGACTTCGTGCACTTCACCGGCAAGCTGACCTTCACACCCAAGATCGCCAAGGAGCACGGGCTGCGCCCCATCGCCATCTTCTGGGGAGCACTGAACCTATTCGGCGGTGGCCGCTCCAGCCAGTTCTTATTGGAGCACCCAGAGGGGTTCCAAGTCGCGCGCGATGGATCCCACCGTCCCCAGGGCTGCTACGTGAACCCCATCAACGTGGCGCGTATCAAGGAGATGATCGATATCGTCGTCGAGCACGGGTTCGAGGGCTATTTCGTGGACGAGCCCACACCCCTGCGCGAGTGCTATTGCCCCTCTTGCCGCGCGAAGTACGAGGAGTGGTATGGGGGCGACCTGCTCACGGCCCCCGATGAGCAACGTGAGGCGTTCCGCCAACGCTGTGTCATCGACTACGTGCAGATCATCTCCGACTACTGCAAAGCCACCCACCCCGACCTGGAGACGATGTGCTGCGTGATGCCCCACGATAGTGCACTGTGGCAACAGGTGGCGCAGATCCCCACGCTCGACAACCTGGGTACCGACATCTACTGGGTCAACAATGACCGAGACGTGGCGGAGATGATCGCACCGATTGAGACGCTGACATCACTCTGCACCCAGCACGGGAAAATCCATCACGAGTGGCTCCAGGCCTGGGGTGTGCGGCGGGGTAAGGAACCCCGCATCCTGGAGCAGGGCAAAATCCTACTGCAGGAGCAACCTGATGCGCTCTACGTGTGGGCCTGGAAAGGACAGATTGGGACGACGGAGACATGCGACGATCCCGAGGCCGCCTGGGACAGGGCGGCCGAGATCCTGAGAATGGCCAAGGAGGTATGAGATGACACGACCCCTGAGCAAGGTTGCCCCGGACTGGTGGGACTATACCACCCTCGATAGGGAGATATTGGATGACGCGGCCCGGCTCACCGCCGATGACCTGTTGCAGCTCTCACGCCCAGGCTTCAAGGTCGTCTTCTACGACACCCTGGAGGACTTCTACCTGGCCGAGGCACTAGAGTACATTACCGCCTGGATGCAGGCTACCGAGGAGCAGCCCGCTGGCATCTGCGGCCCCATCGGCCCCACCGAGCAACTCCCATTGGTGGCCCGGCTCGTCAACGAGCTGGAGCTCGACCTGCGCTATGCCCATTTCTGGGCCATGGACGAATGGGTGGTGGATGGCCAGGCTGTACCTATCACGCACCCTCTGAGCTTCGAGCGGGCGGATCGCACGCTGTGCTTCGACCGCATCCGGCCCGAACTGCGAATGCCGGAGGCAAACCTACACTTTCCCGCAACCGATCTAGAGCCGTATAAGGCCAGTTGGGACCAAGCCCGCTGCATCGTGATGCAGGGCGGGCAAGGCGAGGTGAAACACTGGGCCTTCAACGATCCGGTGCGCCGAGAGGGGCGCTACAAGGATGCTCCTCCCACCCCGGAGGAGTATCGCCGTCTGAGCACACGGGTGGTGGACCTGCACCCCATCACGCTGATCCAGAACGCACGCACATCAGGAGGGGGTGTGGTGCAGAACGTCCCCAGCCAGGCGCTGACGGTGGGACCGGTGGAGACGTGGAAGGCCGAGAAGGTTTCCATCTGGCACGCCGGGACTCACGACAACCCCTTCGGCATGCGGCTGACAACGCTGATGATCTCCAAGCGGGTGCCCAATAGCGCCGTACCGATGTCGCTGCTGGCCGACCATCCCAACGTGCAGTTCAACTTCTACCGTCCCGGCATTGGCGAGTGCACGGTAGAGATGCACTGAGCGGCCTCGCACGCAGGAGACAGAACCATGCCCAAGCGAGCCTTTGCCATCGCCGCACACCCGGACGACATAGAATTCCAGATGGCCGGCACGCTCATCCTGCTTCAGCGCGCTGGCTACGAGGTTCACTATATGAATATCGCCAACGGTTGTTGTGGCACTGCTGAGCACAGCAGGGAGGAGATCATTGCGATTCGGCGGGAGGAAGCCCGGTCGGCCGCCGCCAGCATCGGCGCGGTGTATCACGAGAGCCTGGTCGATGACATTGCCATCTTCTACGAGCCCAGGCTGCTGGCCCGCGTGGCCGCCGTTATACGCGAGGTCGCGCCTGAGATCCTGCTGGTGCAGTCGCCGCAGGGATACATGGAGGACCATCAGAACGCCGCACGTCTGGCCGTGACAGGGGCTTTCACCCGCGGGATGCCCAACTTCATCACCGATCCCCCACGCGCGCCGGTCTCCCAGCCCGTCACCGTCTACCACGCCCAGCCCCACGGCAACCGCGACCCGCTGCGCCATCTCGTCCGGCCCGATATCTTCGTGGATATCTCCAGCGTCATTACACTGAAGCGTGCCATGCTGGCGCACCACCAGAGTCAAAAGGTATGGCTAGACCACACCCAGGGCATGGACGCCTACCTTGACGCCATGCAGGACCAGAGCCGAGAGGTCGGCGCCATGTCGGGACGCTTCACCTACGCCGAGGGTTGGCGCCGTCGCCTCCACCTGGGCTTTTGCGATGCAACCGCAGACCCGCTGATCACAGCCCTGCGGGACTACTGCTTAGTGCACGCTTAGGCGCTGGTATGCCAAGAGGATGCCCCTCACCACAGTGGTGAGGGGTATCCCATGTCAGCAGCATCCCTGAGCGCAGATGCGCCAAACGGCATTGGCGCACGTGGTGCCATCTTCTGCCAAATGCAGAACTACGGGGCAATGACCGTGCCGGCGACGCTGAACCACATGACCAGGCTCGCTCCCATCAGCGCACCGAGGTAGATCTTGCCCGTGCGGCGATAGAACCACGTCAAGAAGAAGAACAGCACAATGTACTCTGGCACGAAGATGAAAAGCATCAACGGCCACATCTGAGAGTACTGAGGCAGCCCCATTACCTCAAAGCCGGGCCCAATGTTCAAGAAGTAGGGAATATACTGGACCAACCATACAATCACCAGCCCCAGCAAGCCATTGACACAGTTCTTGAGCCACCAGATCACCTGAGTTTTGGCCGGCGTCTCATACTCCCGTTGACGTGCCTGACCAAAGAGGAACGTCCCAAGGTTGAACAGGAAGAACGGAAGCGACAAGAGTAGATAGATCCAGAAATAGCCGAAACGCCGCGGGGAAAACTGTCGCATGAAAGGCCAGATGAAGCGGAACTCGATACCCCACAGCCACTGGGAGATCCCCACCAATGTATGCAGCCAGGCAAAGAGAATCGCTGCCACTAGCACCGTCTTACCGATTGCTGACCAATCGAGGACGGTCCTTTCTCTGTCAAAGGAGACCCCCAGGTCATACATCGTGACGCCACGTTCCTTGTGGTTCTTGCGATACCAGAAGTACAACAGGACCGCGTTGATGACGGCATTGGCCAGGAACCAAACCACAGCCCCATTCGTCATCTCCAGCTTGAGGAAAGGTATCAGAGGCCGGATCTTCCCCCCAATCCCACCGAGTGCAGTCAGTGGAGGATAGGTGGCCCCAGCGATCACGATGTTAATCGCGGCCAGTTTCCACCAATCCCCTCCCGTTGCCGCGTAGCGATCGGGCAGCGGACCACCCACTGGAGCGAAGAACTTCGTGCTCAGAAGTATGTTCGTTAGCGGGATCATGGAGACCAGACTGACGAGCATCGCTGCGAACATGAAAATCTCTTTCCAGAGGAAAATCAGACTATCCTCTGGGATCCAGTAAGCGTCTACCTGGCCGCCTTTCAGGGCTTGCTGCATCCACCACAGCATCTTGCTTACAGCAACGCTACTATGGGTAACGCCGGGATGGACCGTGTTAACCAGTGCCGCCTGACGAGCCGTCCCATCTTCAAAATCACCGTAGGTTACATTCCACTCCACCGGCCCTGACTCCAGGCCGAACGCCTCGATACGGTTAGGGTGGTTCTTGAGCGGTTCCACAGTCAGTTGATTCTCGCGGAAACCTCGAAACTCGTCATACTTGGCCTGAGTCAGCAACAGATTGTGGAGTTCCGGGGAACCAGGAGGGCCGCACTGTGGGTTGAGCGCTCGATGATCAGGGTTCAGACTACCCAGAGCCACCGTATTCATCGCTCCCATAGAGTGCCCCATGATGCCGAGGTTGCTCGCATCCACGAAAGGCAAACTCTTCAGGTACAGGTATCCTGCATTGGCACCACTGGCCGTTTGCCAGTCCATGTGACCATCCGAATCCCCGTGCCCCAGATGGTCGATTGCCAGGACCACAAACCCGCGTCGTGCTAACTCAATTGCGCCGGCCGCGGCAGTTTCCTTATCATTCTGATACCCATGCAAAGCCAGCACGCCTGGCATTGGGTTGTCTGGCGTCGCAGCTTTGTGCCGATAGAGTTTGGCGCTCATGCCATAACCATCCGGGGTAGTGAAACGTACGGTACGCACATCTACTTTTCCGAAATCTGTCTCAATACCACGAGCCATCCCAGCGGAAAACGCGATGAGCGCAACACAAATCACCAGAAATAGCACATCCTTCCGCATAGTGTCACCATCCTCTCATGAAACTTCAGACCTACAGTTGGAGAGCTACCTCCATGTGCCACTACAGACCGTGATTCACAGCCTACTCCAGGCACATCCGCGACAGGGCTCAGGGATCAACAACGAGCGAGCAACCAACACATGATTAGAGACCATACCATTCGGTAAGAAGTGACCAGTGAGTACACACATTTCATGATCTTGGTAGACTACCGCATCATCTCCTCCAGTCGCCAAACGCTGATCAGTAAGTAAAGTATATCATTATATTATACTAACCACAAGCGAAGAGGCCCTGTGCCAATGCCAAGCACCAAACAGCCGCATGGATGCCCCTGAATCTGAGGGACAAGGTGAAAGCGGTTTGCTTACCGGACGACATGGCGTAAGATTGCGCCAACGGACCGTTGCCTGCGAGGCCCAAGCGAGGCACAAATACAGCTTCTGCCGCGGCATCCAGAGAAGGCAGTTAGCCATGAGCAAGCGCGTAGTCGTCGTAACTGACTCGACCGCAGATCTGCCAGCTCCGCTCATCAAGGAACTGGATATCCGAATTGTGCCGATTCTGCTCAACCTGGGAGGAAAGACCTATCGAGACGGAGTAGATCTGACGCCTCCCGCGTTCTACAGGCTACTGCGGGCAAGCCCGACAATCCCCAAGACCTCTAGCCCTTCCGTAGGAGATTTCCTGCGTGTCTATGCGCAGGCCGCCGAGGAGGGAAGTGGCGTTGTGGCCATCCACCTGGCGGCGGAGCTCAGTGCCGTCTATAAGACAGCCGCGTTGGCCAGTCAGTTGATTGATACAGTCCCCATCCGCGTCATTGACTCCCGCTGTGCCGCGATGGCGCAAGGGTTTGTGGTGCTGGAAGCTGCACGTGCGGCTTCTTCCGGCGCAGATCTGTCAGAGGTAGTGGCGCGCGCGAAGGACTTGAGCCACAAGGTGCGGCTCCTTGCTGTACTCGAGACACTGGACTACCTTCACCGAGGAGGACGCATTGGCAATGCTGCACATCTGGTAGGCGCCACCCTGAGGATCAAGCCTGTACTCACAGTACACCAGGGAAAGGTCGAGCTTGTAGCCGTACCGCGCACCAAGATCCAGGCATTCCGTCGCATAGTCCAGGAGATAGAGAGGCAAGCACACGGCCAGGCGATACATGCTGGCATCTTTCACAGTGACGCACATAGGGAGGCACAGACGCTGCGGGAGCGACTGACACAACGCGTCAAGTGCGCGGAATTACACATGACCGAGTTTACACCCGTGATGGGGGCACATACTGGGCCAGGCGTCGTGGGTGTAGCATACTATGTCAGCGATAGCCACTGAACCAGACGACGGAGGAATACACCGCCCATGAGAACTATATTGCTCATCCTGGGTGGATACCTGTTAGGATCAATCCCTAGTGCCTACTTAGCTGGACGGTGGCTCAAAGGTATCGATCTCCGGCAGTACGGCAGCGGCACGGTCAGTGGCTCAATGGTCTGGGAACACGTGGCCCACTGGGCTGTTATCCCGGTGGGCATCTTCGATTTGCTCAAAGCTGCCGTACCAACCTGGCTCGCCATACAACTGGGTTTGGGTCAACACGCCGCAGCAGCCGTTGGTTTGGCAGCCACCGTTGGCCACAATTGGCCCCTCTATCTGGGGTTCACTGGAGGTCGGGGCATCAGCCCTTTCCTGGGCGCCCTGCTGGTGCTGTTCCCTTGGGGATTCCTGTGGATCCTGGCGTTCCTGGCCGTTGGCTGGCTGATAGGCGACTCGGCGCCCTTGGCCATAGGCGCACTGATCACATTGCCCGTTTTTGCGAATTGGCTGGGTACATCCGCACCCATCACATCTACCAGCATCGGTATGCTGCTAGTAACTTTGGCTAAACGCGTGCAGGCGAATGGCCGTCCGTTGCCGCCTCCAGGCCCCGAGCGACGACAGGTCATCCTGCGTCGACTGCTGCTCGACCGCGACATCGTCCCGCACAAGGAATGGATCCGACGTCGGCCTGAGAACTAGCTCCCCCCCTTCCCGGCGCAACGCGGCATCGAGGAAAGCGATCACATCGCCTATCAACACATCCAGGACGGGAGAGCGAATGCCCTTGTGAGTCGCCCCCTCTACCAACCACAGGGCTTTGGGAGCGCGAGCTGCTGTGAACAACTGCTCGGCTTGAGAGGTGGTGATGCGCTTGTCTCTAGTCCCATGGATGATGAGCAACGGACGAGGCGCAATACGCTCTACAAGGTGTAACGGGTACACGTCCTCCTCCGTGAACGCCTTGCGGTGTTTCGCGACCCAGAGGGAGAAATCGTAGAAAAACGCGGGGACGATAGGAGGACGGCTGGTGTGCCACACTTCGCGCACGGAGTTAAAGGGAGCAACAACCACCACGGCGCCGATGTGCGGATTACGCGCGGCGCTCAGAATGCTGGCCACAGCTCCAGCCGAGTGGCCGACAACCCCAATCTTCTCGATGCCCTTGGTGCCTCGAAGAAAAGCCACTGCAGCATCCAGATCCCGGCTCTCCGCAGCGCCGTAGGTAAAGCCCAACCGATTTCCATCGCTAAGTCCATGCCCGCGGTAGCTAAACAGCAACACATGATAACCAGCAGCATGCAACGCCGGGACCAGGGACAGACCAGAACGCTGGTCATGACCCGTCGCGGGGGCGTACACCACAGCCGGTGCCGCCATTGTAGGCGCCGGGAAGAACCAGCCGCGAAGCACCAATTCCTCGCCGTTGAGAAACGCAACATCCTCGTACGGAACGCCCAACCGCCGAGCCGCGCTTACGCCCTTGCGGGTGAAAAATGGTGGGAGGGTCGCGATGATCTCCCCAACCACAGGGCCAACTAACGTCAAAAACGAAACGCCGGCGATCACGCCGGCGGCAATGCGCAAAGCAACCACTCAGAACTCATCCTCTCCATGGAACAAATCCAACATACATCTCACCCATAGCCATCACTTACACAGAAATGACTAGGGCCAACTCTCAGTCCATACACCTACAATAATAGTGCAAATGTGCCTCTTGTCAAGATAATGTCTCATAATGTGGTGTAAAGTCTGGGAGGTGGCTTGACGAAGAAGTCATCGTGTGCTTCCCTTGAGTGGGACCTAGGAATGTCACAGAAAGGAGGCGACACGATGACTGACCTGAGTATAGACCTGGTTGAGTATCTCGGCAAGCTGTCGATGGAATCGGACGCTGATTTGCTTCGGGAGAGCCTGAAGATGGTGGTGCAGCTGTTGATGGAAGCTGAAGTATCGCATGAGATCGGAGCGAAGAAGTACGAACAGACGCCGGAACGAGTGACCCAGCGGAATGGCTACCGGCGTCGTGGATGGGAGACGAGAGTGGGAGAGATAGAGTTGGAGATACCCAAGCTGCGACAAGGGACGTACTACCCGGAGTGGTTGTTGGAGCCACGACGGCCAGCGGAGAAGGCGCTGGTGAACGTGATCCAGGAAGCCTATGTCTCCGGGGTGAGCACGCGCAAGATGGAGAAGGTAGTGAGAGAGCTGGGGGTGAAGGGGCTGGACAAGAGTAAGGTCAGCCGGATGACGAAGGCGTTGAACGAGGAGGTAGAGGCCTTTCAGAACCGGCCCTTGGACAAGCGGTGTGCTTACGTCTGGCTGGATGCGCTGTATCCCAAGGTACGACAGAATCACCGCATCGTGAGCCAAGCCTTTGTGATCGCCCTGGGCGTCGACGAGACAGGACATCGAACCATTCTGGGCTTCCAGGTAGGGGCTGCGGAGAGCGAAGCGTTCTGGGTGGAGTTCCTGCGTAGCTTGGTCAAGCGTGGGCTGAGGGGGGTTCAGCTGGTGATCAGCGATGCCCACGAGGGGCTCAAGAAGGCTATCGCCAAGGTGCTTAACGGCGCAAGTTGGCAGCGTTGTCGCGTTCACTTCATGCGCAATGTGCTGGCTCATGTGCCCAAGGGCGACAAGGAGCTGGTGGCGGCCTACATTCGCACGATCTTTGCTCAGCCAGACCGGGAGGCAGCTGGTCAGCAACTGGACAAAGTCGTTGAAGAGCTGGCGCCCAGGTGGCCGAAGGCGGCCGAGTTGCTTCAGGAGGCGGAACACGACTTGTTGGCCTATATGAGGTATCCCAGAGCTCACTGGAAACGATTAGCCTCCAGCAACCCGCTCGAACGTCTCATTCGAGAGATCCGCCGTCGTACCAAAGTCGTGCAGATCTTTCCTGACGAGGGCTCGCTGATCCGCCTGGCCGGAGCCATCTTGATGGAGATCAACGACGAGTGGGCCGTTGGACGACGTTACTTCAGCGAGAAGTCAATGCAGCCCTTGTTTTAGCCAGCCCGCCTCACCGCGGATCACCAGTCACCCGGGCTAGAGAAAACGCTTGCCGATTCATAGGTGGACCATTCCACGTGACCGCAGGCAGTGGACTGCGTGGACAACGCTGAACAGCATGCGTTGCCTACCCTGCCACTGCCCTACGACGGCGGGGGGCGACGCACCGATCGAGGCTCCAGCGGTTTGATCTCCTGGAGCAGCCTAACAGATTAAAGCGGATTAGTCTCACTTTACGGGAAAGCTCTTGAGATTTTACACCACTTGACAAGACGCAGACGCATCGATATGGTCAGA
>Ga0190359_1002855_pt1 | contig 10176 bp, 9 predicted proteins | sample 48721823_MG_FD_161269 | JGI IMG/M metagenome (GOLD analysis project Ga0190359, IMG submission 161269) | Hydrothermal vent microbial mat bacterial communities from Southern Trench, Guaymas Basin, Mexico - 4872-18-2-3_MG | ecosystem: Environmental > Aquatic > Marine > Hydrothermal vents > Microbial...
ACTTTTCATTATCTTTGGGGGGCCTGATTTGACCACTAACTGTATCGCCTGTACGCAAAGAAAACTTCCTTATCTGAGAGGGAGAAACATATATATCATCAGGCGAAGGCAAATAATTATAGTTGGGAGAACGCAAAAATCCAAAACCCTCTGAAAGAACATCTATCACACCCCCGCCAAACATAAGACCTTCTTTTTCTGCCTGTGCCTGAAGAATCTTAAAAATTAGATCCTGTTTCTTAACCCCGCTTATCCCATTGATGGCAAGCTCTTTGGCAGCTTTTGTCAACTCGGATATTTTCATATCCTTAAGAGTGCCAATATCCATCACTACCCCCTTTTTAGTCTTCGCCATATCACACCTACCTTTTTCTTTAAACTCAATAAACTACAATCATTATTTATCACAAAATCCACCTTCTTTTTCTTTTTCTCCGTCGGCATAAAATAAGACAATCTTTTTTTTGCCTCTTCGTGGGAGATGTTGAATTTCTTTTTTATTCGCTTAACAAGATTGGATTGCGACGCAGAGACAAGGATTATACTATCAAAGATATTCTCTAAATCTTTCTCAAATAACAGCGGTATCTCTATAACATATACTCCCCTTTGACATTTTTTACAGAAAACCCATCTCTTCAGATCTCGTACTATAACAGGGTGAACAACAGACTCTAATTTCTTTAACAGCCTGTAATCAGAGAAAACAATGCGACCTAACTTCTTTCTTAAAATAGTACCCCTACAATTAAGAACACTGGGAAAGAACTTCTTTATCTTCTGGTATACAACACTCTTTTTATCTCTGTAATAACGGTGTACCCATCTATCTAAAGAAACTGTCTTTGCTCCTTTTTCCTTTAAAATCCTTAATACTGTACTCTTACCACTACAAATACTTCCTGTTATGGCAACGACTGGCATTTCTCATACATATTGATATAATTCTGAGCAGTTTTCTTCCAAGAAAAGGTATAAGAAGTTATCTTTCTTAGCAGAGACAACCACTTCTTCTTATCACAAAAAACACTATATGCTCTCTCAATAGCACCGATAAGGGCTTTTGAGGAATATTCGGTAAAAACAAAGCCTCCTCCTTTATGGACATAGTCTGCAACCGTATCCACAAGACCTCCAGTGTGATGGACAATAGGTACAGTGGCATACTTATAACTAATCATTTGAGACAAACCACAAGGCTCAAAACGAGAAGGCATAAGAAAAGCATCGCAACTGGCGTAAATCTTATGTGCCAGAGCCTCATCAAACTTTAAATGAAGGGAGAAACTTCCTCTATACTTGTTTTTCTTAGCACTGAGAATCTTATGATACTTTGCGTCTCCTGTGCCCAAAATTACTACTTGATATTTTTTTAATATGTGATTTAACGACTTTGACAAAATGTCAATCCCTTTTTGCTCAGCTAATCTTGATACCATCCCCAAAAGAAAATCACTCTTTTTCACCTTAAGACCAAACTCTTTTTGGAATCTGCTTTTATTAATATACTTCTCCTGGAGGCTATTTCGCGAATATTTTTTATAAATAAATTTATCACTATTTGGATTCCACACCTTATAATCAATGGCATTAAGAATACCTGTTAACCTTTCACCTTTTTCTTTTAACACTCCTTCTAATCCACAACCGTATTCCTTTGTCTGAATCTGTTTAGCATAGGTGGGACTTACAGTATTAACCATATCAGAAAATACAATGCCTCCCTTAAGAAGGTTTATCTTGCCATAAAATTCCAGATAATGCATAGAAAAATACTCATCTGCCAAACCCAAAAGTGGAAATTTGCTCCTGTCAAATATACCTTGATAAGCAAGATTGTGAATAGTCAATATGCTTTTTGTGCGAGAAAAAAACGGTTCATTCTTAAGCTTAGTTTTAAGATAGATTATTATCAAAGAAGCTTGCCAGTCATTACAATGTATTACATCGGGTGAAAATCCTATTCTCTTTATAATATCGATTGTCTTGGCAGCATAGAAGGAGAATCTTTCAAGATTATCAGGGTAATCACTTCCTGATGCACCGTATAGCCCATCACGCATAAAATAATTGTCATTCTTTATAAAAATAACTTCTAAATTCTTCCTTATCTTAGTAACTCCAAACTCCTCTTCTGTTCTCTGAGGGGTGATGTTCTTATATAAAGGCATAAATATTTTTACATCACAACCTTCCTCAGCCAATGCTAAAGGCAAAGCCCCACTTACATCCGCTAAGCCTCCTGTTTTGGCAAAAGGGAAAACTTCAGAAGAACAAAATGCTATCTTCATTACACCTCCTTCTATTTACGAATTTCATTATTGGAATATAGCGGCTCTAGTTCTAACCAATTCTTTCCTACTTTAAGATTTGCAATGAGAGGAACTATGAGGCTAATACTATTTTCCATATTATACTTAACTATGTCAACTACTTTTTTCAATTCTTTCTTTTCTACATCAAACACCAACTCATCATGAACTTGAAGGATAAGGCGAGAAGAAAAACCATAACGTTCAAACTCTCTATATATCCTTACCATAGCCATCTTTATTATATCGGCAGCTGTGCCTTGAATGGGAGTATTAACAGCCTGACGTCGTGAAAATTCTCGCAACTCATAATTAGAACTATTTATATCAGGTAGGTAACGAATCCTGCCCATAATAGTCCTAACATACCCTTTCTCCTCTGCTTCTTTAATAGTACTATCGATAAATTCCTTAACTTTAGGATAACGCATAAAATAACTCTCTATAAACTGGCGTGCTTCTTCCTCAGAAACATTCAATTCCCTCGCTAAACCATATGAACTCATTCCATAAACTATACCAAAGTTTACCCTCTTTGCTATTTCTCTTTCTCTCTTTGTAATATCGTTAGCATCTTTAGAAAAGAGAAGAGATGCTGTATATTTATGAATATCTGTATTGGCGTTAAAAGCTCTTATCAAATTATCCTCCCTGGAAAAATGCGCCAACACTCTTAATTCCACCTGAGAGTAATCACTAGAAAGAATACACCCGCCCTTAAAGGAAGGGACAAATATCCTTCTAATCTTCTGAGTAAAATCTTCCTTTATAGGTATGTTTTGCAAGTTAGGAGAGTGAGAACTTAATCTTCCTGTCTGAGTAGCAGTCTGGCTAAAAACAGCATAAATTTTTGAAGAGCCAGGACCAATTGCCTGTTTAAAAGGAGCTAAATATGTAGATTTCAATTTACTAAACTGCCGATAATCTAAAAGTAGCTTGGCGATAGGATAGTTAACAGCCAATTTTCTTAATACCTCTTCGTCTGTGGAATAACCTGTCTTTGTCTTCTTCTGAGGAGGAAGTTTTAACTTCTCAAACAACACTCTACGAAGCTGAAGGGGGGAATTAAGGTTAAACGTGGTTTCGGCTATCTTAAATATCTGGGATGATATATCACCTATCTTTTCATCCACCTCCCTATCAAGCTCTTCCAAAGCTATCCTATCTATAGAAACCCCTGCTTCTTCCATCTTAGCAATGACCTCAACAAGAGGCATTTCTATTTCAAATAACAGTTTGTCCAATGAATTTTCTTCTATCTTGGGCTCTAAAAGACTATAAAGCTGAGCAATAAAATATACGCCACTTGAAGGAGGAATTTCTTTAACATATACTTTGAGAAAATAAGCACAGAGGTTCTCTAAAGAATAATCGCCTAAGGAGGGATTTAAAAGATAAGCAGCTATCATTATATCAAACCAGGCGTTCCTTACAAAAATCTTACCACTAAGAATGTGGTAAATACGCTTAAAGTCATAAGATACTTTTCTTATTTCGTCGTTAGCCAAAAAATCTCCTACTTCTTCTAAAGAGGCACTATAGACATTTTTTTTCTCTCTATCAAAAATATAGCAATTCTTTCCTTCAACATGAACAAAAAGTAACCGTTGTGATAGTACTTGTTTTCTAAATTCAGAAGTCAAGCCCTCTTTTACATCTATGTTTATATTAAGCTTCGGAGAAGGAATGTCCTTAAGAAGGGACTTAAACTCTAACTCTCTACAAATTCTATATATATTATCGTAATCTGGCTCCTCTATCTTAAAATCCTCAAGGGTACAATCAAACTCCAAAACATCACTGAGTTTAACTAAATCCCGGCTTAAGAATATATTTTCTTTATTCTTTTCTAAAATACTACGTGTCTTATAAGGAATCTTATCCAAATGCTTAAAGATATCTTCTATAGTGCCAAACTTTTTTATCAAGCTAAGAGCGCCCACCCTACCAATTCCTTTAGCACCGGGAATATTATCAACACTATCTCCAACAAGGGAAAGATAATCAACAATTCTCTGGGGAACAAAACCAAACTCTTCAGTAAACCGTTCATAATTATAAATAACATCTTTAAAAGGGTTATAAATACAGACAGTGTCGTTATCAATCAACTGATACATATCCTTATCCGAGGTCACAATCATAACCGGCCATTTGTTTCTATATGCTCTAAAAACTATGGAAGCAATTAAATCATCCGCCTCATACCCTTCTTTTTCTATCCTTTTTATACCGAAATAAGTTATCAATTCTTTCACAATAGGTATTTGAACCTTTAGAAAATTTGGTACAGGCGGACGCTGAATCTTATATTCCTTAAATTTTTCTTGACGATGCGTCTTGCGAGACACATCAAAGCAAATTGCCATATAATCAGGCTTATATTTCTCTTTTATTCTCTTGATGGTGTTTAGAAACCCATAAACCGCTCCTGTAGGAAATCCCTTTGATGTAGACAGTTTTATGGCATAGAAGGAACGGTACACTAAAGAATTGCCATCCACTAAATAAAGTGTTTTATTTTGCATCGAGGGTATAACAAATGTCCATAAACTAAAGGCTGGCTTATCTTGAGAAGCGAGATATAACTGAGAGAGCCTGTTCTATTTCTTTTGCTGCTGCAAGGTAATCATTTTTATCTATGTATGCCATTGCTTCATCAACATAATGCTTAATTCTCTGCTTAGTATAAGCTCGTTTAGCCGCTACATACAAGTCGGAAATCTGCATTTGAAGCTCCTTATCTTGAGGATTAAGATAAAGAGCAGTCTCTAATTCCTTCAATGCTCCACTAAAGTCTTCCTGATTAAAAAGGCTAACACTCATTTCAAGATGCAAACGTGCCTCTTCTGTCTTTTTTAGACGCTCTTGTTCTCTCTTATAAACAATATCTTTAGACAAATCAATAGCCTCGTCTTCAAGAATTTCCTTCCTCACCTCCTTGTAATTACCCAGTTTTAAAAGCTTCTCTTTAGCTTTTTCACGCCAGTATTCACCCTTTTTTCCTCTGCGGTACCTTGCTATCCAGTATTTAGTGGCTTTTTTAATATCTCCTATTGACTCATAGAATAAGGCAAGATTTGTATAGGCTGGCAGGTAATTAGGGTCAATCTCTATAGCCTTTTTATACATCGCCAAAGCATCTTTCTTATTGCCAAGCGATTCATATACTACGCCGATATCATTATAAATCTCTGCGTTCTGAGGATAAATTGCAGCAGATTTTTGATAATAAATAAGCGCTCCCTTAAAATCTCCTTTTGACTGAAGACGGTATCCTTCCTTTCGATATTCCAAAGCCTCTTTCTTTAAATCGTTTTTCAAACCCTCCTGAGAAAATACCGGCAAGGAAAAGACAACAAAGAATATTAAAGAGAAAATACTTCTCATTTTAAATTTAAAATAACATAAAGAAAAAATCGTGTCAAGAAGTTTAACCTTTAATTTTACTTAATAAAAGTAAAAACTATTGAATACCTTCCTCTATAGTCATAGAATTGTTCTATGGGCTTGATTACTCCCTTTGACCCCTGGAGAAGTAAACTGTGCAGTTGCCCTGTTAAGTATAGCCTCTCAGCTTATACTGGATGCGGGCATGGTTGCCTCTACTGTTATGCCTCTTCTTATATACCCTCATTTTTTGCTCCTCGCCCTAAAAAGAATTTTCTTGAAAGGCTTCGCCGAGAATTAAAAAAACTCAAAACCCGCACTTACATCACAATGGCAAATTCATCTGACCCTTATCTTCCCATAGAGAAAAAATTAAAGCTGACCCGTGCCTCGCTCAGAATAATGAAAGACTACACTCTAAGAATTATGTTGGTAACAAAATCTGATCTTATAACTCGTGACCTTGATATATTGCAAGAGATAAAAAAAATTGTTGTAAGCTTCACTATTACAACCCTTGACGAAACTATTGCAAGAAAGCTTGAGCCTGCTGCTCCATCTCCAAGAGCCCGTTTAGAAGCCATAAGAACACTAGCGAAGAAATTACCTGTTGCTGTACGCCTTGACCCTTTAATCTACCCCTTAAATACAGCAGACAAAGATATAAAGAATACAATAAAAATATTAAAAGAGGCAGGAGCAAAGCAGATAATAACCTCCTCTTATAAAGCAAAGCCAGATAACCTAAAGAGAATGATACGAGGCTTTCCTGAATATAAAAAACTATGGCATAAACTTTATCTGATAGAAGGAGAAAAAAAAGGATGGTATATATACCTGCCTCAAAATATAAGAAAAAACCTTATTCTTAGCGTAAGAGAAGAGGTACTTAAGAATAAACTTATTTTCTCGTCGTGTCGAGAAGAAATGGCTCAATTTAACACAGGAGTATGCGATGGTTCGTTACTCTTTGAAACATAACAAAAGCAGTATACTACATACCTTAAATATCCACACCGAAAACTTTTCTTATAACTATTCCAATAAAAAAATTAATCGCCGCGATACTTAAACTTATTCCTGCCATCTCAAAAAATCTTTTCTTAAAAGAAAGCCCTTTTGCCACAGATATATAGTAAGTAAAAACGAAAATAACAAGCACAGCAGCAAAAAGCACTAAAGCAAGACACAAAAAGATGTTTTTAAAAATAAGGTAGGGACTGATAAGAAAGAACACAGTAAGGATATAGGCAAACCCTGTGTAGATACTTGCCTTAATTGGCGATTTTTGCGTGTCCTCTTGTTTTGTAGAAAGATATTCTGAGGCTGCCATAGACATTGAAGCAGCAATACCAGTAATAAGGCCAACAATACCAACAAGACGGGTATTCTGAAGAGCAAGAGTTAGCCCCACCAGTGCTCCCGTGAGTTCAACCAAAGCATCATTTAGACCTAAAACAATAGAACTTACATACTTAAGCCGCTCCTCATCAATAAGAGCGATAAGTTCATCTTCGTGACGCTCTTCATCCTCTATAAGATGCTTAACTTCCGGATAGACACTTTTCAATTTTTCATATGCCGCCTGTGCCAGACCTTCTCCCTGCTCCATAAGCTTGACACTAAAGGTAAGACCAAACACACGAGCAATACAGACGTAGAAAAATATCTTCAACCGGGATGGAGAAAGTTCAACACCGGTTATCTTCACCCAGAACTCATAGTGACCTTTTTCATCAGCAGAAATCTGTTGAAGAATACGACGATTGTCCTTATCTTTGATAATCAAAGCAAGTTCTTTATATATAGAGTGTTCGGTGATCTCGTTCTTCTGTGCCTTTAAAATATCCCTCTTGATGTATCTTAATTCAGGTCTCATCATCCAAACTTAAAATTTTCTCCTTTGGATACTATGATAACAGATACGACCTTCTTTGTGTAAGGATACGCGCTGTAAATAACCACCATATATAGAAAATGCAATAAGATAGACAGCAAGAACCCATAAGGCAAAGGCAAGCATCCTCCCAAAAGTACGCAAACCTAAAGAATCCACTTTTGATGCTCCTATAAGAACAAAGAAGCTTATCACAAGAAGCATCACCGCATGAAAAACGAAAAACATTCCGCCTATTACCATTTTTTCCTCCTCTTTACTAATTAGTTCTTAGTTTAACTGGTATGATTATACCGCGTATGTAAAATTATGGCAATGGATATGGATATAGAACCGGAGAAGGCCGGACAATACAGAAAGTCGCCAAGTCACAAGGCCAAAACATAAGTAGTCAATAGTCAATAATGTATAGTCGTACTAACCGCTATCCGCTATTTACTACACCTTCCACCCTATACCCAACACCCTATACCCTACACCCTAATCTCTAACTATGAGCTAACAGCTAAGAGCTACGAGCTAATTTCTATTCACTATATGCTATCCGCTAACCGCTATCCGCCTAACACCTATTACACTTTGCGGTATCCCATTTTCTTAAACATCCACTCATTGGATACCAATTAGTAAATGCGGACTGAAAAAGATTCAATCCTATGATAGCAGTAAAAATCACCCACTTAGGGTTAACATAGTGGGCAAGTAAAAGACTTATGAGTATAAAGAAACCTGCTGTTCCCCGTAAGATTCGCTCCACCATCATACTTCTTTAAAAACTATAACGCAGGCGTAGATATATATTGGAATTATTTTCCATCTGACCAAATTCAGTAATATCGTCTTGACCCCAGATAAGATTTGCCCCCATAGTGACTGTAAGATTATCGTTAATATCGTAACTTACAACAGGACGCAAATAACAATCTCGGTCTGACGGAGAAAAAAAGGTAAATAAACTTAAAGTTAAAGTTTGCTGCCATAATAATTTGGTTATACGCAGAGTAAGAAGATGACGTGATTCGTCCCAATAGAAATCCTGCAAGAGAAGAGCGTTTTTATAACTACTATAATTGAGTATCTGCTCATAGAAATATTGGAAGCCAACCCTTAAATCATTCCCTAAATCCCGCTCATACCCCCCCATAATCTTGAAAGAAGAATTTTCTACTAACCGGTTATTCCCTTTTTTATCTTCACGCGACTCATAAAAACCTGTCTCTACGTTAGCTACGCCTCCCATAAAAGGGCCCCTTATACTTGCCCCATACACATTCAAAGGAGGATAATAAAGCTGATGGCGCAACTCATCTTTATAGCCACACGGCATCTTGTAAAAACCTCTGAAGAAATACAAAGCGGCTTCATAACTGCCAAACGTACGGTAAAATCTTAAAGCGAACTCAGTATTGTTGAACTGATGTGGCGGCTCAATAAGTTGACGTTCAGAATTCCTTCCTGCAATTCCGCGCTGGAAACTATCAAAGAAAGAAAGGCGCTCCCCAGAAGGTATTGTATTTGGCTCAAATACAGGAATAATAACAAAGTCCATGTTTGTAAAACTAGTGTAAACAGAAACTCGTACTCCATCTGAAGGGGCTTTTAAATATTCATCATCGCGTCCTATAAAGAAAGATACATAATCTTTTGGAAAAACATCGTTTATGAAAAGGTAATCGCCTGTACCCCAAGTAAAAACCTGCCGACCTATCTTTACATCCATAAAAGAAAATGGTGAAATCTGGGTGTAAAACTCACGCAAGGAAAACTTGGTCTTGCCAGCATAATACTCATCAATAATAAAATCTCCCCGGAAGAAGAATTCGGAGTTCCAATCAGCAAGGAACTCTTTAGGATAATACCTGGCTTTAAGTTGCAGACGCTGTTCTAAGAGATTATAATGACTATGCTTAGTCAAGTCGTCTTTGAACTTATACGAGAAATCGGACTCCCAAAACCCATGAATAGGCGGCAAACCTCCTATAGTAAAAGCTAAAAGATTTCCGCTTAAAAAACATGTAAGGATAAATATTATACAGCTCTTCATAATTACCTCCGTTTTATCCACTTAGCAGGCGGACGACGCAGATACCTTTCGGTAAAAATATCATCAGTAAGGCTAATGTCGTATTGAATTTTGTTGTATTTTATAATGGTGCTGCCGCCAGAATTTAAATCAGATGCTTTCATTTCTGTGATTGTAGGATGACCCTGAATATCTTCAACTTTCAACGCTTCAATAACTCTGTATTTTTTGCCCGAAGAATCATAATACTCTGCTTTTACAGGCATAAAATTATCTTTCCTAATCCAAATATAGTAATAAGCAAATTCTACGTATTTTTTGTTTTTAGGGATATTCTTGATTTTATAACAACCATTTTCCTCTCCTACAAGTTCATGGGTATCTTCGTTTATCCCTCTACCTGAGACATCTTCGTATACAAAATGAGACCCTACAAAACTTGACCGTTTGTCAGTAGCTGCAATCCTTCTTACCAGATCGAGTGCAGGAAGATACAGCCAACGGTCATCATCACGTCCAATATGTTTCCATACCATATACACCATATCACGCAC
>Ga0190359_1002856_pt1 | contig 10175 bp, 10 predicted proteins | sample 48721823_MG_FD_161269 | JGI IMG/M metagenome (GOLD analysis project Ga0190359, IMG submission 161269) | Hydrothermal vent microbial mat bacterial communities from Southern Trench, Guaymas Basin, Mexico - 4872-18-2-3_MG | ecosystem: Environmental > Aquatic > Marine > Hydrothermal vents >...
GAAATCGTAGTCCTAATGAAACTTCGGCACTACCATACTATTTTCCTCTTTCTGTCTTGTCAATCATAAAGTGCAAAAATAACAGGTTACTTATACGTGATACCTTGCCCGTTATAGGACACCAATAGTGGTCAATATCTGAGAAACTACCCTTTTTTCTTCTTCATTTAATTGCTGCTGAGGGGGTAGCGGAGGGCCGACAGGAAACCCCTGCATCTCCAATCCCGCTTTCACACATGCAGCAAGGGAGTAGCGCTGGAAAGCCATGTTAAGGGGCCACAGTTTCTTTTGGAACTCCAATGCCTCTACCCACCTTTTCTGGCATGCCAGTTCATAAAGTGCAATACTCTGTTCCGGGATCAAGCATGCCGGGCCAGCCATCCACCCGACCCCACCAAGCATGAGTACGAATACAGGCACATGAGCGGTAGCGCTGAAGATCTTAAAACGATCTCCCAGCGCGGTGACGATAGACATGAGCTTCCCGATATTCCCGGAAGCGTCTTTGAGATAGCGGATATTCGCCTCTTCTGCGAGCTGTCGTAAGGTGTCAACTGTAAAGTCCCACTTGGCAAATTTTGGATTGGTATATAGAATAACTGGGCAAGAGACAGCGCGGGCTACAGTCCTAAAATGCTCCACTACCTGTTGATCTGCCAGGGGAAAGTAGGTGGGCAAGACAACAAGTATGCCATCTGCGCCAATACGCTCTGTCTCTTTAGCCTGTTTGACCGCACCATTAGTTGTCATATCATTAACACCGGCAATGACGGGGACACGGCCGGCAGCAGCTTTAACTACAACTTCTACCACCTTCTTTTTTACTTCCCAGGATAAATAAGCTCCTTCTCCAGTACTCCCCAATGGAGTTAGACCATGTACCCCTTTTGATATGAGATGGTTCACCAGATCGCGCAACACGCCTTCTTTAAGATTACCAGACTCATCGAGAGGCGTTACAAGGTAAGGAAATATTCCTGAGAATTCGTTTTCTGGCATTATCTATGCCTCAGCTAAACTTCGCTTCCTTTCCTAAGGCAATGAAATGTGCCACATCAATCTCTTTTGGGCAGACAAAGGAACATGCCTCAGAGGTATGACAGCGGGCTACGCCATCGTCACCGTAAAGTATATAAAGCCTCTCCTGTTTAGCCTTTTCCTTTGGGTCAAAAAGACGGACAATATTGGCCATCATGGCATTTGGGCCCAGAAAATGTCTGTGGCTGCTGATACAGGCCTCTGCACAACAAAAACAATTGATACATCGAGTGGCCTCAACATAACGTTCCATAACCTGAGGTGGAATTCTGTGTTCATCTCCTTCAGGTGGTGGATCAGCCGGTTCAATTATATATGGTTTTGCCTTATGAACTCTCTTGTATGCCTGTGGCAGATCAACTATCAAGTCACGCAGGACTGGTGCAATTGATAGGGGTCTGAGTGTAAATGTTGTAGTTTTAAATTGATTTATCGCGTTTTGAACCAGCAGCTGACACATCAAAAGTGGTTTTCCATTTACAACAACACCGCAGCTACCGCACTGGGCATGTTCACAAGAGGACATCCAGGCAAGGCCGGGATCCTGTTCCTGGTTGATTTTTCGAAGTACATCGACAAATCTCAGCATTCCACCCACATCTACATTATATTCCTGGACCCAGGATTTTTTCTGTTCAGGATCATAACGATGTATTTTTAATGTAAGACTGTGTAGTTTACCCATTAGTATTTCCTTGCCACAAAATCAAAGCGTTTATAATCTTTGTTTTTTTCTTTAAAGATACTCATATCAATAGGGCGCTTGCCTAAAACCACTTTCCCGTATTCCTCCATATATGCAACGGTATGGTAATTAAACTCATCTTTTCTCTCAGGATAATCTTCTCGTGTGTGAGCGCCCCTTGATTCCTTTCTATTTAAGGCCCCTTGGGCAATCACCATGGCTACGTCTAAAAGATTATCCAATTCCCAGCGATCCACAAGTTCCTGGTTCATGATAAGCGAGGAACTGGATAGAGATATATGCCGTGACCTTTCTTTCAACTCTTGGAGTTGGTTAATTGCTTCATCAAGGTCTTTTTCATTTCGAAACACCCCTACCTTTTCAGTCATCATTTCGCGCATTGTCTCACGGATTTTCCAAAGGTTCTCCCCACCTTTTGACTCAAAATATCTTGAAAACAGGGCAAAGCTTTTTTCACCAGTACCTTTTGGTAGATTTCCAGGTTCGGCTGCATCGCCCAGATATTCTGAGACCCTATCCCCCACAAATTTGCCCATGGTAAAAAGCTCCAAAAGGGAATTGGTACCAAGCCGGTTGAATCCATGGAAACTGGCGGAGGCAGATTCTCCAACTGCATACAGACCTGGCACAACCTGACTTTCACTTTTTTGTGCTTCACCGAATTCATTGGTAGGTACCCCACCCATATGATAGTGGACGGTAGGCCTTACCGGGCAAAGATCTTTTTTGGGATCAATCCCCGCGAATTTCTTAAAAAATCCTGTTATCTCTGGTAACTTGACATCATGTACATAATCTGAAAGGTGTCTTATATCAAGCCAGACATGTGGAAGATTAAAATTGGGATTAATCACACCTCTTCCCTCGCGTATCTCAGTCTCGATTGCTCGAGAAACCATATCGCGAGGTGCAAGGTCCTTCATGTTGGGGGCATACCGCTCCATAAAATGTTCCATGTTTTTATTAAGCAAAAAACCACCTTCGCCCCGAAGGGCTTCACTTGCCAAGATTCCTGGGCCCACTATGCCTGTAGGATGAAACTGGACAGCCTCTAAGTCCATAACAGGTAAGCCTTCCCGCAAAACAACGGCTAATCCATCGCCTGTGTTCTGCCGGCAGTTTGTGGTTATTTTGTATACCTGGCCAAGCCCTCCTGTACTGATGACTGTTGCCTTGGCCAGAACAGCGGTAAATTCGCCCCTTGACTCTTCAAAAATAATGGCGCCTATACAACATTCATCCTTGAATATTAGTTCTGTCGCTATGCTTTGATTTATGAATGAGACTTTTCCTTTCAGGCTCTCTCCCCATACGGTATCCATGATTCCCTTGCCGGTCCTGTCTGCCTCAAATACTGCTCTAAAGGCGCTTGGTCCTTCTCCAAATTCCAGGGTGTGGCCGCCAAATGTTCGCTTGCTAAAGCGACCCTCTTCATTCCTGGTAAAATGCAGACCATGATTATCCAGCCACAATGTTTGCTCCCATGCAGATTCTACAATTTTTTTGATTACATTCTGATCAGAGCTGCAATCTGACCCTTTCCATGTGTCGAACATGTGGTAGATTGGTTTATCAATCGGATCTTTAGGATTTACAGCAGCAAATCCTCCTTGAGCAGTAGTAGTATGGGATTTTTGAGGACTGGAAACCTTTGTTACCGCCATGATTGTTGCATCTCGTTTCCCAGCAAGTATCTCAACAGCCGTCCTGAGCCCGGCTCCCCCTGCGCCGATAATCAATGCATCACACCTTCTTATAGAATTTATACGCAATCTTCTGTTCATATAGAAACACCTTATTAAAAAAATAGGGTAAATAAACCACGCCCAAGGGATATAAATTTTCAAAATAGAGTAAACTTTGCACCAACATATCCGAAATAGATTACGATCAAGAGCAAAATGATTGTAAGTCCTTTTCTCACTATATTGTTCTCAAGATAATCTTCAATAATGGAATAAATGCCAAAAGCGGCGTGATACAAAACAACGATAATAAGTAGCAGGTCAAGCATTGTAATAGAATAATGCTGCATCCTGGAGATCACAGTTGCAGCCTCATGTCCCACAGAGTAATTAATATGCATAAAAAGCATATGGGCTGGCAACATAATCAACAGAAATGCTCCGCTTATCCTCTGGAGTTTCCAGAGCCTTGAATTTTGAGTCTTCCAGATTTTTTGATAGAGATAGTAACAAAAGACAATGCTTATGATGAATGTATTTAACCAAAAGAAGAGTATAGGTGCATTTTGATTCCCTATTATCATAAAGAATCCCAGGAGCACGATGTAGATAAGTCCAAGGGAGAAAGACCACCGGACCATTTGTTGGTCATTCCTTTTGCCAAAACTCTCGTATAATATTAGCCTTGTTCCATTAAGCGCATGAAATATCAGGGGCACTGCTAAAAGCCATTCAAGGAATTTAAAGAAAAAATTGTCATAAAAGGCCATTTTAGCAGTGAATAGAGGGGGACTGGAAAGAAGAGAAAGGGTATAAATATGAAACAGAAGATATAAGACAAGAACTAATCCGGCAATTCGATGAGACCAGGATAATATAAATTTCCATCCCCGGGTATTCCCATAAAATGAAACAACAGGTATACGATCCAGAAGACCTAAAATCGGTTCCTCAAAATTTTTTTCGATGTTCAACTCAAAACCTATTATAAAAATGTTATATGTTTACATAGATTTTTTCTTTGGTGTTTTCCCTTCAAGTTTTTTCATAGCGGTCAAAAAAGGCTCGAGAGCTATCTCGATGTGCTGACGAACTACCTTCTCTATCTCCTCTTGTGAGACCTTTTTTTCTTTAAATAGATCTATGATTCGACGATGAATCTCTAAAGAATTTCTAAAATCCTCTTTGTAATATTGATAAGTATACCTATGCCACAATCTGTGCATCCGTAGATTGTGGAGTAGGGCAATCAAGGTTTCATTGCGGGAGGCATTGATAAAGATTTCATGAAAAGTATGATGGTGTTTTGCATAGTCAATGAAATCCTTTCTTTGAGCTGCCTCTTCCATATGCTTAAAGACCTCTTCCATTTCATTGATATCCTGTTGAGTCAGATTGGCATAAGCCAAACGGGCGGCCAGTCCCTCCAAGATAGCTCTTACAGGAAAATTTTCTTTAATGTCTTGCTTAGTAATTCTTTTTACAAATGTGCCTTTTCTGGGCACGATCTCAACAAGGCCTTCTCTCTCTAAAATCCTAAAGGCTTCTCTTAAAGGGGTACGGCTGATATCAAACTCATTTTTTAATGAATCTTCGAGGAGTTGGTCGCCACCTTTGAGGATGCCAGTTAATATGTCATCCTTTAGTGCATTCGCAATCTGATCAACTAAGGAAACAGACCTAAAAGAACCATGAGCACCTGGTGTATCAGAGGGGAAAAGATTGGTTGGGTTTTTTTTCTGAATTTTCATACTATCATTCATTGTCATCAAAATAACATACTTACCTATCCCTGAAATATATTTGTTACATCATCTATGTTTTCAAGGTCTAAGACTAAATCTATAATTCTGTCTTTTTCTTCTTTTGTTATTATATCTCTACAGAGTTTATTGAACTTCTCAATCAGTTCTTTTTCAGAAAAGGGATTCTCCGGGTCGCCTTTGGGAAATTCACAAAATCCTTTATATGTTTTTCCTTTTGCCACCTTTATTTCCACACGCGAAGGCCATTTTTGAGGATATTGCCGGGTAAGCTGTGGGTCCTCTTTAAGGGAGATGAGATCCATAAGTGGCAGCAATTTCGGATTTATGATTCTTTCATCCGTAAAATCATCCAGGTCAACATGACCAAAATTAAGTGCCGTTGCAACACAAAAAGGCAGATTGAATTTGGCAAGATAAGGGGTATCTGGCTTTACATTTTCCAATAAATCAAGGGCACCTTGATATACATAGACCGTTACAGAGCATATAGCTGTCACATCCATATTTGCTTCTCTCCAGGCACTGAGGGTCGCATCAATAGCAGAATGGGTATGACCACAGGATGCATAGTATTTCAAAGAATTTCTCGCTGTGTGAAAGGTATCTCCCAATCCCTCAGTTAATATCCCTAAATCGTAATCAGCCGATGTGGCCTTTAAAAAACCCCTTTCCCCTTCAAAGATGCGACTGGAACCGGTGAAACCTTTTTGCGCCAATAGGGCGGCCAGGAGACCATTCATAGACGACTTTCCAGGGTGGAGCTGTTTACTCATAGCACCCCCGGTTAGAAATTCCCAAAGCCCTGAACTCTGAGTTCCTGCAGAACCAAGGGCCCATACAAAAGGCTCGGATTCCAAACCCATAACCTTTGCTGCCCCTGCTGCCGCTCCAAAAGTACCGCAGGTTGCTGTCGTGTGCCAGTACTTATAATGACTCTTACCAGCGGCTAAGGCTGCTCTTATCCCTGTTTCATATCCGGCAAGAATACCCAGAATAAGATTACGACCAGAGACATGTCCTTTTTCTGCTGCCGCAAAAACGGCCGGTAGGATTGATGCTGCAGGGTGAAAGATAGATTGCCTATGTAAATCATCCATTTCCATTACATGAGAGGAGGCCCCGTTGACTAAGGCAGCTACCAGGGGTAAGTGCCTGCTGTTATTTGGAATAATGGTTGCCTCTTCAGCTCCCTTCATATCGTTTGCGAGTGAGAGCATCATTTGAGTAGGCGGTTGAGAAATACCAGCAAAGGCCGAGCCGAGCCAGTCCAGGAAAAAGATTTTGAGTTTGTAAGCCAGGGCATCTGACAGATCCTCGTACCTGAGGGCGCAGAAAAATTGAGCCAGTTTTTGAGATATTGTAAGTGATTTCATGATATATGAAGCTATTCCTCGTATAATTTATGGATGGTTATTGCATCTACCTCGCAACCTTGAAGACAGAGGTTACAGAGGGTGCATTCATCCTCATTAGCCTCTACTATTTTTGGATAATCAACATTTGATATGAAAATATTAACAGGGCAGATCCTGATACACTCGCCACATTTTTTAATGCCAAGGCACGTGTCAAGATCTATGTCGAGCTTTATAAATTCACTCATAAGGATCTCCGTAATAACACAATCACTCTTTCTTGGCGATTGCAGTGGCTAAAGCCAAAATATCTTTAGACCTTTTAACCACAGGATAGTCAATAAACTTCCCTTCTAACTGGATCGCTGCCACACCTGCAGCCTCTGATTCTTCAAAGGCCTTAACGATCTTCTTGGCCATCTTTATTTCTTCCGGTAGAGGGGAAAATATTCGATTACATGGCTCAATCTGATCAGGGTGAATCACCAGTTTGCCCTGGAACCCCAACTCCTTTGCTCGCTTAGCATCAGAGATCAATGCCTCTGTGTTTTTAAGATCAATCATAAAAGGAGTGTCTATTGGAGGGGCAATTCCCGCAGCTCTACAGGCAATAGCAATCTTGGAACGGGCATAAAAAAGTTCATTTCCCTCCATGGTCATTTCTATTCCCATATCAAGGGTGTAATCGGCCGCGCCAAACATTACAGTATATATTCTCTTTGGTTTTGTTTTTGTCGATACAATATCATAAACGTGCTGCACGGCAGCGGCTGACTCGATCAAAGGGAAGATCAGGATAGTACCCTCAGGAATGGATCTCGTTTTTTCGGCCTCAAGTAAAAGCTTGTTAATATCGTGAATGTCATCAGCTTTTTCAACTTTGGGGAGTATGATCCCATTAACGCCTTCTATAATGGTTTCATTCAGATCCCCATTAATAAACGGAGAGCCCAAGGCATTGGTTCTAACAAGTATCATCCTGTGTGCAAACTGGGTTACCTTTTCCCTAACATTTGATCGACTACTCTCCTTTTCAGAAAGGGGAACCGCATCTTCAAGGTCAATAATAATAACGTCAGCCTCGGTACCAAATGCCTTTTCTATCCGGTCAGGCATGTTGCCCGGAACAAAGAGGGCTGTTCTTATAAGTATGGGCATAGTTTACCTCAGTCTTAAAGAATTTCTTTAAGTATAGAGACAATATCATCTAATCCTTCTGCAATGTGGATTCCTGCCTTTTTAAAATGCTCTATTTTCCCTGCTGCTGTTCCTTTTTTTCCTTCCACTATGGTAGCAGCGTGTCCAAATCTTACGCCAGGCATTTTATCGACAAAACGACCCGCAACAAATGCCACAATAGGAGTTTTGATATGTTCTGAAATAACCACTTCTGAAAGCCTTTCTTCAATGACACCTCCTGGTTCACAAAAAAGAACAACTGCTTCAGTACCGGGATCTTTCTCAAAAAGCGGAATAAGATCGAGAAAGTTTGAGCCTACAACAGGGTCTCCCCCAATGCTAATACATGTGCTTTGCCCTATACCATGAGTAGTCAAGAGATTAGCGATCTCCGTGGTCATGCCACCACTTCTGGATGCAATAGCTACAGGACCTGGCATATAGGCCATTTTTACATTCTCTACCGGTCCGCCTGCCATACCAATCTTTACGGTGTGGGGGTTAATCATGCCAAGGGTGTTTGGGCCAATAACTACAGCATCATTTTCCCTGGCTACCTCTAAAATTTCAATGGTATCTTTACGAGGCACTCTTTCTGCAACTATGACCAAAAATTTGATTCCATTAGATAAGGCCTCAAGAGCAGCTCCCTTTATCATTCTTGGTGGCACAGAGATAACACTGGCATCTGCAGGATTTTCTTTTAAGGCTTCATAAACTGTATTAAATACAGGCACTCTGAATACAGCCTGGCCACCCTTACCAGGAGTAACACCGGCGACAACTTTAGAACCATAATCGATCATATCCTTAGTAAAGGTAACAGCCTCTCTGCCTGTAATGCCCTGGATAATAATCCTTGTATTTTCGTCAGCTAATATAGCCATCTTAGACTCTCTTTAACTTTTCAACGCCCTTTCGAGCAGCTTCATCAATGGAGATGGTCCTGTCACAGTAATCCACACCATATTTGGAGAGAATTTTAAACCCTTCCTCTTCCCAGGCACCGGGAATCCTGAATACAGCCAGTGTTTCTGATGGATTTTTTCCAGCCTCTAAAATACCCTTTATCACGCCCCTGGCCATTAGATCGACCCGGGTATTACTTACGACATTCATGATGACGGCAATTTTTTCTACGCCCGGTTTTGAGAGTAGATGTTTGGTAAGCTCCTTTGTCTTTAACACCGAAGGGTTACCACCAATCTCGCAGTAGTTTGCAGGATGCCCTCCATATCTTTGAACGGCATCAAAGGCAGTAAGGGAAGCCCCGCCTCCGCCGATAATTAACCCTAAGTTACCATCAAACTCGATTAGTCTTCCGGCTACCCCTTTTTGGTCCAGATTATCAATCTCGGCCGCCTTTTTTTCAAATTCGCTTTGTTTTCGTTTTCCTGTGATTCTATCCAGATTTTTCTCCTTCTCTGCAATTGATTTATTTCTGAATAGGGCATCATCGTCTATTTCCAAATGACAGTCTAGGGCTACTCTCTTTCCATCTGTGGTTTGGGCTAAGGGATTTATTTCCGCAATAGTCGCATCATTTTCCAGAAAGATATTTGCTAAGAGAGAAAAGATATTGGATAATCCTAATAATGTTTTTCCGTTAATCCCGGTTAAAGAAATCATCTCACGGGCCTTATATTCTGGAAGGCCGCTTCTGACTGAAAAATGCCTTTTTTGCACCTTTTCCGGTTTTTGCAGGGCCAATTCTTCAATATCAACCCCACCTTCGGCAGAAAAGATTGCAATAGGTTCTTTCGCAATTGTATCATATGTTATCCCTAAATAAAATTCCTGGGCAATATCCAGTTTTTCTTCTACTAAGACCTTATTCACACGGAAGCCTCGAACGTTACTAAAGAGCATTTGCTCTATCTTGGATTTAGACTCCTTTTGATCCAGGGCTTCCAAAATCCCTCCTGCCTTTTGACGGCCACCTATTGGAATCTGAGCTTTGATTATGGCTGGAAAGGGTAGGGAGGCATGTTCATGGCTGGAAATTATAACCCCGGAAGGTATGGGGATTCCCTTTGCTGACAAAATTTCTTTTGACTCATGTTCTAATAACCGCATTTCAACTCCTTTTGTCGAAACAAACTTTCTCGACAATATATTCCAAAATTAAATATGTCAAGAAAAATATAAAGAAATTTAATTTTTGTAATGAAATGTTAGCTGGCTTAGCTTATTTTGAAAAGAATCCATGAAGCTTCAAAAAACAATGGCTTAACTATTTGGTCTTTCTGCAACCCTTTAAGATAGTCACTTGTTTTTTTGAGGTGTTCTGTTTCTGAGTAATGTATAGAGTTTATCGCCAGGTATGTAAAAGATCAGATTTCCATAACATTCTTCCGCCATGTTTCTTCAGCGGCATCAAGAAAAAAACTCTTTCTGATTTTGATCATTGTCTCCTTGTTAAAAATTATGTTTAAATGCCATTGGA
>Ga0190359_1002857_pt1 | contig 10174 bp, 9 predicted proteins | sample 48721823_MG_FD_161269 | JGI IMG/M metagenome (GOLD analysis project Ga0190359, IMG submission 161269) | Hydrothermal vent microbial mat bacterial communities from Southern Trench, Guaymas Basin, Mexico - 4872-18-2-3_MG | ecosystem: Environmental > Aquatic > Marine > Hydrothermal vents > Microbial...
CTTCCTTTTGGAACTTCAAAAGCCGTGGAAGATGAAGTAAAAAGAGTTATTGATATTATGGCACCTGGAGGTGGATTTATATTTGCAACTGTACATAATATTCAGCAAGATGTTCCAATAAAAAATGTAATTTCTATGCTTGAGACTCTAAATTCTTATGGGAGATATTAAGTTATATTATGAAATATGCTGTTTGTAACGAACTCTTTGATAAATTAGATTTTAAGAAATCTTGTTTGATAGCAGCTAAATTTGGTTTCCAAGGTATTGAAATAGCCCCCTTTACTCTTTTTGATGATCCTAAAAATGTTGATATCAAAAAGATTCATAAGATCAAGCAAATTTTAAAACAAGCTGGGCTTAAATTTGTAGGTTTTCATTGGCTTTTTCTAAGCCCTAAAGGACTTCATATAACCACTCCTGATTTAACTATTAGAAAAAGATCGTGGGATCATTTAAAAAGATTAGTTGATATTGCAGGGGAATTAGGAGGTGGTGTTTTAGTATTGGGCTCACCAAACCAGAGGAATGCTATAGGGATTTCTCCTGAAGAAGCATTAAAATATCTTAAAAGGGGTTTATCTAAAATTGCTCAATATACTGCAGAAAGGAATTCTACAATCTTAATTGAGGCTATAAGTAAAAAATATACTAATATAATCAATACATTAGAAGAGTCCAAACAGTTAATTCAAAGTGTCAATAAAGTTGGTATTAACGGAATGTTTGATTTTCATAATTGTGCAGATGAAAATATTTCATGGCCCGAACTCATAGAAAATTATTTTGATATTATTCAACACGTTCATCTAAATGGAGTAAATGGATCTTATCCTAGCACCAAAGATATCAATTTTATACCTGCTTTCCTAAAATTAGCTCAAAAAAATTATAAAGGATGGATTTCTTTAGAGATATTCAATAAACCGAATAATCCTGAATTAATACTTTCAAAAACAAGAAACTTTCTTATCGAAATGGAGCGTAAAATAAAATTAGTTAAGGAGGTGAAGTAATTACCTTATAATAATTTTTAACCAATCTTATTTAACTATCGATTAAAATTAAATATTTAATATTTATTTAATAGGAGGAAAGTTATGAAAAGGATTTTAATTAGTTTATTAGTACTTGTTTTGTTTTTTTGCCTTACAGGAATAGCTTTTTCCGGCGAAGTATGGCAACCAAAAGGAACAATTACTTTAATTGTACCATGGGGGGCAGGGGGTGCAAGTGATCAGACAGCGAGAATACTTGCAGCAGAAATGGAACCAATACTTGGCACTAAAATAGCTGTAGTGAACCAACCAGGTGCATCAGGTTCTATTGGAGCAAAATCAGTCTTTGATGCAAAACATGATGGTTATACCTGGCTTGGAAGCTCAAATTCTCCCACTGCTACTTATCAAGTTCAAGGATTAACACCAGACATTCCTCATACTGTATGGCAAGCATTTTTTGCAATCTATACACCATGTGTAATTTGTGTAAATCCTGATTCAGTAATAACAGATTGGGAAAGCCTTGTAAAAGCCTTTAAAAGTAGAGAAGTTGCTGTAGCATCTGCTGGAATTGGCGCTGGTGGACATACTGCTGCAGAGACCTTTGCTAAAAAAATGAATGTCAAATATAAACATGTTCCTTATAAAGGAGGTAATCCTGCTATTGTATCAACAGTTTCAGGTGAAACTGAAGTAGTAATGCAACTTTCTATGGAAGTAGCCGATATGCTCCGAGCAAAGAAACTTAGAGCTATTGCTGTCATGGCAGATGAACCTCTTTTAATCAGTGGTGTAGGTGAAATACCTTCGGTTACTAATTTTGTTGAAGATTTTCCCTCTGTAGGTTTTTATTTTGGACTTTTAATGCCAAAAGATATACCAGAAGATGCAAAAGAATCAATTACTAAGGCATTCAAAGTTGCGTCTACTAGTGAAGCTATAAAGAAAATGGCCGAAGCTAAAGGTAGTGCTGCTGTTTGTATTTATGGAGAAGAAGGAATTAAAGAAATGGAAAAGGCTGCTTCTCAATTCGGATGGCTTCTCTATGATGCTGGAGTTATAAAAACTTCTCCAGAAAAGTATGGTATTCCAAGGCTTTAGAAACAAATAAAATGAGAAGAACAGATTCTTTATAATCTGTTCTTCTCATTTAGTTAATTAGAAAAATATAGGAGTAGGAAGTTAATGAATAATAATAAAATGACTAAAGCAGACTTTATATCTTCAATCATTATTATAGTATTTAGTCTTTTTTTGATTTATAATTGCATTATTATGCCAAAATATAAGGAATGGGGTTTATATGCTACACCTGGTATGCCTCCTTTTATTTTTTCAGCAATTTTATTGATTATGGGAATAATTCTTTTAAGGAGAAGTATTTCCAAGCAGGGGTATAAAATACGGATTAAAAGAGAACATTTGCTTCGTCTATATCATTCTATTGCTGTAAAAAGGTTTACTATTGCATTGAGTCTCGTAATTTTTTATTCTTTTTTGTTGGGAAAGGTTCATTTTGTCATCATCAGTGCTATTTATATATTTATAAATATTTATATATTTAAAGGGGCTATTTGGTGGATTAATTTTATAATATCTATTACAACATCTTTTGTAATTTGGTTATTATTTAAAGTTATTTTTTTAATCCCACTTCCCTAAAAAAGATTATTTTTTAAAAAAGGTTTATGTATATGGGAATTATAAATTTATTTACCGAAATATTAAGATTATTTAATCCTATAAATTTAATAACTGTATTTTTAGCAGTTCAGCTTGGTATTATTTTTGGAATGCTTCCGGGTCTTACTGCTACAATGGGAATTGCTCTACTTACCAGTTTAACTTTTAGATGGGAGACAGGGAATGCTATACTTATTTTAATAGCAATTTATGTAGGTGCTATCTACGGAGGAAGTCGATCAGCTATTTTAATTAATATTCCTGGTACCCCAGCTAATGCAGCTACTTGTCTTGATGGATTTCCTTTGGCTAAAAGTGGGAAAGGAGCTCAAGCCATTGGATTAGCCACTATGTCGTCTTTTTTAGGTTCTTTTATTGGATTACTTGCTCTTGTACTCTTTGCACCTATTTTAGGAAAAATGGCTCTTAATTTTAAATCTTTTGAACTTTTTTGGTTAACACTATTCGGCGTTGCTATATGTGGTAATCTTACTGCTCCTACAGATCCAATTAAAGGATGGATAGCAGGTATTGCAGGTATATTATTGTCTTTTGTAGGAATGGAAGCGATTCAAGGATATCCTCGTTTTACATTTGGAATTTTAGAACTTAACGCCGGTTTTAGTATTATTCCGGTTTTAGTTGGAACATATGGTTTGGTGGAAATTTTAGATAACCTTACAATAGGTGATATTAAAACAGTTATAACGGATATGGGAAGAGTAATACCTTATTTCAAAGATATTATTAGAAATGGTGTTAATATAGTTCGCTCAGGTATTATTGGAGTTTTTATAGGGATTATACCTGGGGTAGGTGAGATTATTGCTTCATATGTTGCTTATGATTTTGCTAAACGATCAAGTAAGCATCCGGAAAAATATGGAAAAGGCTCTGTCGAGGGTCTTATTGCTTCAGAAACTGGAAATAATGCCTGTGTAGGAGGAGCTTTAGTTCCTGTACTTTCTCTTGCAATTCCTGGAAGCCCTCCTGCAGCAGTTCTCTTAGCAGCTTTATGGCTACATAATCTAAGGCCAGGTCCTTTGCTACAAATAGAAAATCCAAACTATATTTTCGAATTTTCGGCAATGTTTTTTTATGCATCATTAGCCATGCTTATCATAGGACTTTTAATTGTAAAGTCTTTATTAAAGGTTCTTTATATTAAGAATTCAATCTTAATGCCTATAATCTTTTTATTATGTACAATAGGGACTTTTGCAATTAACGGAAGGCTTTTCGATATATGGGTAATGATTATTTTTGGAATCATTGGATACCCTATGAGAAAATTTGGTTATCCCTCAGCACCATTAGTATTGGGTTTAATCTTAGGTCCAATGGTAGATGAAAATTTGCGAAGAGGTTTAATTCTTACTAATGGTAATTTCTTACCATTTTTTGAAAGTACAATATCGATTATTCTTGTAGTAGCTGTCTTCCTAACTTTATTTGGTAAGACTAGGATAGTGAAGTTAGCTTTTGGATTATTATTTCAACCAATAAAATACGTAGCAAAATTAGTAAAAAAATAGGTAGAAAATAATAATTGTAAAGTCAAGATTATTTTAAATTTAAGTTATTTTTGATTTTGCAAGGGAGGAATAATAATGACATATGGTTTTGGGATAGTAGGCCTTGGATTAATTGCAGAATTTCATGCTAAAGCTATAAGAGAAATGAAAAAGGGGAAATTAGTTGCATGTCTTTCGCGTAGTCAGACTAAGGCCGATGCTTTTGGTAAGAAATATAGTTGTACGGGTTATTCATCAATGAATGCATTTTGTTCTCACCCTGGTCTCGATATTGTGACAATATGTACTCCCTCTGGTGCACATCTTGAACCATCTCTTAAGATTGCCGAAGCAGGTAAACATCTTATCGTGGAGAAACCACTCGAAATTAGTCTTGAAAGATGCGATAAAATAATAGAGGTTTGCGAGAAAAATAAAGTAAAGTTAGCAGGGATATTTCCTTCGAGATTTCATGATATTACTAAAGTTATTAAGAGTGCAATTGATGAAGGAAGATTTGGAAAACTTGTTTTGGGTGATGCTTATGTTAAGTGGTATAGATCTCAGGAATATTATAACAAAGGAGGATGGCATGGTACATGGGAACTTGATGGAGGAGGAGCACTTATGAATCAATCAATTCATGCCATTGACCTCCTTCAATATTTTATGGGTCCTGTTGAAGAGGTACAATCTTTTACCGAAACCATCACTCATAAAAGAATAAAAGTTGAAGATAATGCCGTAGCCATTATCCGATTCAAAAACGGAGCTTTAGGAGTTATTGAAGGATCTACTTCTGTTTATCCTGGTTTCTTGAAGAGAATTGAGATTTCTGGGTCAAAGGGAAGTGCAATTATGGAAGAAGAGAATTTAAAAACTTGGAGTTTTGTTGATGAAAAATCAGAAGACAAAATTATTAGAAAGCGTTTTGCAAAAAAAACAGAAACAGGGGGAGGAGTCGCGGATGCGGCGGCGATTGGATTCCATGGACACCAAAGACAATTTGAAGATATGGTAAAAGCGATAGAAACAGACAGGAAACCACTCGTTGATGGATATGAAGCAAGAAAAGCAGTTGAAATAATCCTTGCAATTTATAAAAGTGCAAGAGAAGAGAAAAAAGTAAAATTACCCCTATAAATGTTTTATATTAATTTTATATGATGTAATTTCTAATTAGTGTGTGGCTATAAATAATAAAAAATTAAAGGAGTTTAAGTCAATGTATCTTACAGGTCTTGCAGATGAAGCAGCTACAGATATAGATGGACAGATACGGGTAACACAAAAGTTGGGCTGGAAATATATAGAAGCTCGGAATGTAGATGGTAAAAATATTTGTGACCTTACAGAGGATGAGTTTAAATTGGTTTGCACTAAACTTGAGAAATCAAACATTAAAATAAATTGTGTTGCATCTGCTATTGCTAATTGGGAAAAAGAGGTTACGGATCCTTTTGAAATTACTATTAAGGAAGTTCAACGTGCTATTCCACGAATGCAAAGATTGGGTACAAAATTAGTACGTATTATGAGCTATGCTATATTAAGGGACAATAAAGGTATGGTATTGAAAAACCAGATGGAAAAAGAACGATTTAGGCGACTTAATGAAATTTGTAGAATGTTTATAGAAGCAGGAATCACTCCGGTTCACGAGAATTGCATGAATTATGGAGGTATGGGTTGGACTTATACCCTTAAGTTATTAGAGAATGTTCCTGGATTACGTCTTGTATTCGATATCGGGAATCCACCTTTAGCTGATGATTTTACAAAGGATTATCCTTATCCGAAGCAATCAGCTTGGGAATTTTATTCACATATAAAAGAGCATATTATTTACGTGCATATTAAAGATTCTTATTTTGATAAAAAGACAAATAAGGAAAAATATACTTTTCCTGGCGAAGGCCAGGCTAATTTAAAAAAAATATTAAAAGACTTATTTGAAAGTGGATATAATGGTGGTTTTTCTATTGAGCCTCACATGGCAGTAGTTTTTCATGATAAGAGTGTTCATTCGGAAAGTAAATATAGATTTAATAATTATTTAGAATATGGACGACGTGTTACAAAACTATTGAAAGATATTGGTTATTCATTAGAATAGTAAAAGGAATTTTTATTATATTTTAATAATTAATATTCTAATTTATTTAAACAAAAGAACAGAAAATCCCCTTCTTTTACTAACTTCTTCGGAGTAGATCAAGACTTTTAACTGACTCTTTCTTGAAGAGTAGGCAGAATTTACTCCTTTTAAAATGTAATTATTTAAGAAGCTACGGAGAAATTAATTAGCAGACCCTTTATGGAAGGCAAGAAAAGAAGCCAGCAAAACCCATATGCAATTTGGCGCTACTTTTGTTATGCCTACTACTCTAATCAGGACGCTAGAGGAACTTTAAAATTTTTTAGATAATTTTAAGAGGACTAAGTAAGATTGATACAAGTTCAGAACTGGATTTGGGAAAACCGACTATCCGAGATCGTAGGGGGCTTATGGAAACGTGAGTTATGATGAAGATAGGAATCTGTCAAACAATTGAAAGAGGGTAAATTGAAAACTTTCTATCTAATGCAGAGTGTGCCATATTTCCATACCGACCTATTCACAATGTAGGATAGGCATCTCGCCCGTTATTATAAACAAAATAAATTATAAATTAATATAGAATCGATTTATCAAACTTATAAGAAAAATAAAGGAGGATTTATAGAAACATACATGAAAATTAATATTTACAACAATAAAAAAGAAACCAGCAAAAAAGCTGCATTACAAGCCGCTTCAATATTAAATAAAGTAATTCATCAAAAAGGAATGGCCACCTTTATAATAGCCACCGGTGTTTCCCAGTTGGACTTTATCGAGTATTTAATCACTGAAGGTAATGTTGATTGGAGCAAAACCAGAATGTTTCATCTTGATGAATATATTGGTCTTCCCGAAACTCATCCGGCAAGTTTAAGAAGATATTTAAAGGAAAAATTTATTTCTAAAGTGGATAGAATTAAGGAGATTAATTTTATCAACGGAGATGCAGCTGATCCTCAAAAAGAATGTGAACGGCTCAACCAAATTTTAAAGAATGAAATTGTTGATATAGCATTTGTGGGAATAGGGGAAAATGGGCACTTGGCCTTTAATGACCCTCCGGCTGATTTTGAAATTGAAGATCCTTTCCTCATTGTAAATCTTGATGATAAGTGTCGAAAACAGCAGGTAGGAGAGGGGTGGTTTGACTCTATAGAAGATGTTCCCCAACAAGCTATTTCTATGTCTATTAAACAAATTATGAAATCGAAAAATATTGTCTGTACAGTACCTGGCGAAAGAAAAGCCCAAGCAGTAAAGGACTGCTTGGGATCAGATAAGATTTCACCAATGTATCCTTCTTCAATATTGAAAAAACATAAAAATTGTTTTGTCTTTCTTGATTTTAATTCAGCTAAGTATTTATCTAAAATATCTTCAGATAAAATTTAATCTTATTAGATTAGAGCGATTATATTTTAATATGGGAGTTATTTTAAATAACTAAGGAATTTTTATTTGATATCTCTAAGAGGAGAATGATCTGGCAATTTTACTAATAACTAAAAAAGAAACAATAAATAAAGACATTGGTAGAGAAGAGGTTGAAAATTGGTTTATTGATTGCTTAAAAAGTGTACAGACTTTACAAAAGACTAGGATGTCCTGGACTACGCACAAAATTTTCTTGACATTCTATAATAACATTCTATATAATTAGTTAAAATAGAATACAATATTTTAGTAAATATTAAAATATTTTTATAAATTATTAAACATAAAAAAGAGGTATGCTAACTATGTCCGAAAATAGAAAAGAACATCCCCTGATAAAAGCCCTTATTCCAATCGTAGAAACCATATCAGCAACTTTTGGAAAGAATTGCGAGGTTGTAATTCATGATTTTAGCAGACCACAAAACTCCATTATTTTTATTGAAAATGGCCATGTTACCGGAAGAAAAGTGGGAGACCCTATAACAGATTTTGCCCTAGCCTCTTTAAAAGAGGGAGGATTCGGGGAGACCAAAGAAGATAAATTGCTTAATTATAAAACAAAAACAAAAGATGGAAGAATGCTGAAATCTTCTAGTGTATTTATCAAAGATGAAAAAGGTAAGATTATTGGGTGTTTATGTATTAACTATGATATGACCACACATTTAATGTTTGAAAATATTTTACAAGAATTCTGTAATATGAATGAATTAAATGGAGAAAAAGAGGAAACTTTTGTTAATGATGTTGACGAAATTCTTGATATTATCATAGGCAAAGCCATTCAAGAAGTAAATAAACCTGTACCTTTTATGCAAAAGGAAGATAATTTAAGAGTAGTGGAAATTGTTGACAAAAAAGGTGGTTTTATGGTTAAAGGATCTATTGAACTATTGGCTCAAAGATTAAATGTGTCCCGATACACTATTTATAATTATCTGGACGAATTAAAAATGAGGAAAAAAGGGAATAATAAACAGACCATAAAAGCAATATGATATTTTTTAATGAAAAATAAAGGAAAGGAGCTTTTATTAAGTGAAAAAGGAAATCAAAATCAATCAGGAAGCCCCAGCAGCAATTGGCCCATATTCTCCAGCTCTAAAAGTAGGTAATTTAATTTTTGCTTCCGGTCAGATACCTATTGACCCCCAAACAGGAGAAATAGTTAAAGGGGGGATTGAAAAAGAAACCGAACAATCTTTGCAAAATCTAAAAGCAGTATTAAAACCCTATTTGATAGATTTTAATAACATTGTGAAAGTAACCATTTTTCTGAAAGACATGAACAACTTCCCCAAAGTGAACGAGATATACAGTAAATATTTTGACCGCGAATACCCTGCCCGAAGCTGTGTAGAGGTATCGTGTCTACCTAAAAATGCCCAAATCGAGATCGAAGCCATTGCCTATGATAATGATAAGTAATTAAAGACTATCTATAGATTTAAGGTAAGGAAAAGTAATGGGAAAAAATCAAAAAGATTTACTTGCTTTATTACATAACAATATTGCTCCTGCCACAGGATGCACCGAACCTATCGCTGTTGCCTATGCAGTAGCCAAGGCCAGAGAAATATCTGAGGGGATATTGTCTAAAATACAAATCCAGGTTGATGCTAACATCTACAAGAACGGTCTTATGGTAACTATACCCGGAACTACAGAAAAAGGTTTGCTGGCCGCTGCAGCCTTTGGTTTTCTCTTTGGTAAGACTGAAAAAGGATTTAGGGTTATTGAAGGTTTAAAAGAAGAAGATATAAGTAAAGCTAAAGAATTAATAGCGCAGAAAAAAATTACTGTAGTGCTAAACAGGGAATATAAGGGTTTGCATATAGAAGTTAACCTGGTAACTGATCAGGAAAAGGTCAGGGTAATTACTGTAGATAATCATCTTAATATTGTAAATGTAGAAAAAATTTCCCCAGATAAAAACTTCAAACCATTCCCCAAAGAAGATAAAGAGCAAAGAACTGCAAATAAGAAAATTCAACAATTTGATTTTGAAGATTTTTTACAATTTTCTAAAGATGTTCCCTTAAAAGATCTGGAATTTTTAGAAGAGGGAGTCAAAATGAACTTGGAGATTGCCCGTGAAGGACTAACCATAGAATCAGGGGTGGGTTCTACTTTATCCAGGCTTATCCAACAGGGGATACTCTCAGATAACCTGGTTACTCGTGCCCAGATTCTTTGTGCAGCTGCGTCAGAAGCTCGAATGTCCGGAAGTAAACTTCCGGTAATGAGTACCGCTGGAAGCGGTAATCATGGAATAACTGCTTTTCTAACCAATTATGCAGTAGCGGAAAAACAGCAACTTTCCCAGGAGGATTTACTCAGATCTCTAGCCTTAACTAACTTGATTACCTTTTATATAAAATCTTATACCGGAACCTTGTCTGCAATGTGTGGTTGCGGAGTAGCTGCTGGAATTG
>Ga0190359_1002858_pt1 | contig 10171 bp, 9 predicted proteins | sample 48721823_MG_FD_161269 | JGI IMG/M metagenome (GOLD analysis project Ga0190359, IMG submission 161269) | Hydrothermal vent microbial mat bacterial communities from Southern Trench, Guaymas Basin, Mexico - 4872-18-2-3_MG | ecosystem: Environmental > Aquatic > Marine > Hydrothermal vents > Microbial...
ATGATCCTGGATACAATCATTGCAACAACCGTAGTATATGAACTTGTTGGGCCTTTACTGACTCAATTTGCTTTAGTAAAAAGCGGGGAAGCTGTTATTCCAGAGAAGTGAAATTTCAAAGCATTATAATATTCCTGTTGCTACAGGACAAATTACCTTCAGACTTCGGTATTGCCTTTTCCCGCGCATTTCAAACGCCCTGATTTTAATATGAAAGTTTTCCAGAGTTCCTGAGATACTATCATCAACATTATGCTGCCATTCAACGTCTCTTTCTTTTTCATTTATTGCTATAATTATATATACGTTCCCTTCTTCCATTCCTGCAATGTCATCCGGTGAAGGAATAGGCTGAGCCTTCACATTCTTTAATTGTGTGTGTGAGTGAAAATCTCCGATAATTTCTACTCCCAATTGCAGAGAACTGATAAGTTCTTTTATTCGGGCTTCCCTTCGGGGGTTGGGTTTTATATGGTAAGCACTCCTTTCCGGTGTTACTAAAGGTATTGCATATTCCACTGTATATCCAGTTTCTGTTCTGTAGCCCAGAAGAATGCCATATGTTTCCAGTTTAAAAGTTTCTGCTGCCGAGACTATCATATTAAGAAGGGCCCCATCTTTTATTAATACCTGTTTTTTCATGTTTTTTTAAGCCTGATGACAAAGGTGGTCTCTATAAAAGGTTCACTTTTTTTAAGGAAAATTTCACCCTTATGTATATCTTCCACTATTCGCTTTGCAACGAGCAGGCCAATTCCCCATCCTCTTTTTTTTGTGCTGAAAGATTCTTTGAATATATTCTTTATAAATTTTCTTGGAATTCCATGTCCATCGTCAGATATGTGTAATTCACACATTTCTTTGTTTGATACGCATCTCAACCAGATACGACCTCCTGGCTTCCTGGCCTCATAGGAGTTTTTAATGAGATTTTCTACAGCCCAGGAAAGCAATTCAGGATCACCCTCTATAGTGCAGTCAGAAGAAGATTCAATAGAAATATTTATATCCTTGAGAAATCTCTCTTTTGATTCAGTAATAACTTCCTCTGCCAGTTTGCATAATGCTATTTTCTCCATAGTAGGTTCACCTCCAACCCTGGAGAATCTCTGCAGTATGGATTTTAACCTTATAAGATCCTTCTTTGCACCCTTTATTACTTTCTCGTCCACTATACCCCTTTCCATGAGCTGGAGCCATCCAAATAGAGCTGAAACCGGGGTTCCCATCTGATGAGCCAGACCCTTTGCAAAATTAACCCAGAGATTCTCGATCTCGTAAGAGTGTATCGTCCTGGCAGCAGATAGTAAACCGAGAAAAGTGATAATTCCTATACCGAAAAGAATTAACGGTAGAAGTTTGATATATATTGTGAAGCCAGGATATCCATAATAGAGATATCCCACTACCTTTTCTCCCTTTTTGATTTCTATGGGTTCACGTTGGGACTGTAGTTTCCCCAGCCAGTATATTACCTTCCTGTACCCAGGGTCATCTTTCAAGAGGTCTGGCCTGAAAAGCATTTCTAAGGTATAATTTTCAACAGGGATTCCTATACCCTCCCAGGCCATTGGTAACCCCACTTCGTTGGTTATAATTACTGGAAAATTAAGATCTTTAATAGCATCTCTTATAAGAAAATTAACATCCTTTGATTCTATTGCTGTTATTATCAAACCTGAAAGTAATCTTGCAGCAACCTGGGAGGTTTTATCTACCTCACGATTAATTCTGTTGACCACCGGAGTAAGAACCATGAAGGAAGAGATGAGAAGAAAGGATAGAACTAGAAAAACCTTATAGTTCAGCACCTTCATGATGTGTAGAGAAACTGGGTATCATATAGTTTTTTGTAAAGTGAACACCTTGAGTAGATCTCACTATGTGGGCCTACGTCAATTATCCTTCCAGCATCCATCACCACAATCTTGTCAGATTCCAGCACCGTAGATAATCGGTGGGCAATGATTATGGCAGTTCTGTCTTCGAGAAGATATTTCAGGGCTTTTTTAATTTTTTCCTCACTTTCTGAATCAAGGGCTGAAGTGGCTTCATCAAGAATTAGAATATCAGGCTTTTTTAGTATTGCTCTTGCCAGGGCTATTCTCTGTCTCTCGCCACCTGAAAGTGTAACCCCTCTTTCTCCAACCTCTGTATCATATCCGTGAGGAAGCTTTCGGACAAAATCATCCACAAGTGCAAGTCTTCCCGCCTCCAGTACTTCCTCTTCTGTTGCATCAGGTCGGGCGTACAGGATATTTTCTTTCACCGAACCTGAGAAGAGGAATACATCCTGGGTGACTATTGCAATTTTTTCTCTGAAAGAGTGGTAGTCATATTTTTCAAGTTCTATATCATCCAGTAGTATCTTGCCACTTAAAGGTCGGTGGAATCCTATAATGAGGTCTACCAGGGTTGTTTTTCCAACTCCAGAAGGTCCTACCAGTGCAACCTTTTCTCCCTTCTTTATGACAAGATTAATATCCTTGAGTGAGAATCCATTTTCAGTATTATACTTGAAATTCACATTTTTAAGTTCAATTGCCTTTTTTAAACCCTCGAATTTTATTGTTCCAGTCCATCTATATTCGGGGAGGTCCAGAATGGAGAATATTCTCTTACTTGCAGCTGCTCCCTCCTGTATGTATACATTTATCTGAGTGAGATGTTTTAGAGGAGACATGAGAGAAAGAGCAGCAGCGAGAAAGACGAAGAATCTGTCGGGAGTGAGAGTATGGGTCTGGAAAATTAAGTAACCTCCGTACATGAGTAAAATCGCAGCGACACCTGCAGTAAGAAATTCTGTCAGTGGAGAAGCCAGTGCACCAAGATACTGAAATCTAAGGGAAGCTTTGTAATAATCACGAGTTTTCTTTTTAAATTTTTCTGTCTCTCTTTTTTCTGTTCCAAAACCCTTGACCACCTTAATTCCAGACAGAATTTCAAACAGATGTGCACCTATATCCGCCATCTTCTCCTGGGTTCTTCGTGATCTTTTTCGCAATTTTTTGCTCAGTGCATTTATGATCCCAAGAGAAATGGGAATCACAAGGAGTGAAAATAGACTTAACTGCCAGCTTGCCAGAAAAGCTAGAGTAAGATATGCCAGTGCAGTGAAGGTCTCCCTAATAGCCACATAAATCCCATGGGTTAAGGCGGTTTTAACAAGAGTTATATCATTAATAAAGTGTGAGATCAAAGCACCTGAATTGGTTCTATGGAAAAAAGAAAGTGGAAGATTCATTATTTTACTGAATAAAGTATCTCTTATGTCCTTGGTAATTTTCTCCTGAGCGATGGTGCCGGTCAATTTTTGCATATATGTTACAAGTGCTTTTATAAGATAAATAAACACAATGAGAATTGCAAGATTCTTCACTCCTGTGAGTGGAGGAACTTGAAGAATATATTTGTTAAGTAATGGTCCTATAATTGGAAGACTTTTCTCAGAATAAAGCGGAGCATTGTTGTGGTAGAAAAGCATTCTGAGGATTGGCGAAAGCATACCCAGAGAAATACCGTTGAGAAGAGAATATAAAACCATGGAAATAAATGCCAGGGAAAAAGGAATGATATTCCTTTTCACAAACTTTAATAATCTGTAGTAATCCCTCATTTTGCCGTCCCGACAAGTTGACTCATCTCTTTTAAAGGATCCTTACGTTCACGTTTCAAATATTTATCTTCCCTTATCAGAAAGTTGAATTCATTTCTTAAAAGATAAGTTTTTACTTTAAAAACTCGAGCAGGCCAGAGAAATATAGAATTTTCGCTCACAAAGAGGTCACTTATGGAAAGCAGAGCAAGTTTTTCTTTTATCTCCAGCATGCGGGTAAGAGAATTATCCATGAGGGTTACTCTTCCATTATTTAGCCTGTTTAGTGCTTGTTTCAGAGATTCAAATTTTTTGACTGACATATCCAGAAAAAGAAGCATGTTTTCTTCCTTGTGCCCGTGGTATTTTGCAAATTCCCATGCACGGGCTTTTTCTTTTTTTGTGATCCTCAAAGAGGGATATGTGATTGGCACATTAAAAGTGGTTAGAAGATTGGAGTACATCTGTTCTATATTTTTGGTAATGGGATGAAACACGATATTATAATTAGCTGGTTCATCATCACTTACGGCAATTTTAAGCTCTGGAGTGAATACCATCTTATGCCAAGGAGATTCTGGATAATTTAGATCAAATAGGATATCAATGTCGGTCATTTTATTAATCTTTTCTAATATCTTTTTTTTATCTTTGGAATTTTCTATTACTGCGGAGTCTTTGATGAAATATCTGAAGAATATCTCAAAGTCCTTTTCGATGATGAATAAATGCGGTTTCTTTTTAAAGTAATGTGTTAATGAATACATAGCTGGTATGGAAAGTGAAAAGAAATGGGGTATATCTGGTGCAATCACAAGCACACGCTTTTTTTCATCAAGTTTACAATGGAAATTGAACTTCTTGTGCGCAACTCGCTGTTTCCAAAACATTTGTAAATAATAAATTAGAGACACCATATTTTCAAGAGCAGTCTATATATTGGTTTGGCAAACCTGTTTATTATAATAGGTATAGGATTGCCACTCGAGAGGGGAAAAGGGTTCATTCCTTGGTGAGTTCTATTGGAGCTGTACTTCCTGCAAGGAGTGTGGATGTAAAGGAACTTATATAGCCGAAGTTTTAAAAACTATTAAGGAGATAAATCATGCCACAGATGAATGATTATTTACCACGTTAAACACGATGTCCGGTCGGTTGGTTGAAATCCCGTTAAAATTCTTATTGATTAAATTTTTGAGAATATTTACTCTATCCTCCGCCCACGAAATAACTCCATATCCCATATGCTGTAAATATGCAACATATTCTGCATCTATGAGATCATCTGGTTCTGGACTTCTTGACTCGTAGCATGGATGAAAATAATCTGCACCCAGGGATTTTAAAATGGGGAGGGGATCTAAAATTACATCTCCCATAAGAACAGATGTTCTAATTCTTGTATCATACTCCTTTACCTTTCTTAGAACCAAATGGTCAAAAGAAGCAATTATTACAGAAGGAAAGTCTCTCACTTTGTCAATAAGGGGTTCCACAATTTTTCGATCCTTTACTTCTATATAAAGTCCAATTACATTCGCAAAATTCTGGACAATCTCATCCAGAGTGGGGATTCTCTGGTTATTACCAATGTGTATTTCCTTCACTTCGTCCAGGGTCATATCTTTTAAGAACTTTCTATCTATGGCGTAGTTGTGGTAAATAACAAGATGTCCATCCTTAGTCCGATTTACGTCAAATTCAATAAAGTCAGCTCCACATGCTATGGCCTCTTCAAAGGCTTCAATGGTATTTTCGCAAAATTTACCCGAGAATCCTCTATGGGCTATTATAAAGGGATTATTTAAACGCTGTCTTGGCTTCAGCAATTTAATATTCAAGTAAATAACACCTTCGTTGTTCAGGATAAAATTATGATATAAATATAATGCAAGGTCAACCCCCTTAAAGGTTTGAATTTTTCCAGTCTTTTATCTTACATTTGAACAAACCTGTTTTTTTCTATAAACTTGTTAAAAAAGGAGGGTAGCTATGGCCCGTTTTAATGGGGTAAAAGTTACCTGGTATGGCCATTCAGCATTCAAACTTGAATCTCCTCAAGGTAAAGTGATTCTTATAGATCCATGGATAAGCAATCCTGAAGCTCCCTCAAATGTGAGGGAGATGTTGGATAGAGTGGATTTGATCCTTGTGACTCACGCCCACGGGGATCATATGGGTGATGCAGTTTTGCTTGCTAAAGAATTTGGTGCTACTTGTGTAGGTATTTAGGAAATTGCAAATTATCTTTCTTCCAGAGGAGTTAAAAACACCGTGGGTATGAATATAGGCGGTAACTATAATTTTGGTGATATCAAAATTTCCATGGTTGAAGCTTCACATTCTTCCACTGCCTATGAAGGAAATACACCTATACCACTTGGTAACCCTGTGGGCTTTGTGATTACGTTTGAAAATGGTTTCAAGGTTTATCACATGGGTGATACTGGCCTTTTTGGAGGCTTGTCCATTATAGGAGAATTTTATAGGCCTGACCTTATATTGATCCCAATTGGAGACCTGTTTACTCTTGGTCCTGAAGAGGCAGCCTATGCTGTCAAACTTATAAAACCAAAGTACATAATTCCCATGCATTATAAAACTTTTCCACCTCTTACAGGAACTCCTGAAAAATTTCAGGAACTTCTTAGCAAAGAATACAGAGATAAAGTTATAGTATTAAAACCCGCAGAGACAGTAGAATGAAAACAGGAATATCTTATTTTGGTGTCAGAAACCCACGTCATGTAAAAAAAGACCTTGAGGAAATTAAACAGAACAATATTACCTTTGTAGTTCATACCTTTTCCGAGAATGACAGAGAGTATTATCTTGATACCATGAAAGAGATTGTGAGCCTTACTCATGAGATGGGACTGGAAGTCTATATTGATCCTTGGGGTGTAGCTCGAATTTTTGGGGGAGAAGCGTATTCCAAATTCATTGCTATGAATGATGATGCAAGACAGATAACAAAAGAAGGAAAGAAGGGCTATGGAGCTTGCATGAACAATCCTTTAACGGAGAAATTCATAGGGGAGTGGCTTGAAGCTGCAAAATATATTGGAGCAGACTATATCTTCTGGGATGAGCCCCATTTTTCACCCTTTACCAATAAGGAAGGGTGTTTCTGCGATATATGCAGGGATATTTATAAGAGAGAGAGGGGTGGTGAATTACTGAAAGCAGGCCCTGGAGAACTCAGATGGCTTAGAGGGTATACCAAGCTCAATTTTTTGAAAAAAATGATAAGAAAGGCCCACGAAATGGGTATGAAAAATGCACTGTGTGTACTGCCTTATGACAGAGATGTGGATTGGGAAGAACTGGCAGGAATTCCGGGACTTGATGTCTTCGGGACAGATCCATACTGGTTAATGTTAAAGGGTGATTTTGAAGAGGAGACAAGAAAGTTTGCCAGAAGAGTGGCAGAACTTTCAAAAAAATATGGCAAGGAAGGACAGATATGGATTCAGGGGTTTCGTGTGAAGAAAGGTGAGGAATGGAAAGTTAGAAGGGCAGCAGAGATTGCCTATGAGGAAGGTATCAGAAATCTTGCTTGTTGGAGCTTTAGGGGTACTGAGTATATGTCTTACATTAGAAGTGAAAACCCGGAACTTGTATGGAAAACACTGGGAGAAGTGTACGGAGAGCTTCTCAAGAAAGCCAGTAATGAGTAATATATGAAGAAATTTCTTGGTGGGGATATAGGTGGTTCCAAGGCTGATCTTATACTTATTGATGAGTCAGGAGAGATAATTAAATTTGTACAGGCAGAAGGTATCAATTTTCAAATCGGCCGTGAAAGATTTATTAAAAATTTGAAAGAACTTCTTTGCAGACACAATTTTTCTGATTTTGAAAGAGGTGTGGTAGGCGTTGCAGGGATATATAGAAAGGAGGAAAAGTCTGAACTGGAATCCCGATTTCCCCGAATAAAATTTCTTAGTGATGTAGAGATTCTGCTTCATGGAGAATTCCGAGAAGAACCCGGAATGGTTGTAATTGCAGGCACAGGTTCCATTATTGCTGTTAAGGATAGTACTGGGAATATCAGAAGATTTGGTGGTTATGGTTATCTCCTGGATGATGTAGGGAGTGGTTTTCTCATAGGGAAAAGAGCTCTGATTGCAGCTGCACGTAGTGTAGAAAAACTTGGCCCCAAAACAACTCTGGAAGAACTTCTACTTAAGTTCTTTGGAAAAGACAATTTTGTTGATGTGGTTCCAGTGCTGTACAATTCCGCCTCTCCTCAAAGAATTATTGCGTCATTAAGTCCCATGGTATTTAAGGAATATGGCCGTGATGAGGTGGCTACACAGGTTATAGAAAGTAGTATTCAGGAGCTCGTTAACATGGTTTTTAGTATTTACAAAAGATTTGAGGGTGAAGTTGCACGGTGTCTTCTTTCAGGGGGGCTTTTCAGGGAGCAGATATATTCAGATTTGTTCAAGTTCTTCTTGGAAGAGAAAAGATGCCCTCTTAAACTTGTTTTTGCAACTAAACCGGCAGCAATGTATGCAGCAGAAATAGCAAAATCTGGATTATAGCAAGAGAAAATAATCCTGCTGCAAAGTCATCCAGCATGATCCCCATTCCGCCTTTTGGTTTCTCGAAGATTTTTATAAAACGTGGTTTATATATATCAAAGAATCTGAAAAGAACAAATGCCAGAGCAAATAAAGGTAAAGATCGCTTGAGAAAAAGCAGTGCAATAGCCATTCCGCAAACCTCATCAATCACAATCTCTTTTGGATCCTCACCCCAAAGCTCCTCAAGGTAGCCTGAAATGTAAATTCCAAGTGGGAGGAGGACAATGGAGATCTCAAGAAGATTTATGGTACCAAAACCGGAAGCGATATAGTATAGAATTGCGAAAATAAGGCTTGCTATGGTTCCAGAACCTACTGGAATATAGCCGATTCCCATAAAGGTTCCTGTGAGCTTGAAAATAAGCTCCTTGCCTTTGCTCCCTATAGCACAGGCCACTGCAATGCCCGCCAAATCATAAAAAATATCTGTGATATCTGCCTGTCTTCCGGGAAATTGAATTTGGCCAGCTTCAAGCAGGATACCTAAAAGGAGAGAGAGTATGACGGCTTTAAGTTTGCTTCCTGTAGTGTCATAAAGCAAGAGGTAAAGATAGAAAAATCCTACGCCATGAAATAAAAAACTAAGGTCAAGGTGAACAGGAAGTACTTTAACTTCAGGGATGAATCCCAGAATGAAAATAACTACAATATAAAATATTAGACTCAGCTTATATTGTGATTCTTTCCTGACCAAACCATGAGCTCCTGTCAAGAGTCCTGTACTGTATAGCCTCGGAGATATGATGGATTTCGATGTCTGGTTTGTTTTCAAGGTCAGCAATGGTTCTCGCAACTTTGAGAACTCTGAAATATGCTCTTGCAGAAAGTCCCAGTCTTTCAATGGCAGTTTTTAGCAAATTCTCACTTTCTTCATCAAGTTTACAGAATTCCTTTATCTCCTTAGGACCCATATGTGCATTGCAGTAGATCCCCTTTCGTTCTCGAAATCTTTTGAGTTGGATCTCCCTTGCCACTTCCACTCGCTGTCTTATATTGTTTGAAGGTTCTCCCTTTGATTTTTTTCTCAATTCATCAAACTTAACCGCTGGAACTTCTATATGGATGTCAATTCTATCTAATAATGGTCCAGATATTTTAGAATGGTATCTATGTATCATTCCTGGAGTGCAGGTACATTCATGGTAAGGATCCGTTAGATATCCACAGGGGCAAGGATTCATGGCTGCCACGAGCATAAATCTGGCGGGATATGTAACACTCTGCCTGGCTCTGGATATCGTTACAAATCCATCCTCAAGGGGCTGCCTCAAAACCTCCAGTACATTTTTATTAAATTCAGGAAATTCATCTAAAAACAACACACCGTTATGAGCAAGAGAAACCTCTCCGGGTCTGGGAATAGCACCTCCCCCAATTAATCCAGCATCTGAAATGGTATGATGAGGAGCCCGGAACGGTCTTACCGCAACCAGAGGACTATCCTTTGGAAGTATTCCTGCCACAGAATGTATTTTTGTGGTTTCCAGAGATTCTTCAAGGGACATTTTGGGAAGAATAGTGGGAAGCCTTCTTGATAGCATTGTTTTTCCGGAACCAGGAGGTCCTATTAACAATACATTATGCCCACCAGCAGCAGCCACTTCCAGTGCCCTCTTTGCGTGTTCCTGTCCCTTTACCTCTTCAAAATCTACCTTTTCTATACGGGATTTTTCAAAAATATCCTTAACATCTATTTTATAAGGCTCAATTGAAATCTGACCATTAAGGTAATCCACTGCTTCCTGAAGTGTTTTCACGGGAATAACATCAACTCCTTCTACTATAGCGGCTTCCTCTCTATTATCAAAAGGAACTATTATTTTGCCAAGTCCCTTTTCCTTGACCATCATAGCGATAGGAAGAACTCCTTTGACCCTTCTCAGAGAGCCATCCAGTGAAAGTTCACCGATTATCACACAGTTAGCAGAGGTGTTGATATATCCACTTGCTTTCAGTATCCCTATGGCGATGGGGAGGTCAAAAA
>Ga0190359_1002860_pt1 | contig 10161 bp, 6 predicted proteins | sample 48721823_MG_FD_161269 | JGI IMG/M metagenome (GOLD analysis project Ga0190359, IMG submission 161269) | Hydrothermal vent microbial mat bacterial communities from Southern Trench, Guaymas Basin, Mexico - 4872-18-2-3_MG | ecosystem: Environmental > Aquatic > Marine > Hydrothermal vents > Microbial...
CGCCCGGCAGACTCCAGCAATCCCGCCAGCAAGTGCAGGGCCCGGCGGTCCGTGGCGTCTATCTGCAGGATCTGCTCGTAGGCGGCGATGGCGCCGCCGTTGTCTTCCAGTCCCTCGGCCAGGCAGGCCGCCGTGCGGAACAACAGGTCTTTCTTCTGCTCGTCGTCCCCGGCCAGTTCGAACTGCGCCTGGTACACCTTGACCAGTTCGGCGAAATTCCCCTCCTCGCGGTACAGCCGCTCCAGCGCCGCCAGTATCTCCTCGTCCGCGCCCTGCGTCTCCCACAGCTGTTGCCACCTGGCAATGGCCTCCTGGCGCTGTCCCAGCAGCTTCTCCTGCAGGTGCGCCACGCGCTTGCTCAGCACCACGCCCAGCTCGCTGCCCACGTGGTGGTCACTGACATCCATCAGGGTGCCCACCAGCTCCTCGTGCAGGCGGGCCTGCTCGGCCAGCCGAACCAGATCCTGGAACACGCCGTCATCCTGCGGCTGCTCCTTGAAGGCCCGGGCCGCCACGTTGAAGGCCAGCGCCTGCTCTCCCATGCGCTCCTCGTACAGTTCCCGCAGCTGCCCGAACAGGCGCAGGCGCTGGGCGCCATCCGCGCTGGCAGCCAGCTGCATCTCCAGCACCGCCGCCAGCTTGCGCCACTCGCTGGTGGCCCGGTACACCCCTTCCAGCACCTCGGCCGCGGCCAGCCGGCTGCGTTCGTCGCGCAACAACTGCTCGAGCCGCTCGACGCTGTCGGAGTGATTGGGCTTGGCCTCCAGCACCTGGCGGAGGATCTGGACCGCGCCCCGGGGATCGTCCAGCCGCTCGGAGGTGATCTCCGCCAGGCGGGTAAGGTAATCGATGACACTGAGCGTGTTCTTGGACAGCTTGGCCAGGCGCGGCAGTAACTCGGCATCCTCGGCCCAGCGCCCGGTTTCGCGGTAGAGGCGATCGAGCTGCTTGGCGGCCTGCAGATCGTCCGGGTGCCGCTCGAAGATGCGCTGGTAGATCTGCATCGCCCCCTCGAGATCCCCCAGCTGCTCCTCGCGGATCTGCGCCACCTGCACCAGCCGGTCGCGTTGCTGGTCGGCGTCGCCGGTCAGCTCGGCCTGTCTTTCCAGGACCCAGGCCAGCTCCTGCAGCGACTTCGATTCCCGGTAGAGAGTCTCCAGGGAAGCCAGCGCGGTGCCGTTGTCCGGCTCCACTTCCAGCAGGCGGCGCAACGAGGTGGCAGCCAGTTCCGGCCGCCTGAGCTTGTCGCGATAGAGCCCGGCCAGTTCCTGCAGCAACGGCACCCGCAGCGAAGGGTCCTCGCTGCTGCCCACGGCATCTTCCAGGGCCGCCGCCAGTTCGCCGTAGGCGGCCAGCTTCTCGGCCAGCCGGCGCAGGGCCTGCAACACCTCGGTCTTGCCGGGATCAATCACCAGTGCCCGGCGCAGGGCGGAAAACGACTTCTCCGGCTGTTCCAGCCGGGTCTCGAACAGGTTGGCCACCTGGACCAGGTAGGGCAGGCGTTCCTGCGCCTGCTCCGCCTTGTCGGCCAACACCTCGAGCACGCCCACCAGCTTCTGCCACTCCTTGCGCGACTCCAGCACCGGGCGCAGGATCTCGGCGGCGGCGGCGGCGGCATCCGGCTGTCCCAGCAACGATTCCAGGCCGGCGATGGCCCGGCTGTCGTCCGGCTTCTCCTCCAGCACCTGGCGGTAGTACTCCACCGCGTGCTGCCCTTCTTCCATGCGCTCCGCCTGCACCCGGCCCAGGCGCAGTTTCAGCTCGGCGGCCTCTTCCGCATCGGCCAGCTCTATCTCGCGCTGCAGCACCTCGGCCAGGTCGGGCCACTGCCCGGCCGCCTCCAGCAGGGTATCCAGCCGCTGCAGGATTTCCCGGTCGTCGCCGAATTCCTCTCGCACCTTCCGCAACCACTCTATGGCCGCGGGACGGTCGTGGACCTTCTGCTCCAGGGTCTCGGCCAGATCCAGCATCCTGCTCTTCTTCTCCTCGGCGTCGCTGCAACCGGCTATCAGGGCCTCGCCCGCGCGGGCCAGGTCTTCCCAGGCCCCGGTCTGCCGGTAAAGCGCCTCGAGCATCTGCAACACCTCGACGTCGCCGGGGCGGGCCTCGAGCATGGCCCGGTAGGAGCGAATGGCCTGCTGGGGACGGTTCAGGCGCTGGGCGTAGAGGGCTCCCAGCCGCCCGTGCAGCTCCACCACCAGCGAGGGTTGCTCCGTCCCGGCCTGCACCTCTTCCAGCAGTGCGGCCAGGTCCTCCAGGCGGCCGGTCTCCTCGGCCAGCCGGGATACCTTGTCGAAGATCTCCTCATCGGCCGGCGACAGCCGAAAGGCACGCGACCAGGCGTTGTAGGCCAGTTCCGGCTGATCCAGCTTCTCCTGGTAGACCCGGCCGATCTGATCGAGCAGGTTGAGCCGTTCCTCGTCGGAGTCACAGGTTTCCAGCCGCAGCTCCAGCATGTCCACGTGGCGGCGCCAGTCGCCGGCCAGCGCGTAGTAGGGCTGGAGGATCTGGGCTATCTTCAGCGGGCTGACGCCCCGGCCCTGCAAGCGCTCCAGGATGGCCACCGCCGCTGCCGCCACGTCGTTTTCCACGGACTCGTCCCCGAGAATGTCCGCGCACAGTGCCAGGGCCCGCTCGGTATCGTTGAGCCGTTGCTCGAAGATCTCCGCCAGGCGGCGGCGAATGACATTGGCCTGGGCCGCGTCGCGCACCCGCGCCAGAGACTTTTCCAGCGCGGCGGCGGCCTGCTCCCAGTGTCCCTCCCGCTCCTCCAGATCGGCCAGCCGGCTCCAGGCGTGAACATCATCGGCATCTATCTCCACCACTTGCTGCAAGGTGTTCACCGCCCGTTCGTAGTCGGCCATGCGCTCCGAGTAGATCTCCGCCAGCTTGAACAGCAGCTCCTTCTTCTTCTCCCCCGAACGCACCAGCTCGAGCTGGCGTTGATAGACATCCACCAGTTCCACGCTGCCCCCGCCGCTGGACTGCAGGCGCTCCAGGGCATCCAGGGCGGGCATGCTCTTCGGTTCCAGCTCGAGCACGCGCTGCCAGACGTGAATGGCCTCCCCGGGCATGTTGAGTCTCTGCTCGTAGATGTCAGCCATGGAGGAAAGGATCTCCAGCAGCGCCTTGCCCTTCACGCCGCCGGAATCGGCGGCCGCCGCCAGCGCCCCCACCAGCTCCTGGTAGTGGCCGGTCTGGTTGCCCAGGTCGACCACCTCCTTGAGCAGCTTCTTCTTGCCCGGATCGATGGCCAGGGCGCGCACCCGGGCCCGAAAGGCCTCGACGGCGTCCTGGCGCTTGTCGGCATGAACCGCCGCCAGTCGCTCCAGCAGCTTGAGCCGCTCTTTCTTCTCGGTGGCTCCCCGCAGCAGGATCTCCAGGCAGTTGACCAGCGAGGACCATTCCTGGTGCTTCTCGTACCAGCCGACCAGGGCGGCGGCGGCAGGCTGGTTTTCCCCGTCCAGGCGCAGCACTTCCTCGTAGACGAAGTGGGCGGCCTGGGGATCGCGCAGGTGCTCCGAGGTTATCCGGGCCACTTCCAGCAGCAGGTTGGCCTTCTCCAGGGGTTCCTGCAGGCGCTCGGCCTGGGAACGCATCAGTTCCACCACCTCGGCCCAGCGTCCCTCCTCCTGGTAGGACTCCACCAGCGAGGCCAGGGCCGCCTGGTGACCGGGCTCGATCTCCAGGATGCGCAGGTAGGTTGCCGTCGCCGCCTTGCGATCCTGGAGGTGAACCAGCGAGTGCATGGCGATTCTCTCCAGCAGGGGAACCGCCACCCGGGGATCGGCCGCGCGCCCGGCCATTTCCTCCAGGCGATCCAGCAACTCCTTGGGCTGGCGTTTCTGCAGGTAGTAGTGCTCCATGAATTCCAGCACCCGCTGGTTGCCGGGACTGAGCAGGTTGCACTTGCCCAGGTTCTCTTCCACCTCCTTCTGGTGATCCCCCATCAGGAAGTAGATCTCCGCGATCTGGCGGTACAACGACACCGCGCGGGCCTTGTCCGGCGACTCCACGGCCTCCACCCGCAGGCGCTTGATGTGCTTCTCGCGATCGGCCAGGTTCTCTTCGAGCTGGGCCAGCACCTGCCGGGTGGGACCGGCATCCGGCAGCAGCTGCGCGGCCCGTTCCAGGGCCTGGCGGCAGGTATCCTCGTGCAGGGGTTCCGCCAGCAGGCTGCGGCCGAACTCGAGAAACTTCTCGCCCATCTGTTCCGGGCCGGTGACACCGCACTGCTGCTCGTGCTCCAGCAACTGCCAGGCCCGCGCAAAGGCCCCCCGCTGCATGTAGAGGCGGTGCAGGGCGTTGATGATCTCCACCCGCTTGCCGTCCGCGGCCAGGGCATGCTGCCAGGCGACCAGGGCCCGGTCTTGCCGGTTGAGCCGCTCGGAGTAGATGTTGCCCAGCTGGGAGAACAGGTCGGCGCGTTCGACGGCGTCCGCGGACATCAGGGCCATCTGTTCCAGGATCAGGGCCAGTTGCCGCCAGTCTCCCTGCTTGCGGTACAACTCGGCCAGGCCATCCAGGGCGGTGCGGTTGTGCACGTCCAGGGCGAGGATGCGCCGGTAGAGATCCTGGGCCAGCCCGACATTGCCCAGGCGGTGGTGCACCACCCCGGCGCATTTCACCAGCAACCCCAGCTGCTGGCCGCTGTCTGCGCTGTGGGCGATCCGTTGCTGGTACAGCTGTACCAGATCCTCCCAGCGATCCTCGCCCAGGTACAGCTCCTCCAGGGCGGTGAAGGCGGGAACGTCCAAGGGGTTGTTCTTGAGGATCTTCTGGTAGCTGCGGATTTGTTCTTCCATCTTCTAGTCCACTCCCGAATTGGGTGACCACCGACCGTCACACGCCAACGATACACTCGCAGCAAGCACTTGTAACCGCGGGCTTTATATCGCAGAAGTGGGCAGATGGCAAAGGAAAACAGCCGCCCCGAGGCGACCTGCCGGGCTGGCGGCCCGCCGCCCCGGATGATAACTTCCCTGCCGTGAAGGTTCCCGCTTCCGTGTACCTGTTCCTCGCCGCCGGCGTGGTCGTGATCAGCCAGTCGGGAAACATCGTTCGCCTCGCGGACGCACACCCGGTGGCCATAGCGGGATGGCGCCTGCTCATGGCGAGCGTGGTGCTGTTGCCCCTGGCGGGACGCGACCTCTACCGGCTCAGGGGGCTCACCGGCAAGGAGCGCGGCCTGCTCCTGCTCTCCGGCCTGTTCCTCGCCACCCACTTCTTCGCCTGGATAGCGGCGGTGCAAGGCACGACGATTGCGAGCGCCGCGATCTTCTTTTCGATAAATCCTGTCTTCGTCGCCACGGCATCGTTCCTGTTCTACGGGGAGAGACCGACCGCGAGGCTCGTGCTGTCCGTCCTGCTGGGAATGGCCGGGGTGGTGGTGCTGGGGCTGGGCGACCTCAAGCTCGACAGCTCCCACCTCGCAGGGGACGCCTGGGCGGTGCTGTGCGCGCTTCTATTCACAGGTTACTTCATGCTCGGAAAGCGCCTCAGGAGGGTGCTGCCCACGACGGTGTACGTGGCAGTGGTGTACGCGGTGGCGGCGGCCGTGAGCTTCGGCGCCATGGCGGCGGCGGGCATTGCTGCGACCGGATACAGCGGCCGCTCGTGGCTGGCGTTCGTGCTCCTGGCCCTGGGGCCGACGCTGATCGGGCACACCTCGTTCAACCACGCGCTGCGGTACCTCAAGGCGGGGTGGCTGTCCGCGCTCACGCTGTCGGAGCCGGTGCTCGCCGCGGCGGTCGCCTGGCTGGCGTGGGCGGAGCCGGTGACCGGCCCGGCGTTCGCGGGCTACCTGCTCGTGTCGACCTCGGTGCTGGTGCTCGTATCCGAGCGCGGCGCCATGCGCGGCGGGGGATGAGCATCGTCGCCTTCGCGGCGGCTTCGAGAGGAGCAGGAGCGGCTCGCTGAACACCGCAAGCGCCTGGAGGAAATGGATCTCTCTGCCGACGAGGTGAAGCGGGTAATCGATCCACTTCGTTCCTTTCCCGAGCAGCTTCGTGAAGAAGTCGAGAGCTACGAACGACTCAAGCGCGGGGAAATCGGCGAGTTGCAAAACCTCCATGGACCCGGTTCGACCAGCCCCCGGGGCCCTTTTTGGTCAGGGCACGCACCCGGTAGTAGTAGGTCCGGCCCGGTTCTACCTTGGCGTCCAGGAAGCGGCGCACCCGCCCCGGGGTCTCCCCCACCTTCTCGAGAAGCGGAAAGAGCGTTCTTCAGGAAATCCAGGGGCGTCTCCGGATCTCGTCGCGCAGTCGACCTGCAAGAGGTTCGTTACGGCCGCTTCTTGCATCGGCGATGACCTGCCGCTCGAGGTCGGTGAGTTCGCAAAGCACCTGGAAGCGCTTTTCCACCACGGCCAGGATCTTGGACGGATCTACGGATTCTGTGGCCCGGACTAAACGGCCGACGTCGTCCCAGTCATACTTCGCCCTTGAAGGCGAGATGCTCCATCACGCCGGTGTCGAGTAAAGCGCGCAGGGCATAGGTGAGCACCACGTCCCGCTCGGCTACCAGCTTGTCGCGAAGCCCGCTGTTTCGCGCGTAGAGATCTACGAACTTGTCCGCGATCATCGCTGCTCCTCGACGGAGAACACCACCGGCCTGCTTTCCCCCTCCTCCCTGGGAAGCAGCACGTCGCGAGGAACGTTTTCAACCACGTTCCAGGGACGCACCAACCTGCCGGTGGTGCCCCACCTTCGCCGCGGGCCTAGCAGGATCTTGCTCCTTGGCCGCACCAGATCAAGCATGGCGACACGTACCTCGTCCGGTATCCGTACCTGTTGCAGATCCAGCAGATAGCCCAACCGCTGAACAATGGCTGACGAGCCCCAGCGACCTGCCAACACGATAAGATCGTCCCAGGACACCCTGACAGCGGCGCGGGCGGCTATGCGCGATACCTCGCCTATACCGCCTGCGTACCGCGGGCGGTCGAGAGCGTCCAGCAAGGCGCGTTCCAGTGTTGCCATCTCCACCGGCTCGCCCAGCACCGAGACCTCCTCGTAGCCGTAGAACCTGTGCTCGGGAACGTGGATAAACACGTAGCGATGATCGCGGATCTTCTCGGCTCTGCGTCTCTGTCTGCAAGCGATGTACACCTCGGCAAACACCTGCTCGGTGATACCATGATACGTGCAGGCCGTGCCAAAAGAGAAAAAGTAGGGTGCTATCAGCACGGCTCCGGCGGCCAGAGGGTTGGTATCGCCGATGCCCTCGCGCCCCCTGTCGGCAGGTATGAGCCTGAACAGCCCGGGCCGCAGACGTTCCAGCCAGCCCTTGCTCACCAGCACGTGTGCCAGCTTGCGGGCATAACTGCCAGGGGCGCCGAGCATCTCGCTCAACTCGGCCAGGGTCACGGTCTTCTGCCCTCGCCACTCGAGGTCGAGTATGATCCGGGCCTCGGTCTTTGAAAGGCTTCGCTCCATGATTCCACCAGGCTTCGGTTGCAGGATTGCATCTTTGCTACTGTTACAGTAATATATAGCACATATGGCAACCATGAGCAAGCAAGATAACCTTCCATTTGGTTACATCAAGGGAAAACGAGGACCGGAACATTGCCACCGCATCCCTGGTGCTGTCTCCGTAGACCCCGTTCTCGTCCACCAGGGTATACGACGTCACGCTGCGCTTGCGCGGCACCACCTGGTTGAGCAGCTCCTGCACGAAGTCGAACATCTTGTCCCCGTCGGCAACCGCGCCCGCGCCGTAGTCCGTCTCGCCCGCGTGCCCGGCCGCATCGCTGCCATCGTACACGAACACCGCATCCCCGGAAAGTACGTCCTCGAACTTCACGTTGGCGTTGTTGCGGATGTCCCAAGCCCCCGTTGTCTCCAGCACGGGTTCGCCGCCCGCAGGTACCAGCTCGAACTTGACCTCCCGCCACGGGTAGGTGGTGGGACAATCTCGCAGGGAGGGCAAGGCCGACGAGGGGCGGTATGGGAACAGTTTCAAGGGGCATCGGGCTCGGGAAGCCCGATTTGCTTGCGAACGTTGATGGACTTCCACCGGAGCCCGGGGTGCGCCCTGATGACCGCCTGCAGCCGCTCGTCGTTCGTGAGAAGCTCGGGAGCGATCTCGCCACGCCCGTTCAGGCGTTCGAGGAACTCGCGCTCCTCCGGCTCAAATGGCAGCACCACGGAAAGCAGATCCTTGCATTCCGTCACGAGCCGTCTCGTCCACGACCCGGATTCGTGCTTTGGCGGCGCGGCGTCCCGTCTGAGCACCGGAACCAGCATCCGCTCCACAGCGACGGGATCTACACGCACGTCGTCGAGGCTCACCCGGCGCCAGTCCCGCCGGTTGATACCCCCGTACACCACGAAGCCGAGCCTCAAGCGCCTCCGGTCGAGTCCACCCCGGGCCAGCAGCTCCCGGACATCGAACACGTCGCGGCTCGCGGTCCGTCCAAAGAGCGCGGCGAGCTTCCCAGCGGCCAGCTCGTGCAGGTCGAGCACCGGAACGTTCGACGTCTCGAAGCCCGCAAGGGGACGAGAGGACATGCGAACCGGGGGCCACAAGGGACTTCGGAGTATAAAGTTGACGTCAAGCTCGAGCGTTGCGGAGGCACTCGAGACAGTGTTGTACGACAGGCGCCACTTCCCGCCGGCGTGCTCCGAGGCAGCACGCCGCACGCCCAGGCCCAGTCGGCCGCAGACCGCAATGAGCGCTCTCTCGATGCGAGGTCGCTCCTTCAGCATTTCATCACGGCTCGTGCTACCCACGTAGTTCACATCGATGTCCACCGACAGACGTGGGACGTCGAAGATGAACAGGTTGAGCGCCGTGCCTCCCTTGAGCGCCAAGCGCGGCCCGAGGAAGGGATGCGAGCGAAGCGCATCGACAAGTTCGAGCAGATGTAGGACCTTGTCCAGCACCTCGGGACGGAACCCGCTGCTAGCCGCCTCGCGTCGAAGCTCTGTCTCGGTGAGCATCACGCCACCTCCGTCCAGCGGCGCTCGAGGATCCGTTCGGGAACGATGAGGTTCCACGGACGGACCAGTCGACCCGGCTCCCGGCTCGCGTCGAGGTACCGAGGCTGCTTGGGAACGTGCTCGCGAAGCCTCTCCAGACGGCGCGGCTCGACCATCAGCGCATCACTATGCTGATCGAGGAACAAACCCACCCGCGCCACGGTGATGGCCCTTCCGAGCGCGAGCGCGAGGTAGACCACTGCATCGAGGTCGAAGAACTCCACCATCTCCAGAGAGCGCCAGATCTCCTCCCAGCCTCCCGCGAGATCGGGGCGGTCCATGACGTCCACAAGGGTGCGCTCCAGGGTGGTCACCCGGACCACACCTCCCGCATGGTGCTTCTTGACCACGTCTCCTTCCAGCCCGGGCTGGCCGCGCAACGAGGCGGGTAACTGCACGGGTACGAACTCCATCCCGCGGAAAGCAAACGCTCTCGCCTTCCGTACCGTCAGGTAGTGAAAGCGGTTCCACACGGAGTAGGCCTTGCCATGGAACTGGAGCGCAGCATGGTACGACACGGTGGCATCTTCGGAAAGCTTAGTGGCCAGCAGATAGGGGTCGACCGTCGTCTCGGCCAGGCCGACGCCGCGAGGCACCGTTGCGTACAGACCGCGGCGGATGCGCACGATGTGCCCTGAGGCCGCGTGCTTGGCGAGCAGGTTCCGCGTGGTGTACGGGCTCACCCCCATCGGCGCCCGGGCCGCGGCGAACTCCTCCCCGGTGAAAACCGGGTGCGTCTCGAAGAAGTCGGCCGAACGCATGACTTGCTCCTCCGCACAGAAAGCACCACTAATGGTAGTGCTTTTTACAACCAATGGCAAGTTCAATTGTTAGCGGACCGAGAAACAACCACTATTGGTAGTTCTTGAAGCACTCTGAGGCAAGCGTCGTGATCGGTTTCCACGCCATACAAGGTGGTAGAGTACCGGTGTTTTTTTCTACAGGGTCTGTCTCCGGCGGTACGGAAGCTCAGGGAGACGGGGCCGCGTCGACTGCAGGCACCAGCTCCTCCTCCGGGGGCCAGTACGACTTGCACCCCGCGCCGGCCGGCTCGGCGATCCGGCCCACCGCCCGGTTCGACCAGCCCCCGGGGCCCTTTTTGGTCAGGGCACGCACCCGGTAGTAGTAGGTCCGGCCGGGCTCGACCTTGGCGTCCAGGAAGCGGCGCACCCGTCCC
>Ga0190359_1002862_pt1 | contig 10159 bp, 6 predicted proteins | sample 48721823_MG_FD_161269 | JGI IMG/M metagenome (GOLD analysis project Ga0190359, IMG submission 161269) | Hydrothermal vent microbial mat bacterial communities from Southern Trench, Guaymas Basin, Mexico - 4872-18-2-3_MG | ecosystem: Environmental > Aquatic > Marine > Hydrothermal vents > Microbial...
TCCCCTAAAAAAGATTATAAAATCACCTCAAGAAAAATATTGTAGTGCCTAATAAAAATATGATGTTTTTTATTTACAATAACTTACAAATATTTAGCGATGAAGTCAGGATGAGGTCTCTGTTGATGGCAGGGCGTATCATGCTGCTGGAACTGTTAGCAGCACTATTCCAATGAGACATGGTGAGATTGTTAAGCAATACTTTACAAAGAAGATAGGTGGTGTAGAGGCACGCTACATTCATGTGGTGGCAAGGAGTATAAAATACTGTCCCGAATGGCACAAGGGGGCAGGGAGAAAGGCGTGGCTTTTTGTTGATGAGATTGTTGTAAGGTAAACCATTAAGGAAAGCTTGGAAGATCTCTGATAAAACTATATTGTAAAGTCGTATGCAAATTTAAGAAACAGTATCTCTGTTTTGACTCTTGTAAGGCCTGGATTGTTAAAGTCATTCCTTGTATAGACAAAATAAATTGCACTGTTCGGAAGCTTGAATCTCCAGCCGAATAATCCATAGATATATATTCGCTCTGTAGATGAGCGGTACTGTGTGAAGAGGCGCAGGAAGAGATCGGGAGTAAATTGATAGTTAAGGAGTGCAATGCTCAGCCATGTGCTTGCCTTGGTTGGATCTGGATCAAATTGCAATCTGCTTATCTGGTATTCCACAGAGAACTTATCTCTGATCTTAAATTTTGTTGCCCCTGTGGCCATCCAGAAATCTCTGTCAAAATTGCGTCCGAATTGATACTTTACCTCACTTGCAGACCACTCCTCTGTGTTGTATCCAATGCCTGCCTGAAAGGAGTAGTTCTGGAATCCCTTCTCAAAGAGTTGATAGTCTCGTACCCAGTTTGTGCTAATGCTTACTTTGTTTGTAAAATAAAAGGTTAGACGCTGAATAACTTCCCAGCTCCTCAGCGTGCCGTTTCTTTTGCTCCAGTAAATATTGTAGTTTGAGAAGTAGTTAATGTACTTGATTCCCGATTTTTTTATCCACCATTTGTATCGAAGTGCGGAATCGAGTTCCCTTCTATCGTCATCCCTGATGAAACCAATCCCATTTACGCTCTCCTTGAAGTTTTCTGCAAGTTCTGTATATCTGAGATGATAATGATAGATGTTGTTTTCTCTTGCCAGTCTTACAAATCCCCCATAATTTTTCTTAAATTGTCCTGGCGATCCAACGACAAATTGAGTGGTAAAATGCAAATTATATTTGAAATGGAATACACCATCGAAGCTCAAAACTCTATTAAATCCATTGGTCCATTCTTTATCAATAAAAAGCATTCCGACTGTAGAGCTTTTGAGAACATCTCTCTTGATTCTAACAACACCAGCACTATATTCGGGGAAGGATTCATCACCTGTGGTTGCGGGATTGTCTTCAACAGCTCTTGCCCTGACTCCTATTACGGCAAATTCATATGGCCCGACTTTACCAATTGCCTTTCCACCAAAGTCGATCTCACCTATGCGTCGGCTGTAGAATGCCCTGATGCGGTTTTGAAACATTTCGCTGCCTTCGAGAAAGAATTTTCGTTTTTCTGGAAATGAGAGTTCCCATCGTGTCATGTTGATCCTTTCGCGGTCACCCTCAACCGTTGCGAAGTCAGGATTGTATGTTAAATTGCCAGTGATATTATTCTTGTAGCGAAACTCGAGGTCTATTCCCTGTTCCGTGCCATTTTTGAGATTCCACTCCTCTTCTGAGTATGTTTCATACCTGCCTGTTATGTATGGTATGAAGCGAAATTCGGATTGTGCACGTGGATACTCAAGACCTGTCAAAACTCCATATTGTGAAACACGAAAGTCTGAGTCCATTGGGCCTGACCAGTAAACTGTTTCAAGTTTTTTCTGAATGAATCGTCCAAAGTTTACGCCCCATGTCTTTATTTTAGGATTAAAACGGATAGATTTGAATGGAATAGAAAATTCTGTTGTAAATCCATTTTCAGTGATCGCTGATTTTACTTCCCAGCCTGCGTCCCAGTTTATTTCCGTATATTTCCCATCGTCACTGATTCTCATGTCGACCTGGGTGTTTAGGAGGTTTGTCATAAACCAGAATGCAGATCGCAGGTCGTGATATGTATCAAAACTTATAGCAATAAGGTCATCTTTTTTCTCTAACTGATCTCTTCTGCTCTGTTTGGCAACCACCGGATCTGAATAAGATTTTTCACATATAAATGCCACATAAATATTATCGTCGTCAAACTGAACCGCTACCATTGTTTTTTCTGTTGATGGTTTCCCCCTGTCGGGTTCCATCTGGATGAAATTTGATTGAAAATATTCTCTCGGCCATTCACTCAACTCGACTTTTCCATCTATTTTAATTTTATTCTTTGTTCTGTGTGCTTCTATTTTTCGATCGGAGCCTGCGGCCATCGAAGATAGTAAAGTAACAACGGTCATAGCTAAGAGTGTTGTCTTCATTTGGCAATCTCTTGTTTTACAACAATGACTAAAAATATTATAATTTTTTAGTGAAAATCCAAATGCTTTTTAATTAAATCTTTCCGAACATCGATGACAGATCATTAAACTTTTTAGTTGTATGGGATTTATAATTTAATATCTTTAAGTATTGGATTTGGGTAGTTGTAACTTTTACATTTTGATTTCGTAACACAAGTTAACAATCAAATCCAAAATTCAGCACTGTCTGAAGGAGGCGATCATGAGCGAGGAAATAATCAATGATGAGATGGAGGAACAGAAATTTTCTCCAGATGAGGGCAGCCAGGAAGAAGTTAATGAGCCAGGTGAGGATTTGTCACAAAAGGCAAAGATAGTAGTCAAAAAAGATGATGAGACTATTTTGGAATATACAGTAGAAGAGCTGCCTGTGCTTATAGGACGTAAGAGCGATAATCACATTGTTCTTGAAGAGAGAAATGTTTCGAGAAAACATGCTGAGATATTCACAAAAGATGATGAATATTTTATCAGGGACCTGGAAAGCACGGCCGGTACAAGGGTAAATGGGGAGGACATTAAAGAGAAGGATATCCACACAGGCGACATAATAGAGATAGGTAACTACAAACTATATTTCGATTCTGGAATTCCAGAAGACGAGAGGACCGTATATGAGACTGAAGAAGAGACTGTACTTGAGGAGGCCACCTCTCTTGATGAGGACAGGACAAGGTTTTATGAGGAACCTGAGGCGAAATTGGTTGTGATAAAGGCCGAAGGGCTTGAAGAAGAGATAAGCCTTGAGCAGGAGGAGCTTGTCTTGGGAAGGGATGAGGAGGTAGATGTTGTGGTGGATGACAAGCGTGTGTCGCGAAGACATTGCAAGATTTTGTTAAAGGATGGCGATTTTTTAATTGAAGACCTTGGAAGCTCTAACGGAACCTTTGTAAATGGGCAGAAGGTAACCCAGAGACGTTTAGAACATGGAGACAGAATCCAGATAGGTTCTGCAATATTTGAGTTTCAAAAACAGGAGCTGACAAGACCTGTGCCAAGGGGAAGACTGAAGGTTTTTGTCAAGGCTTCGATATATATCTTACTTATTGCCGCTGCATCTTTTGCTGTATATAAATTTATTGTTAGTCGGGCACGTAAACCACAAGAGGTCATAATGCAGGTTAGCTGGGAATACAAGACCCGTACACCGATTGTCTCCAGCATGGGGCTTGGCGATCTCAATGGTGATGGTTATATAAACATAGTGGCTGCAGATATGGGCGGATATGTGTATGCGCTCGATGCGCGTCAAGGTGGACTGGTATGGAACTCGGAGTTCAGAAGCAGAGGGGAAGCTCTCTCTTCACCTTGTCTTGTTGATATAAACAGGCAGGATGGAGAGCTTGATGTTGTAGTAGGAGGATCACGGATCGGAGTTGTTGCAATAGACGGAGGTACAATGAGAACTATCTGGAGGGGGAGAACAAATTCTGCTGTTACTTCGAGTCCATCTGTTGCAGATGTTAATGGAGACGGTACTCCTGATGTATTCGTTGGTACAGAAGGTGGAGAGGTGATCTGTTTCGACGGAAGACAGGGCGGGCCGGTATGGGTTTTTAATACAGATGCTAAGATATTGACATCGCCTGTCTTAGCCGATTTCAATGGTGATGGGATTTTCGATGTTGTCATAGGTTCCACCAATAAAAGAGTTTATATACTCGATGGCAGGAACGGGAAAACTATATGGGCGCATTCGGGAAGTGAAGAGCCCTCTACGGCAGCGTGCGGAGATTTTAATAGAGATGGCACTAAAGATATAGCATTTGTTACGTCATCGAGGCTTATAGTGCTTGAGGGCAGGAAGGGCTCTTTGTTGTGGGATTGGAAGATACCACAGGCAGCCATGCCAACAGAGAATGATCCTTTTATTACATCTCCACCAGCAGTTGCTGATTTTAATGGTGATAAGATACTTGATGTTGTCTTGTCAACTCCTGGCGGACATCTCTACTGTATAGACGGAAGTTCGAATGGAGAGAGATACCTGTGGGATTTTGGATTGAGTTCTGCGCGTAAGAGCTCGCCTGCACTTGCAGATATAGATGGAGATGGAAGGATGGATGTAGTAGTAGGCGATGGTGATGGTAATTTGATAGTTCTGAATGGTAGATCTGGTCATGTGCTGAACATGCTTCACATTGGGGGAAAGATTATTTCTTCTCCGGTTTTGGGAGACTTTTCGTCTGAAGGAATAATCAGTATCGGAGTCGGTACTAGTGAAGGGAGGATAGTTGCAGTACATACTCAGACAAAGATAAGGAAGAACCAGATCCTCTGGGGCTCATTTGGAGGTAATAGGCTCAGTTCTGGATTTATTAAATAGATCAAGGGAGGTGCTACATTGCACAACTCTGCCCTGCGGTTCGATTGTTTTGCTATTTCTGATAAAGGGATGAAGAGACAAAATAATGAAGATGCACTAATCTGTAATAGTGATGACGGACTCTTTCTTGTAGCCGATGGAATGGGAGGGGAAAATTGTGGTGAGGTGGCAAGTAGTATTACAGCAGATAATTTTTACAGGATAATTTCACCATACCTCTCAGATCAGGAGGTGACGGTTCCCTTTGAATTGAGTCCTGAAGAGAGTATTTTTAAACAGGCACTGAATCATGCAGTTGAGATTGCAAACAGTGCTGTTATTGAGTTTGCAGAAAATAACCTGTCCTGTCGAGGGATGGGATCTACTCTGACTGCTGTTGTTTTTAATGACTGGACATTGTATATTGTTCATATAGGTGATTCGAGACTGTATAAGATGGATGATAAAGGGCTATATCAGGTTACAGAAGATCACACAAGGGTGCAGGAAATGGTTAATGAGGGATTAATAACCCCTCGGCAGGCAAAGACCCATCCTAAAAAGAATGTTCTTACCAGATGTATAGGCCGCAAAGCAAGACTCAGGCCCGACATTTTTTCTATTGATTGGAAGCCAGGCAATACTTTTCTAATATGCAGCGATGGACTCACCGACATGGTAGGTGATGAGGAGATTTTCAGAGAGCTTACAGAGTCTGATTCTCTTGAGTCTTATGCAAAGAGGTTGATAGAGATGGCCAACGAGAAAGGCGGGAAGGATAATATCACACTAATTGTTTTTCGTCCTTTCATAGAATAGATTTTGTTTCAATAATGGTTGTTAAGACAAAAAAAAAGATTGGAAAATATAGTGTTGTCAGGCAGATAGGCAAGGGCAGTGCTGCCAATATATATCTGGCAAAACAGGATGCACTCGGACGCAGACTCGTCATAAAGGAGTTACTTCCGCTTCATTCATCCAATGATAAAATAGTGAGTCGTTTTAAGAGGGAGGCAAAGGTAGTATCACAATTGTCCCACGACACAATTGTACATGTCTATGACTACTGGGTTCGGGGAAATTCGTACTATATTGCAATGGAATATGTTCAGGGCATAACCCTAAAAGATCTGCTCTCTACTATGCATCATCTTCCTGTCCACATTGCAGCTATAATAGTTTATCAGATCTGCAGAGGACTATCTCATGCTCACTGTCGTGGGATAGTACATCGCGACTTGAAACCCTCCAACATCATGATTTCAAACAGCGGTCAGGTTAAGATACTCGATTTTGGAATAGCACATTTTCAATATGATGAGGATTTGACATCACTCGGTGCAGTAATAGGGACATACAGCTATATGTCTCCAGAACAGGCAATGGGTAAGAATATAACCCCATCGTCAGACATATTTTCGCTTGGTATTCTTTTCTATGAACTCCTGACAGGTACCAGACCGTTTGTTAAAGATGAGAAAGGGGATGTTCTTGAGAAAATCATCAGAAAGGGCATAAGGTCTCCTGGAAAGATAAATCCAGCAGTACCGGGAAGTTTTAACACGATAATACGTAAGTGTTTGAGGAAAAAACCAAACCACCGTTTTTCTTCTACAGATGAGATTAAGAATCGACTCGAGAGATATCTTAAAAGATATTCTCTGGATCATCAGCAAATACTCAGAAATTTTTTTGAGAACATATCTCCTCGAAAGTTAGAAGAGGGTTGGCCTCCAAAATTCTGGAAGAGGCAGTGGTACAGGATCACTCATTTGAGGGTAAAGACATATCTCCTTATTTTTATTATCCTTCTCTCGTTTGGCCTGCTGGAGTATGGACTGATTTCAAGTGGAAGGGGGCTGAGAAGTCAGTACAACTATTTGTCTTCTAAGTTGAAATCGCTGTATGATTTTTTATTACCTGGAAAAGTTGAGTCAGGGGGAGAAGATGGAACCGTGAAAAATGGGATTGATGAGATCAACAATAAAGATTTAAAGAATAGATTTAATTAAACCCGAATTAACGGATAAGCAATGTTTCGTACTCAAACCTCATTCTATTTAGATGATGAAGAATAGCTATAAATCGATCTCTTATCCGTTAAATCGGGTTAAAACAATTTGGGAAAAATTATAGGGAGGAAGTTTCAATGGTTGAGAAATTAGCGAGTGAAGAAAAAAACTGGGCGGTCTTGACCCATCTTTCAGCATTATCCATATTTATAGGAGTTCCCTTTGGAAACATAATAGGTCCTCTTGTGATGTGGCTTATAAAGAAGGATGTATTTCCTTTTGTTGATGAGCAGGGTAAAGAGGCTTTAAATTTTCAGATATCAATGACCATATATATTTTAATATCTGCAATACTGATTGTAGTACTCATTGGTTTCATACTCCTTCCATTATGTTTAATTTGTGATTTGATTTTAACAGTCATTGCTGCTCTGAAGGCAAGCGAGGGAGAGCACTATAGATATCCGTTGACGATAAGATTTTTACAGTAAATGGCCTAATTATTTTCTCCACTCAATTTTCTGGATAAAAACTTATCATCATTTGTCTTTCTGCTCGCTGAAAAAATTAAATCGACTCAAGGGAAAAATTGACTGCAGTTAAAATTCAAATATATTAGATTAACAAAAATGTTTATTTAACCCGAATTGGCGGATAAGCAATGTTTCCTACTTAAACCTCATTCTATTTAGATGATCGGGGATTGGTATAAATCGATCTCTTATCCATTAAATCGGGTTTAATATATTTCGATTCTTCTCTATTAACTCTTTCGGGTCGAATAAATTAGTTTATTTTATATAAAGAACGGCCGATATTTCCCGTTTACTCCATATTTTGCTTGCATCTACAAGAGCAACTGCTTCATGATATTTAAAACTGGAATACTCATACGATTGAAAAAAGGATATGTACATCAGTCCATAAAGTTTGAAAATCCTGGAGAATAAGAGAGGTTTAGGATTGCCAATCTCCTAAAGAGACCTTTTTGTGTATCACAAACAACCGCACCTATCCATAGATGTGTATCCATTCAACAGCAGCAGAACTTCATCAAATCTTTGATATTAAAAAGAACAAAGGCTGTTCTTATAGATTCTATTTCCTGAGAAGAGATCGTATTAACAATTATTTTTAGGAAAATTATTTGTTGTGTTTGATTTTTTATTTTGAGTATTGTAAATTATGCAAGATAGATCACATCTTTTACACACATCAGTAGATTCATGCAAATCATGGAAGATAAAAATAACAATAAGGAGAAAAGTGATGCACAGGAGTAAAAGGATTTTAGCATTTATTATTCTCTGCCTTGTAGTTTCTGTTTCCATATCTGCATTTGCAGAGAAGAAAAGGTCGCTGACATTTATAGATATAATGAAATTCAAATCGATTCGGAGCACAGTAATATCAGAAGATGGAAAGATTGTGGCATATTCTGCAGTACCAGACAGGGGAGATGGTGAGGTATGTGTGCATTTGTTGAAAGGGAAGAGAGTATATAAGATCGAAAGAGGCACAGGGCCTGTGATTTCCAGAAATTCGAAATGGGTTGCAGCAGGAGTTCTTCCCAAAGCAGTTGAGATAGAGAAATCCAAAAAGAAGCCGAAAAATGGGATGGTACTCTTAAACACAGAAACCGGAGAGATAATCCAGTTCGATCGAGTAAAGGAGTTCGTTTTTTCTAACGACTCACGCTGGCTTGCCTTTCATAATTATAAAAAGGAAAAGAAAGAAGAGGAAGATCAGGAATCAGACAATGATCAGACAAAATCGGAAAAAGATAATAATAGGAAAAATGAAGTTGGTTCTCCACTAATTCTTTATAACCTCGATACAGGAGTAAAAAAGTCGGTCCCATTTGTTAGTTCGTTTGCTTTTGACAGTACATCTCACTATCTGGCATATTCTATATCGGACAGTTCTGGAGACCAGAATGGGCTCTATATTATAGATTTATTTAATAACAAGACTGCTATTGATGTTGTGGATTTCCAGAAGAACGGTAGTTTTACAAATCTTTCCTGGAACAACAGGAACAGGTCATTGGCCTATATATTGACAGTCAAGAGTAGGAATGGGGAGAAGAGCAGCTCTTCTCTATACATCTGGGACCCAGATGATGAGAAGTATATTGGAGCAGTTTCAGATGAGGATATTCCTGATGATTGGTTCATTCCAGAGAAGAATGATCTGGTCTGGTCAAAGGATGGTGAGAGACTTTTTTTCGGGCTTAAACCCGAATCTGAAAGATGGGAGGAAGCAGAGGAGAAAGATAAAGAAAAGGAGATCGATATATTTGATATTGATAGAATATTGAAAAAGAGGGGAGTGGATGTATGGCACTGGAACGATCCATTGATAATTCCGAATCAAAAAAAGCAGTGGAAAAGCCGCAGGGATCGTTTCTATCGGGCTGTTTATCATTTGGATTCAGGCACTGCAGTACAACTGGCAGATGAGAAGATGGCCTATGTACAGATATCTCATAATCCCAGATTTGTTTTAGGTTCATCTGATCTGCCCTATCAGAAACTCATCACATGGGACGGCCGCTACAGAGATTACTATCTCGTGAGCCTTAAGGATGGATCTCGAAGGCTGATTGCTAAAAAACTCTACGGAAGAATTTCGATGTCCCCTGGCGGTAAGTATATTGTATATTATTATGATAAGCACTGGTATCTCTACGATACAGCTACAGGCGATGTTAAGAATCTCACAAAAAATCTTAATGTTCCATTCTACAATGAAGATCATGACTATCCTCAGGCTGTTCCAAGTTATGGGATTGCTGGCTGGACCGAAGGGGATGAGAGTGTGCTGATATATGATAAATATGATATATGGCAGTTTAACACAGAAACAGGAGAGCCTCTTAACCTGACAGATGGTAAGGGGAGGAAAAATAAATATGTATTCAGAATTCAGAGAATTGACAGAGAAAGGCCCTATTTTAAAAAGAATGAGGTTGTGCTGCTTTCTGCATATCATGACCTGAAGAAGCATACATCGTTCTATTCTGCAGAGATAGGTACTCCTGGTGTAGTCAGGCTGCTCGAGGAGAAGAAGAAGTTTAGATTCATAACAAAGGCAAAAAAGAGCAGTGAGATTCTATATACACGTGAGAGTTATAAAGAGTTTCCTGATCTCTGGATAAGTGATATGAGTTTTAAATCGAGAAAAAAGATTACTAACATTAATCCTCAGATTAAAGATTTTGCCTGGGGTTCGGCCGAGCTGGTGGAGTGGCTCAGTGATGATGGAATTCCTCTCCAGGGAGTATTGATAAGGCCTGGAAATTATCAAAAGGGGAAGAGGTATCCTGTTCTTGTATATTTTTATCGTTTTT
>Ga0190359_1002863_pt1 | contig 10149 bp, 8 predicted proteins | sample 48721823_MG_FD_161269 | JGI IMG/M metagenome (GOLD analysis project Ga0190359, IMG submission 161269) | Hydrothermal vent microbial mat bacterial communities from Southern Trench, Guaymas Basin, Mexico - 4872-18-2-3_MG | ecosystem: Environmental > Aquatic > Marine > Hydrothermal vents > Microbial...
CGGCCCGGCGCAGTCGCTCGACCGCGGACACAGCCAAATCAGGTTTTCCTTCGCTATCTGCATCAAGGAGTTTTAGCTTCGCGCCGCCAAGCGATTTTATTCCGCCCGCATCGTTGATCTCGCTTACCGCAAGCAAGAGACCCTTCTTGAGTTCCTGGCCGTCAAAGCCCAAGAATCCTGAGAGCGGATGAATATGTCCCAGTGGAATTGCAGGTGGAGACGCGCCTCTGAGCACGCTAGGGAAGCCAATGGAACCCATAGCTGCCACCGCTCCCACTGCGGCACCGGTTTTAATAAAATCCCTGCGCGTAATTCCCTTTTCCTTTGCCTTTTTCTTCCCTGTGTCCATAATGACCTCCTTTTTAGAAAAAGATGGAAACATCTGTGAAGCACGAGCTGAGCAGTTCTAAGACCTGCAAGGGTTCATGCTTCGCCCAAAGAAGCAGTTCCTGCCTCCTCACCAGCAATTTTTCCCAACACAAGCGCGGCCAGAAGTCCGTTCGCTGAAAGGTACCCGGAAGGCCCCGCTTTACCCGAAAACCCGGCAGCGGTTCCTCCGCCGGCATAGAGGTTCGGTACCACAGAGCCATCAGGTCTCAATACCTGGGCGAACCGGTTTACCCTAAGCCCGCCCTGAGTGTGGAACAAAGCCCCGGTAACTTTTGCAGCATAAAAGGGAGGGCTAAGGGGCCCTCCAAAATTAGTCCTCCCTTTCTCATCGGTGGCTTGCCCCATGGCAGCCTTCTGAAAAGTTTCGTGTGTTCTCATTGTTCGCTCTACTGGCAAACGAAACGAAAGGGCTAGATCTTCAATGCTTTCAAATTTTTTTATCGCACCCATTTGAATACACTGCTGAAAATCTTCGTAATTTTCAACAGCCCGGTAGATGCGCTCATCAAAAATTTCGATCGCCACTTTTTCTTCTTGAGCGAGCACATCCAGTGCATGTTCTGAGTAACCGTGATATTCATTAACGAATCGCTCTCCCTTCAAATTAACCTGGTAACCACCGAGGCTAATTACAGCCCAGGTGAGAAGTGTGCCATGAGGGTAAGTAACCGATCCGTGGGCCTGATATGCGCCCATGCAATCAAGCGCTGCCCCGAGTGCCTGCCCCCACAAAATGCCCTCTCCGGTGTTTCCCTCATGTCCAAAGTAGTAAGCATCTTTCATTTCCGGAATGTATTTCTCCAGCATCTGCTTGTTTGCACCAAACCCGTTAAGTGCAAGAATAACCTTCTTTGCACGGGCCAAGTTCTTCCCCACCCCCTCGATCTCGGCTTCCGCACCTATCACAGATCCATTCAATGAATTTGCGACAAGCCTTCTAGCAGGGGCTTTATACGCTATATCGATATTTTCGAAACCGTTAACACATTGAAGTAAAGCATTAATGAGACGAGCCCCTTTCCTGCTTTTGTTCGCATGAATCCGGTATCTTGAATGCCCAGGGTATAGAAATTCTGTAACCAGCTCCAGGTGAATCCCCATTGGCCCGGCCAGCCATTCCACCAGCCTTGAAGACTCCCGCGCCACATGCAGGGTAAGCTCTGGGTCGCTCTGATAGTTATTCTTTTTCAAGATTTCCTCTGCCATCAATTCTGGAGAATCCTCTACCCCTGCATCTTTCTGAAAACGTGTTCCTGCAGCAGGAACCATTGCCTGGCTGAGAGATGTATTGCCGCCCGGCTCTTTTTCTTTTTCAAGCACAAAAACCTCCGCACCCTTCTCAGCAGCGGCAAGTGCTGCAACAAGGCCGCAACCGCCCGCCCCGATTACCAATACGTCCACATCAATATCCCACCGAACACTTGATGGATCGCTTGCAAACAATATCAAATCTTTGTCGGAGTGCTCTGTTTGTACCATGCTTGTTTTACCCTATCTCTTGAATCCACCCTAAAGGGGATGAAAGCATTGCTCCTCTGGCGAGGAAACTTCCACCGATACCTAGATAAGTTTCGTCAACTGTTCCACTGAGTGCTTTTCTAAATTCATAATTACTTCTCCAAGCTCCTCCGCTTGACTTCGGGAGATCAGTTGAGAGGTATTGTTCAAGAACTTACTGTAAACTTCCTCCCAGCTGGCAGGGTTTTCAGGCTCTCCTTTGGCCAGTTCAACCTCCGCACTCCAGGATTTCCCCTTACCATCCGTGATTGTGACTGTGGCCCCCCTCTTTTGGGGGTAGAGAGCATTCCACCTCTCGCTCTCAACCATTTCCACTTTGTCTGCGAGTTGTTGGATAAAGGGGTCTTTCACATTTTCATCGCAGTATTTGTCAGCGCCTGCATCGTTTCTGGCTATTGCCAGTGCGACCGAAAATGGGATGCTAAAGCGGCCGGCCGAGGGCGTTGTGACCCTTTTCATTCCGGCAAGCCTGATAGCTGGCTCGTAAGTCTCAACAATAATCTTTCTTATTTCCGATGGGGCAACGCTGCTTTTTTGAAATGCCTCAACGGCAGCATCTATAGGGGCATGGGCATGCCGGCAGGCAGCATAGAGCTTTATATACACATTGCATATCTCGAATCGCTCTCCAAGGTCACGGGTCAAAAGATCATGCTTGTCCTCTTCTGAAAAAGCCTTGAGATATCCGTCATCGCCTTCAAAAATCTGAAGCGGTCCGCGTGCGCCTTTTTCAGCCAGGATACACGAAAAAAGCCCTGACATGGAAGCCCTTGCCGGATTGATTGGCTTTACCTTGGCCCCTTCAATCTCGTGGTTAACCTGGATTAGACCTGATGCCTGAAGGCCCGCCATGCCAAAAGCCCCGGTTGTCTGCTCCCGGGTTAGACCCAAAATGTTGGCCGAAGCTGCGGCCGAGCCAAAGGGTCCGGTAATTCCAGTAATATGGAAGCCGCGAGTCAAGCTCGAAGGAAGTATTGCCATTCCAACGCGGATCATGACTTCATAACCAGCGACGATTCCTGTAACGAGCTTCTTGGGTCCTGCATGAGACAACTCCGCTGCTGCTATAGCTGCGGGTATAATGACTGCGCCGGGGTGGAGAGCTCCAAAACGATGGCCGTCGTCCATGTCCAGTGCATGGGCGCAGGATGCGTTTGCCATTGCAGCGCTTACGGCAGGAAATTTCTTTTTCGTTTCTATGATGGTCGCCTCAGGAGCCCCGCCCAGTTCGGCAAAGTACTTGACCACAATCTGTGGAAACTCCATTAAGCTATACCCTGCCAGCGACACGCCCAACAGGTCAAGGATCAGCTTCTTGGTCTGGGTTACAGTGATAGGGTCCAGGTCTTCATAGCTCAAAGTGGTGACAAAATCAGCATACCTGGAAGATATGGTCTCCATTTATCGGCCTCTTCCATTAATCAACAGGGTGAACACTACAAAAGAAGTTGTCAATCAACCTAGTTGTAAAAACCTGCCCTGCCAGGAGAGCTCCTCACCCCGGATGTGATTCTGCATCTCGGTCACCAAGCCTGAGATTTTTCTCTTCAATTGCACGGGCAAGGGTAAGCAAAGACTCAGCCCTCTTAAAGGTGCCGTAATCTATCATTTTCCCTCCAAGGGTAGTTGCCCCGAGCCCTCTGCTTGTGGCGGCCTCATAAGCTTCAACAACCTGCCTTGCAAAATCAATGTCTTCTTTTGCAGGCGCAAAAACCCTGTTCACCACCTCAACGTGTCGTGGATGGGTCACCTGCTTTCCCGAGTAGCCCAACAGTTTCACCTTTTCAGCCTCAGCAGCCAGGCCATCTAGATCGATGACGAGCCCAAAAAATGGAGTATCCAGGGCCTGTATGCCGGCAGCTCTTGCCGCCATGGCTATGCTGGAACGGGCATGAAGAATCATGGAAAAATATTGTTCAGGAGGTATTTTTGTCACCCCCATTCCTGCTCCCATTTCGCGCGAAAAGTCACCTGCTCCAAAGCCCACTGCGCACACCCTGGAGCTTGCCTTAATAATTTCTTGAACGTTCAACACGCCCCCCGGAGTCTCAATAAGGGCGATCAATTCAACACTGCCCTGCTCAAGACCTTTTTTCTGCTCCTCCGTTTTCAATAAATCGTCTACCCTGACAATATCCTCTCCTGATTCCGTCTTGGCTAGTACGATACCGTCAAGGCCTTCTCTGACAACGTAACTGAGGTCTGTCTCTGTAAGGTCGGTCTCAAGCGAATTTACGCGCACGAATACATCAAGACCCCCAGCCTTTAACATTGTTAACGAATCCCTGGCAAAAACTCTTCCCGTCTCTTTTTCCTGGATAGGACAACCATCTTCCAGATCCAGAATAACCGCATCAGCACCCTCATGCTTGGCATTTGTTATCATCCGCCAGCTGTTTGAAGGAACATACAGCATTGATCTCAACAATCTGAACATTAACTCCCCCCGGCCTATTTAGTGAAAACCTTCTTTATCGTGGGCCCAAGGTCTTCTGGTCTGTCGACCACGTGAGCGCCTACTTCTTTTAAAGCCTTGATCTTGGCTTCGGCTGTTCCTCTTCCCCCTTCCACAATCGCGCTTGCGTGCGAAAACCTTAGCCCGGACGGCAACCCTTTACCTGCAATATAGGCCACCAAAGGCTTGCTATAGCCTCCCTCCCGAATTATTTCGGCAGCCTCCTCTTCCATAACTGTGCCAATTTCACCAAAATACACAACACCATCACTGTCTTCATCTTGCTGGTAGAGAGGAAGCAATTCAGCCAGAGTTGTTCCGAGCACAGGTTCCGAGCCGAGATGCACTGCAGTACTTATCCCGAAACCCGCGTTACACACAACCCAGCTTATCGTGGAAGTTTGACCGCCACTTCGCGAAATCACGCCTATGCGCCCGGGCTTAAATGCAATCCTGGGCAGATCGGATGAGCCGATAAACCCCCCCAACCCTCCAAAAGATGCCTTCCCAGGGCTGACAACCCCGGCAGACCCGGGGCCTATCAGGCGAATATTGTGCTTTTCGGCCAGCGAAATTATTTCCAGAGTATCATGGAGTGGTACTCTTTCCACTCGCATAAGAACAGTCTTAATACCTGCCTCAAAAGATTCAATCACCGCCCCTTTTGCTTCAGGACCCGGAACTACGGCCACGGCAGCGTCCACAGGACCCACGGCATCCAGCGCCTCTCTCACGCTATTAAATACTGGTATCCCCCAGACTGATTGTCCGGCTCTCCCCGGTGTAACTCCGGCTGCCACTTTTGAACCCACTTCCAGCATCCGCCTGGCCACCCCCTGACCGAAGCGGCCGGTAATTCCCTGGATAAGCATTCTGGTATTTTCGTCTACAAGTATTGCCACAAATAACCCCACCTTCCGATAATGAGTTTCTTTACCGAAACTTGTTTTAACTCTATCCCTATCCTAAATAAGCCCCTTTAGCTCTCATTGACTGTAGATATTTTCAGAGTCAGTCACTAATCTCTCTCCTAGGCCTAATTTCCCTTCCAAATATCTAAGAAATACTGAGATCTCAGGCCAGTGGAATATCAATGGTTATACACCCCGAGCCGTATCGCTCACAATTAAACTCGCAGCTAAGGCACTCGTTATCAAGCCTCTTTATTTCCCCCTCATCCGTAACTGCGAGCGCAGGCCTATTGTGTTCGATTCTAAGAATACTTCGCCCATACAATCGGCAGGCTTTAACACACGCGAACCCGCAAGATGGATCGTTGTTATTCTCCTTTGCGGGCAGGCACTTGTTATAATCAATGGTAATGGTAGTTTTTCTGGTCTTAAACCGGAGCGTATTTTCGCCCATTTTTCATTGCCCCTTCCCTGTCATAGCCTTCTCCTCCCGGTAGGCTTTCACCAGCTCCTTAACCCTGTCTGCGATGAAGTCCGTGTTGTAGATATATTCTCTTCCATAGAGCTCCCAGCGCAGTGGCAACTTCTTAAAAGCCTCCCTGATTATCTCGTGCGCCTCCTTTTCTTTGTTCCCGGCTATAAGGATTATCACAGGAAAGCCCGGCCTTTTTTTTGCCTCTTCCTTAAATGCCTTGGCAACAGCATGAGCGTGGTGCCACTGCTCCTGGTTAGCCAGGCATGCCCCCATGAGAACATAGCCGTCAATTGGCTGTTGCAATATATACTTGATGACACTATAGATCTTGCTCGCAGGGGGGTCACCGCTTGTGTCGGCATAATTGGCGATCTTAAACCCTCTTGAAACAAATGCGCTGGCTCCCAGCATGGCTCCACCACCCCCAATGCCGTGAAATCCCAGCCAGCCATCGCCCTGGATCTCAGGAACCATTTGCGAAAAATATCCCGTGCCCCGATAATCCCCTTCTTCAATCTTCCACGCTTTTTTTTCAAGTTCAGTGGGGGGCCTGTCCATATCCCGGGGGAGCTCGATGCCCAGTTCGGGATGTCGAAATACGGAATTATCGTCTATTGTCATGTGACAATCCGCGGCAATAAAGTCGTGGTCTTTTGTCAAAACAAGCGGATTGACTTCAAGACCCCTTGCATCGTATTGCTTGAATCCGCGGTAAAGATTGCAAATTACATTCACCAATTCTTTGCGCAGATCTTCGCTTAGAATGAATCCGTCAAAGGCGACTTCGGCAAGTAGCTTCCGTGCTTCTTGCTCGTCCACTCCTTTCAGATAGCCAACCTTAAGCCTTGAAACTCTTTCAGGGTTTCGTCTTGAAACTTCTTCGATTGAGCTCCCCCCCTCAGAGCTGAATACCAGCACGGGACCTTTTATCTTAAAGGAATTGCTGACAATAATCCCTGCATAGAATTCTCTTTCCACACTCAGTTTCTCTTCAACCAGAACTTTTTCCACCCTCGACCCCTTTATTTGGGCGTCGAGAAGTTCTCCGGCTGCCCTTTGAGCCTCGCCAGGAGTATCCGCGAATTTTATCCCTCCCGCGTTCAAACGGCCCGTTACCCACACCTGGGCCTTCAGGACGCAAGGTTTGCCAAGCTCTTGGGCCACATCACGAGCATCCATTTCCTTGCTAACACACCTTCCTTTGGGTACCTGGATACCAAGCCCTTTGAGGATCTCTTTACCCTGATATTCATAAAGCCTTGCCATTTAAAAAGCCTCCACATGACCCGGAAAAGCCAATTGAGAATGAACTCGCTCCGCCACAAGCAGCGGGGTATCAAAAGGAACCAGTCTTAATGCGCCAGGGGCCGGGGATTTGCCCCTGGTCCGCCTCTTGCTGATTAGTGATTAGAATGTAGATCCTGTTATTTTTTGGAATAGGAACTCCCTTGCAAACCCTCTCTGAAAATCAGGAGCCTGGTAAGCTGCCCTATATCTTCAAGAGTTTCCAGCCGGAAAACAGTTTCAACAACCTCTGTCATCCGTTCCTTTGTCATGTATGCTGCAGCCATACTCTCAAATTTTTCAATTATTTCCTGGTCAGTCATGGGGTTTTTGGCATGTCCCCTTGGATAGTCCACCCGCAGACGATATCGTTTCCCGCTCTTCGTAATAATTTCTGAAATGCCAGCCGGCCGGGCCCTGTCCAGGCTTGGATCACCATTCAAAACTACCTTGTCAATGAGTTGGCGCACAACCGGATCATTGTATTTATCCGGGCTGAACTGTTCCGGCCCTATCTGACGGTCAACAATAGCTATGGCTGTAAGATAGTATGAGCTGTGATCAGCAGTTTCCTTGTTTTTGGGGTACTTCTTTACCGGATCTCCCGTGTGCTCTGCGCATCGTTTACTGGTGGTAATCCTAATTTCTGAAATATCTTCAGGTTTGATGTCATATTCTCTAGCCAGGCTAAGTGTTGCCGTCAGATGACCGTGAGAGGAAAAGTCAGCTATAATTGATTTAATGCAAGCATCTCGAATAGTAAATTTACCTCTGAATTGGAGAAGCTTCCCCACATCATATTCACCGCCCATGATGCTTTCAACAAAACCATCGTGACCCTCAATTATACTCTTGGGGCCTGTAAAGCCTCTTCGGGCCAGCATAGACGCCATGATACCGGCATAAGACATCATGGGAAACCTGATGTTCTTTGCCATTGTGTATTCCTCGGCAGGCGTATCAAGTATACCCAGCACTGCATGACAACTTGCGGCTATGCCAACTGCATTTTCCATCTGCTCCGCGCTCAATCCCAGGATCTTGCCTGCTACAAGCGGCATAATGTAGGCGCCCCTTGTATCCCCGTTCCAGCCCCTCTTTTCCATACCGCCACCGGTTACTCCTTCCAAGAAAGCCAGTGAGAGGTCGTAGCCAATGTTTATCGCCGCAATCACATCCTTGCCGGTTAAATGCTCCCGTTCTCCAAGGGCCAGTATGGGTGGAATTACTTCGCTGGGGTGATACCCTGTCCTGTAAGTTTCTTGCTGAATAATAAAGGCGGTATCGTTATAGTCCAGGTAGCGCACCATCGCTCCATTTGCGAGGGCAGCATTGAGGCAGGACGTCTTCAAACCGCTGCCGATAATCGTTGACTCATCGGCCGCTGAACACTCCTTGACAAATTCCTGTATGACTTTACTCGCTTCGCTTGGATATCCACCTATTGCGCATCCTAGCGTATCAAGCAAAATACGCTTTGTCTGGTGCACGACCTCCGGGGGCACTTCCTCAAATTTGAAGGACTTCACTTGCCTGGCTAGTTCCTTTGTGACGCCCATAATCAGAGTATCCCTTCAATAGCTTTCTAATCCGACCAGCTTCCAAAAGCTTTTCAGTGGGCTGACTTCCTCACACCGTTCTCCACCCAGCGCTTTTTTCTGATTTTCTTCTCTTAAGCCTCACAGTGAAAAAGTATTTGTCAGACCGATACAAAACAGATACATATTCAACAGGTCTTTGATTTCTATCAAAAACCGTTCTCTCCACTTTCAAAAGCGGATCCCCCACCCTCACTTCGAGCAGAGGTGCAACCTTGGAATCGGCCACTGTTGCTTCAACAGTCTGAACTGCCTCTGCCGCTTTTATGCCCAAGTCATCTTCCAAAATCATCAGTAGCGGTTTGCCGCTAAGTTTTTTTTCCTCTATTTTCTCACCAATATCTTTCGGGAGATAATTAAAAACATGTGAAAAAGTGCTGCCTTCCACCAGGCGCACTTTTTCAAATCGCACGACACGAGCACCGTGACCAAGCCTGAGACGTTCCCTCACATGTGGAGGTGGTTGTATTACGCTCACATCGAGGAGTTTTGCAGTAGTCCTGATGCCCATTGAAATCAAATCTTCCATAAAACCGGTCAGTTTTGGGCATTCCACGCTCACTGCCTTTTCCGAAACAAAGGTCCCTTTTCCCCTTCTCCTGACAATCAGCCCTTCTCTTTCCAGTGAGGCGAGTGCCTGGCGCACAGTAATTCGGCTTACGTTGTACTCCTGCCCCAGGGCTTCCTCGCTGGGAAGTGGTGCTTTAAGCTCAAAATCTCCCGAAAAAATTCTTTGTCTGAGTATCGTCTCCAGCTGATAGTAAAGCGGTATCCCATTATCTTTAAGCACGGTTCTTTCCTTCTTATTCCGCTGTTGTACCGGGGGTTGAGCTCCCCCCAATGTTGCTCCTGCCTGCTTTGTTGCCTCCAGAAAACTGATTCTTGTTTCTTACGGCCCTAATCTGATAATGGGCACTTTCACTGTTTGCCGTGTAGCTTGACCGGCCTTTTAACGAATTTGCCGTAGCCGGGATCTGTCCTGATCTGGCCATCTTCAAAGATCACCTTACCCCTCAAGATGGTACACTTTGTCCATCCCTTGAATTTCATACCTTCCTCCGGGCTGAAATCCTGGGCAGTGTGCAAGTCTCTCAACGTGACCTCTTTTTCCTCATCTATATCAACAATAGCAAAGTCTGCATCGCCACCAACCCAAACAGAGCCCTTCTTGGGGAACAGATTGTGATATCTGGCGGGGTTACTTGCCGTGAGTTCAGCTATTCTGTGCAAAGGAAGACCTCTTTTGTGGTAGCCTTCTGTAATCAGGACCGGAAACATTAGTGAGGTGCCTCCAAACCCGGGCAGACTTGTCCACAGGTTTCCTTTCTTTATCTCTCTCGTGACGCTTGCATGATCGCTTACAATGGTCTTAATAGTTCCATCCAGAACTGATTTCCACAAATAATCGACGTCTTGTCTACTACGTATAGGAGGGTTTACCTTTGCAAGTATCCCGAGATCCATGTCATTGGAAAGACCCAAATGATGAAGTGTACCTTCGAGGAGAAAATCAAGCTC
>Ga0190359_1002864_pt1 | contig 10148 bp, 9 predicted proteins | sample 48721823_MG_FD_161269 | JGI IMG/M metagenome (GOLD analysis project Ga0190359, IMG submission 161269) | Hydrothermal vent microbial mat bacterial communities from Southern Trench, Guaymas Basin, Mexico - 4872-18-2-3_MG | ecosystem: Environmental > Aquatic > Marine > Hydrothermal vents > Microbial...
TTCTTTTTCGTTAAAAACCGAGCGAGTTTTCCGGCTGTTGTAGTTTTTCCCGACCCCTGCAAACCGAGCAGCATAATAACAGCAGGATTGCCCTTGAAATAAATCTCTTTCTTCGCCTTACCAAGTATCTTTACGAGTTCGTCAAAGACGATTTTTACAATCATTTGCCCCGGATTTAAAGCATAAAGAATTTCTTCGCCCTCAGCACTCTCCTTCACTCCCTCGATGAATTCTTTTACCACATCGTAATTTACATCCGCTTCCAAAAGTGCGTTTTTTATTTCGAGTAATCCCCGATCGAGGTCCTCTTCTGTAAGTTTACCCTTGGATCGCCATTTTCTAAATATTTTTGAAAAGCTATTTTGAATATTACCAAACATCTCCACCTCTCAAAATAGTATTTATCTCATCTAATTTAAATAATGTTGCCCTCTTCCCCTGGTATATGAGCCTCGGAGCAAGTTCATAATCCATTATTGATGCATAGTAAGTATACGGCTCTATCAATACTTCGGGTTTATCAATTAACAATTTCTGCTCAACGATTTTGCTCTCTGCAATCTCAAACAACTTAGCGGCTATTACATTAATGGGGGGGGTATCACTCTTAAATTTATTTTCTATTATATTCGGAATTATTTCTTTTATTTTTTGTAATCTCTTTTCAATCATTTCCTTAATTATTACCTCTTTGCTTTTTCCTACCTCCGTCTTTCTCTCCGCCTCCTCTTCCATGTATTTTCCCAGGCGTTTATTTCTTTGCGGATTGTTTATCACATTCACTGCAATTGTAATATCCGCCCCCATTCCCCTCGCAACATCTACCGGAACGGGGTTAGAAATACCCCCGTCGAGCAAAATCATGTCATTCAAAACATAAGGCTTAATAAGTATGGGAATCGAGAGGCTCGCTCTTACTGCATCCAGCACATATCCGGTATTTAAGGATATCGCCTTTCCTTCGTAAAATTCAGTCGCAACACAGGCAAAGGGTATTTTAAGGTCTTTAAATTTTTTATCACCGATGTATTTTTTCAAAAGTTCAATTATATTTTTACCATCGGTCAATCCCGAGATTGTCAGTGAAGGTCTAAAAAGTGTTCTTGCTTGTCTTTTATCGATTTTCAGTGCTTCCGCTTCTATCTCTTCAGGTTCCATTCCACTAGCATAAAGAGCACCTATTACAGCTCCCATGCTTGTTCCCGTTACAAAATCCAATTTAATATTTTTTCTCTTTAGTATTTGCAATACCCCGATATGGGCTAATCCTCTGGCACCGCCACTTCCAAGAGCCAAACCTACTTTCAACCGTTTTTTCATACGTGTGAAATATTATCATATAAACTTGTTTTAGTCAAACGGAGACAAACAAGAATGGCAGATAGGTCCGCCTGCACTAAAGTTTCGGCGGGCAAGTATAAACATGTTAACCGGTAATAAGCAAAATTCGGGCTTGATAATTTAATCAATTTAATGTATTATATCCAAAATTTTGGAGGTGATATGAAATTCGAACTAAATAAAACCTACTTCGGCTTTAAGCTATTAAGGGAAGAGAAAATAGAGGAAATTAATGCAATAGGAATGATTTTTGAACATGAGAAAAGCGGCGCTCGTCTCATAGCCTTAAAAAATAATGATGATAACAAAGTATTTTCAATTTCGTTCAAAACAATACCAAAAGATGATACGGGTGTTGCACATATACTCGAGCATTCCACACTATGCGGCTCGAGGAAATTTCCAAGCAAAGAACCTTTCCTCGAACTTATAAAAAGTTCACTGAATACATTTTTAAATGCAATGACAAGCCCTGATAAAACAACTTATCCTGTTGCAAGCAGAAATGATAAGGACTTCTTTAACCTTATGGATGTTTATCTTGATGCCGTTTTTTATCCGAATATTTACAAGTACCCGGAAATTTTCATGCAGGAAGGATGGCATTATGAGTTAGAGAACAGAAATGCTCCGATAATCTATAAAGGTGTCGTTTTTAATGAAATGAAGGGAGCTCTTTCATCTCCGGAACGTATTTTGGGAACACTTAACCAAAACTCTCTATTCCCCGACAATACTTACAGATTTAATGCGGGAGGAGATCCGGAATACATTCCCGAACTTACATACGATGAATTTCTCGATTTTCACAGAAAATACTATCATCCGTCCAATAGTTACATTTTACTCTACGGTAACGGAGATATTGAAAAAGAGCTTCGGTTCATAGACGAAAATTATTTGAGCAATTTTGATAAAACCGATGTTGATTCGGCAATAGAGGAGCAGAAACCGTTTGAAACACCCGTTGAAATAAGCGATTTTTACCCCATATCGGCGAAAGAAAATAGTGCGGATAAAACATACCTCAGTATGAATTTTGTTATAGGGAAATCCTATGATTCCCTTCTTAATACCGGAATCAACATTTTGAAATACATCCTGCTCGACAGCTCCGCCGCCCCTCTTAAAAAGGCGCTTATAGACGCAAATATCGGAAAGGATGTGTTCGGAGAATATGAAGATGATATTTTGCAACCTTATTTCAGTATAATTGTGAAAAACTCGAGTGAAGAGAGAAAAGAATTATTTAAAAAGACTGTTTACGACACACTGAAAAGATTGCATGAAAATGGCATAGATAAAGACCTTAAAAAAGCCGCAGTAAATAAAATGGAATTCAAACTGAGGGAGGCGGATTACAGAGGATTACCGAAGGGATTGGTCTATGACTTTGCATTGCTCAAATCCTGGATGAGGGATAAGGAACCATTCGAACAATTGAGATATGAAAAACACCTGAGTTATATAAAGAAAAACATCGATTTCTATTTCGAAAACCTGATTGAAAATTATTTCTTAACGAACAACCATGCATCAGTTATTGTCTTAAATCCCAAAAAGGGTTTGGCAGAAGAAAAGGAGGAGAAAGAAAGGGAAAAACTAAAAAAGATAAAAGAATCGCTAACGGAACAGGAAATCGACAAACTGATTGAGGAGACAAAAAAATTAAAGAAAAGACAACAGGAACCGGATTCCGAAGAAGTTCTAAATAAAATTCCTCACCTTGCAATTTCGGATATAGATAAAAAAGCGGAGATTATTCCTTCAATTGAAAAGAAAATCGATAAAACCACTGTTTTACATCAACATCTTAGAACAAACGGCATAATTTATTTTAACATGTTGTTCGATGCTTCTCCCATTGAAATAAATAAGTTACAATACCTGAGTTTATTGGCTGAACTCTTGGGCACACTTAGCACAAAACAATACACATATGCCGAATTATCAAATCTTACGGATATCAATATGGGAGGTCTTTCTTTTTCTCTCAATTCTTACGGTGATTTCAAAAATAAATCGGAATATCATAAGAAGTTTGTAATTAAATCCAAAACATTAAAAACGAATTTTGCAAAGACCACTGATATTATCGATGAAATCGTAAATAACACATTATTTGATGATAAAAATAGAATTAGAGAGATCATTCGTAAGATAAAATCGCGTATGGAAATGTATATTATGACAAGCGGACATACGATTTCTTCGAGGCGGATTCATTCAAATTTATCACAGAAAGGTATGTTTGATGAACTGACAGGTGGAATTGAGTTTTACAAGTTTATAAGCAATCTTGATAAAAATTTTGATAAAAAATTCGACTCAATCGCTCAAAATCTCGATGAAGTTAAAAATACTATTTTTAACAAAAGAAATCTCTTAATTAGCGTCACCGCAACCGATAATGATTTCAATAGCATAAAGAGCGATATTTCAAAACTAACAGGTAATATAAATGACTTCGGGTCAAAGCCCATTAATACCTTGTTCGATCTAAAGCCTCAAAACGAAGCGCTTTTGACGCCTCTAAACGTTCAATATGTTTCAATGGGCAATAACTACATTGACAGCGGTTTCGAATGGACGGGAAAACTCCATGTTTTACGCACCATAATTAGCAGAGATTATTTATGGAATAATATACGAGTTATGGGAGGAGCTTACGGTGCATTTGCACATTTTGATAAATACGGAGATTTCTCACTGAGTTCTTACAGGGACCCCAATCTTGCCGAAACAATCGATGTGTATAAAAAATTACCCGACTATATAGAAAAAACCGATTTCACAGAAAACGAGATTACTAAATTCATAATCGGAACCATAGGCATTATGGACTCACCACTTACCCCCTCTATGAAGGGAGATGTTGCCATTACAAGGTATATTGCCGGAATTAGCAATGACGATTTGCAAGAAGACAGAGATGCTGTTCTTTCAACCACTTCTACAGATATAAAAAATTTCGCCGGTATGTTGAAGAATCTTGTTTCATCCGGAAAATACTGTGTAATCGGTAACGAGGGAAAGATAAAAAGCAATTCGGAGATTTTCGACAAACTAACCGTTGTATTTGAATAATGATTAAACTGCCTCGATCCCGGGATCGGGGCGGTTTATCCTCCTAAAGCCAAAACAATAATTGCAATTATACCAAAAGCGAAAGATATGATTTTTTGTTTTGAAAACAGTTCCTTAAACAATAATTTGCTTCCGAGAGCTGAGAGAACTATAATTGATATGTTGACAACAGGAAAAACAACCGTAGCATCAACCTGCTTTAATGCCAAGATAAGAAAAAATGAACTGAGTAAATTCGGAATGGCGAGTATAATTCCGTTGTAAACTTCACTTATCCCCGACTTCCTTTTATAAATCAGAGAAAACAACGCAGAAAATACAGCAGCCCATGAAAATAAAAACATTATAAAAGACAACTCAAATTTCAACGGAAAATTCATTTCAAAATATTTCATGGAGAAGTCCGAAATTCCGGCAAATAAAAACAGTAAAAATATTAATAAAATATCTTTTCTCTTCTCCGCCGGATTATACATCATAAAAATCGAGCAAATAGCGAGTGCAATCCCCACTCCTCTCGTTATACTCAATGATTCTCCGTAGAGAAACACAGACAATGTCACGGGAATTACAAGTGACAATCTCATTGCAAGCGTTGGTAATGAAATATCCGCGCTGTTAATGAGCCTCATATATACAAAAAAATTCATGGCAAATAAAAAACCTACAATGATACTTAAAACAAAAAGGTGTAAATCAAAAAATAACGAATGTCTGATAACGTTAATCAACAAAAGAACAGATGAAATAGTGATATAGTTGTAAAAGAGAACCTTCAATCTATTCAAGTCGGCATTCTCGTTTCTCTTTACGAGGAGCGCTATGGTTACGGAAGACAGAATTGAAAAAATTAAATAAACCATAATTCCTTACTTATCATCAATGTTAATATTTCTAAAACGCCATTTGGTCAAACCAACCATTTTGCTGAAAATAATAAACTTTAAATACGAAACTGCTTCTCCCATCGGTCTTGCATTATACTCCCTGATAAACATAAGGGGAATAATAGCAGACCATCTTGCAACTCCAGTAATAGCAAATAGGATTTGTTCCGGCTCGAAATGCAACACTCCAATTGTCAAGGGTTTAGGGTATAATATGCCGGATAACATAGCAGTTATTGTTATGGCAATTCCTGAGAAAGCTGCCAGAACACCGGAATAGATCTGCTCTCTACCTTTCGGAGCAATGGACAGAACAAAATTCATGGCGATTACACCGACTCCGGACCACATTATACCTGACATAGCAGCTTCGAAATAGATTATATATGCAGATGAAGGTTTAACAAAAACCCACACCATGGGGTTAATTCCACCTAAAATTATGGCAAATTTCATTGCGGTTTTGTTCCCGAACCTATCTACAAATTCCCCCCAATATCTAAGTGAAATAAGAGAAAACAAAGTACTTATTAGACCGTAAATCTGAATTGACGCGAGGGACATACCAAGTTTCTTTATCATAAAGGGTTGCCAAAAAGGAGAAGCGATACCTATGGCAAACATCCACCAAAAATTATATATAAGAAATTTCCTGAAATTCTTATCCTTAAATGCCTCTTTAAACATCTTTCCGAGATTCTGTTTAGCGAAATCATTTCTATTCTCCGGTTGCATCGAAAGAAACCTGACCCCTATCAATCCTAAAACCGTAGATGCTACAAACAGTATCAAAAATACAAAAGGCATACTTAAAGATGGAATATGGTGTAATGCGGAAAACATCTTCAAAACAAATCTTGCAAAAGTCCCTGATGGGTTATCGAAAATATCTACATAGAACGATGCCAGGAATGCGACAATAGTTCCGATAACAATGAGATACTGGTTTCTCCTGGAAAAGAATCTCCCTCTGATTCTTACGGGAATCATATCGGAAATCCACGCTATCCATGCATTAGCCGAAATCGATTGTAATGATGCGCTAAAAAAGAAAATTAAGAGAAAGGCATAGACGGCATACTTACTATCATGTATTAATAAAGGAATTAGAGCCATAACAATAACAAGACCTCTCCCTATGGAGGCAAGTGGCAAAACTACGGCTTTTCGCGATTTAAAATGTTTCGTTATTGCCATACCGAACAATTGGAACACATCGGACAGACGACCAATGGATGTCAATATGCCGAAATCAATGGGAGTTGCTCCGAGCATAATTGCAAACTTCGTTATAAAAACACTTCCCGGTCCCGACAAAACAAGGAATATTTGAGCGAACGCCCCTTCTAGTATGGAGTATCGCATCATTTCCCTTACCGCAGATTTTTTTTCTTTATTCTTCTTCATTATTTGGAATTAATTTAAATTTGGAAAAATGTCAAGGTGATTCCTCAATTTTATAGTAGATAGGTATAGAGATATTAACCGCTAATAAGAGAGATGCTGAAACACGTTCATCATGACAAAGTCAAGTGAAAAATGATATAATTGTTGTGTGAAATGACATCCTTTTTGTCACCCTGGGTCCTGTGCTGAATTTATTTCAGTATTGTTTCATGGTCTCGCATTCCCACTCTATGTCACCCTGAACTTGTTTCAGGGTCTATAAGATTCCGGATCAAGTCCGGAATGACAAAGTCAAGTGAAAAATGATTTTTTCTAATCACCCCGTAACTTCCATACTATAAATCCCATGAATCGCAATTATTGGGTAATCTGAAGCTAAAATATTAGTATAAGTTCCAAATATTATTAATATTAAAGCTATAAGATATTTTACAATCTTCATCTTTTACCTCCAAATCTCATATTTATACCTAAAAATATACCACTTGTTCCTATTGTTAGTTTTTTTCTTCCCCACTCCCATGGTGAGTTGTTATGATATTCTACTGCATGTCCTATCTGTAGTTTTAAGAAAGGATATATATTTAATCCCTTAAATGAAATAAGTTTCTCCCAACCACAAAATATTCCACAACCAATGCACTCTCTCTGTACATATGCTGTTGTATCCGATATATTACCATTAACAGCAGAATGATAGCTCTCCTCTGTATTTGCAATAAAATGATTTATAGAGACACCATAGTAGAATGATTTAGTTTTATAATATTTTAGCAGTATACTTTTATAATATATTGACCATTCTCCGGTATAAACTCTTGCTAAGCTATCATATGTATAATATAAATACATATTAAGTCCTTCCCTTTCTGTTAAATGAGGAAACGCTCCATATTCAATTCCAATTGCTAATTTGCTTTTAGAGGGCATAAATATATTTACATTCACTGAATTAATCCAATTGAAAATTAAGTCAGGAGGAACAAAAAACATTATTAAACCACTTTCTTTCATTAAAGCTCCGTAAGTGATACAAATTCCTCCTGTATAACCTATTTCATATTTTACTGTTTTATACCATGGCAATTTTAATTCCTGCTTTTGTAATACAGGATTTTCCGATTCTGTTGATAGTGAATCACTGGATTCCGCTAACATCGGAATACCGATTGATAATACAAGCAATGCAACTATGAAAACAGTTCGTTTCATAAACACCCCCAATTTAAATTATGAATAAAATGATTTTTAAAATAAAATAAAATCGAATAAAACATAAAACCTCTTTTATTAATTATGACATATTTCTATTTATTTGCAATATATAATATAAAAAATTAAATATTCTTTTTGTTCCCTGATTTGGCTTGAGATTTGTCGTATTATCACAGGTAATTGCAGGACTCCCATCCGCTTTAAGACCATATTGATATCCCCCATAATGTAAATCCGAAATCTTTGTCATTGCTGTAGGAAAATCTAAAGATAAATCAGGTTTCATAGGATACCATGTAGTCCATCCACCTACAACATTCCAATGTCCATGCTCATAAACAGAATCCATAGGAACTGCTTCTGATTTGTGTCCGTGAACAAAGATAATAGGAACATCAGAGGCAAATAAACCTATCGAAAAGAATATAAAATATATTAATAGAAAGATCCTTTTAAGTTTCATTTTAAACCTCCTTTTGGAGTAAAGTTATACCCTATTATAAAACCTATACCATTTAAGTAAAGTGATATATTGTCCCCAGTTTTTTTACCCTTATACCATACTTTCCCAATATCTAATCGGAAAGAGAAATTCCTGTTTACTGGAAAAATACAGGAAAACCTGAATCCGTTTCCTCGAAAATAGAACTCATGAGAATAAGAATAAACGTATGCCATTCTTAAAATCGATCGTTTTCCCGAATATATAGAATATCCAACCCACACTGGAATCAATCTAAATCCTATGCCTGTCGCCCATCCATACCCCATTCCTACTTCAATCCCTTTCCCTTTCTTAAGAGGATATGTTGCACTCACTTCTATCGAATTAAGGTAGTAAAGATGCGCCACAAAATACATTGGTAATATAAAGGGTCCAGCTATTGGAGAGGCTTCAAATGATCTCGCAAGGTCCTCTCCTGTCCAGCACAATCCCCCTGAATAACCTATTCCATAATCCAACTTCATCCAGAAAGGAATACCCTTCCCTTTTAATGTGTCTTTACTCGAGCTGCCGGAGGTAAGCAATGAACTGTCATTATTATATGCGAGTGTATAGTTCATATTCTTATACCACGGTAATTTTAATTCCTGATTTTGTAATACAGGATTTTCCGATTCGGTTGATAGTGAATCATTGGATTCCGCTAATATCGGAATACCGATTGATAATACAAGCAATACAACTACGAAAACAGTTCGTTTCATAATTACCCCCAATTTAAATTATAAATAAAATGATTTTTAAAATGAAATAAAATCGAATAAAACATAAACCCTCTTTTATTAACTATGACATATTTCCATTTATTTGCAATATATAATATGAAAACTTAAATATTCTTTTTTTTCCCTGATTTGGCTTGAGATTTGTCGTATTATCACAAGTAATTGCAGGACTCCCATCCGCTTTAAGACCATATTGATATCCTCCATAATGTGAATCCGCAATCTTTGTCATTGCTGTAGGAAAATCTAATGATAAATCAGGCTTCATGGGATACCATGTAGTCCATCCACCTTTGAACCCAACAATTTGGCCATTATCATCCCATATCGTGTCTATTGGAGCTGCTTCCGATTTGTGTCCGTGGACAAAAATTATTGGAACATCAGAGGTAAAAATAGTCGTTGAGAGAAATGCAAAAAAAATTAATAGAATTCCTTTTTTGTGTTTCATTTTCCACCTCCTATGTTTAGTCTTATTCCTCCATATAAACCTCCTTCAGAAACAGTAAGAGTTTTACCCCAGTACTCATCCCATGGGGAATTATTCCATACCTCGCTAAATAAAGAAAATTTAAGAGAAAGAAAAGGGGAAAGACTTAAATTTTTCCTTATATGGATAGGAAAAGACACCAAAATACTAGGTGTTATACCTATGGATACCCTCTTCACAGCAAACCAGGTTTCACCTCTATTTTCTGAACCTTTTGCTATAATCGTTGAAATGCCAAAAGAAGGTCTAAAACGGCTATCTTTGTTCCACTGAGCGATAGAAAAAGTAAAAGAACTTAAATTAGCACTGTACCATCCGTGCAAATGCATAGTATCATCTTCAGTATATACAACCTTAAACCAGCCTTTAGTACCTTCTATCCTTGCCCATCCATACTCAATTCCTACTTCAATCCCCTTCCCTTTCTCAAGAGGATATATTGCACTCACTTCTATCGAATTAAGCCAGTAAAAAGGGAAAAGCAAACCAGA
>Ga0190359_1002867_pt1 | contig 10144 bp, 12 predicted proteins | sample 48721823_MG_FD_161269 | JGI IMG/M metagenome (GOLD analysis project Ga0190359, IMG submission 161269) | Hydrothermal vent microbial mat bacterial communities from Southern Trench, Guaymas Basin, Mexico - 4872-18-2-3_MG | ecosystem: Environmental > Aquatic > Marine > Hydrothermal vents >...
TTTACCGGCAATATTTATATTTTATTTGATGATGGCTTTGTTAGAAGATGTGGGTTATATGCCTCGGTTGGCTGTACTTATCGATACTATATTTCATAAGATAGGCTTACATGGGTATGCCATTGTCCCTTCCATTCTTGCCTTAGGTTGCAATGTACCTGCAGTAACGGCAACTCGAATTTTAGAAACAAAAAAACAACGTTTTATAATGATGACCTTGTTGGCAATATTTATTCCTTGCGGTGCTCAACTGGGAATTATGCAAGAGGTAATTCCTGAGAGTATAGGTATAGTTTTGCTATACTTAATTTTCGGATATTTTCTTTTTGGTTTTATCTTAAATAAACTTGTTCCGGGCAAATCCCCTGAAATTCTAATTGATGTTCCTCCTTATCAAAAGCCAATATGGAACAATATAGTAAGAAAATTAAGAATGAGGTTAGGAGGCTTTTTAAAAATTGCGGTTCCCTTTGTATTATTTGGTTGTGCAATAGTAAATATTCTATATCTTACCGGGACTATAGATTGGTTGGCAAAAACACTAACACCACTTCTTACTGGTTGGTTTGGGGTTCCCGGTGAAACAGTGGGGCCTTTAATTGCTGCATTTTTAAGAAAAGACCTTGCAGTTGCCCAACTTAGTGCAATTAATATGAGCAAGTATCAAATGATCACATCTGTTGTACTTGTTTCCATATATTTCCCTTGTATAGCAACATTTGCAATGTTGCTTAAAGAAGGAGGAAAAAACCTTTTGGGTAGTTTGGCGGTCTTAGTAACAGTAATATTTTTATATGGTGGCTTGATAAATTTAATTTGGACATTATTGGGGGTACAATAAAATGAATGATAAAATTGGAAGAATGTATTTTGGAGTTTTAGGAATTGTTACTTTGATTTTTGGGATCATTGATTTAATAGTAACATTAGGTGGTAGTGATTTTTCGTGGGGTATTCTTGAGATATCCAGTGATATGTTTAGAGGAGGATGGGGAGGTTTAATTGTAATATCTGCCGGACTATTTTATTTGTCCAGTCTGAAAAATTTTTCAGAGATTCACCAATTTTCCAGGGCATTAATGGCTAGTATATTAATATGGATATTGGCAGGAACTGATATATTTGTAAGAATTACCGAGTCAATCCCTGGCGGAGAAGAGGGCCCTTGGATTAATTCCTTAGAGGGATTTTTGAGTACTTATGCACCTCCTTATCAACCGGTAATATTTCTGTTACCATTTTCTTTAATAATATTATTTTTTGTTAGCAAAATAAAAAAAGCTTTTCCCTCTCATCCCCCTATAGATATGATGCAGGGGTCTCTTAAAAAAGCCGATAGTAACTAATCTAAATATTAAATATTTAATTATTATAAATATATTGTACGAGGAGACAAAGAAATGAAAACAATAATAATTTATAGTAATAAACTGAAAAATTATGATTTTGGAGAAGGGCACCCGTTTAGAAGTGACAGATTTGAAAAATTTTTAGAATTGTTTAAAGAAAAACTTGGCAAAGACGAACGCTTTAAATTGATAGAAAATATTACTTTAGCTATTGATGAAGAATTGAAGTTTTGGCACAGTAAAGATTATATTAAGGCTATGAAAGATGCCTCTCAAGGAAAAACTGTATCTAATTTATTCAGATTTATAAGTGGGGACAATGTAAACCCTTTTACTAAAAAATTACCTCAAGGGATAGAAGAAGGAGCTAGGGCTGTAGTTAAAAATTCGCTTTTAGCAATAGATTACATTCAACAAAGTAAAACTGAAAAGGCAGTAAGTATTGGTGGTGGATTACATCATGCAACCTCGGGTTATGGACAAGGTTTTTGTGTTTATAATGATGTTGTTATAGCTGCCAAGTATGCTATAGAAAAATATAACCTAAAAAGAGTTTTAATTTTGGATACAGATGCACACGCAGGAAACGGAACTTGTAGGGCTTTTTATTCTGACCCAAAAGTTTTGTTTATTGACACTCACCAAAGAGGTATCTATCCAGGAACAGGTTCAGTTGATGAAATTGGTGAGGGAAAAGGCAAAGGATTTACTGTTAATCTTCCTTTGGAAGCTGGGACAGGAGATAAAGCATATGAACTAATTTTTGATGAAATAATCTTTCCTTTAGCCAGAGAGTATAAGCCGCAGATGATTATCAGATACGGAGGTTCTGATCCTTATTTTAATGATGGATTAACTGATTTAGGCTTGACTTTAGATGGTTTTAAAATGATAGGAAAGAAAGTTAGAGAACTAAGCAGCGAACTTTGTGATAACCGCTCGGTTGATTTAATTTGTTCAGGTTATAATTTAGAGGTTTTGCCAAAAGTATGGTTGACCTTGGTGGCAGCTATCAGCGGAGTGAAAATCAATTTTAAAGAATCTGCCCCTGATATAAAAAATAGAAGAATTACTGAAACAAGAAATTTAATAAATAAAGTAAAAGAAAAATTAGTCCCTTATTGGAAATCTATTAAAGGGGAGACTCGAGAAATATATTAAAAATAGATCAAGCTTTAAGAATATGGGAAAAAGAAAGATTGGGAAGAGACAACCCGAGTAGCAGTAGGAATTAGCAAATTTGCAAAAGATGATTTTTGAGGAGAGTAATCTAAAAATTTAAAAAATAAAATCTAAGAATAGAAATATTATTAAGGAGGTAGTTAAATGATTAATAGACCAAAACTTGAACAGATAAGACATTTAAAAAGAGGAGTGACTGAGAAATTAAGTAGAATGCTTTACGAGCATGGACCCGGTAATGGTACATTTCTAGGACTCCCCTTTGATCAATTGGTTGAACACGGACCAGGTCATGAATGGAAGTGGGAAAGAGCAGCTAAACCAAGCTCAGTGATAGAATTGGCTAATCGAGCTGATTTTTCAGCCCTGGTACTATCTGTAGGCCAAGCTCAGAAGTATCAATATGATATTAATCCTTCTGTTCCTTTGGTGGTAAAATTAGATGGTCATTTCTATACCGGAAAAGCAAATATAGAAAATTATCCTCGTCCCACCATGTTTGGTTCAGTAGAGGATGCTCTGGAAGTGGGAGCAGCAGCAGTGGGTTTATCTTTTTATCTGGGTTCTCGACAGACTGGAGAAGACGTAGAAAGAATAGGGAAAATAAGAGAGGAAGCTCACCGCAGTGGATTACCTTTAGTTTTATGGAGTTATCCTAGGGGTCCAGTACCTGACGCAACTAAAAAGGATAGTTTACTGTGGTGTCACTATGCAGTTTCTGCTGCTGAATCTTTAGGAGCAGATATAGTAAAAACAAAGTTCCCTTCAGTGGTAGAACCCAAAAAAAGAGAGAAGTACGAAGAGTTTATAAAAGAGGAGTACTCTAGCAAGATACCAGAGGCAGTAAAGTATATAGAACTCGAGCCAGACAGAGAAAAACTGATGGATTATGAAAAAAAGATAGAAGAAGAACAAAAAAAACCGAATTATGATTCTCTTCTGACTAAAGAGCAACATATTGAGAGAGCTAAGATTGTAGTGGGGGCTGGAACCAGGACTTTTGTGATTTTCTCTGGGGGACCGAGAATAACTGGAAAGGCGAAAGTTGCCTTGGAGAATTCAACTAAGATAATAATGGAAGCAGGTGGTGAAGGAAGAATCATTGGCAGAAATTTGTGGGGAGTTCCTACTGAGACTGGCCTTGAATATGCAGACGCAGTGAAAGAAGTTATGCAGAATGAGAAATATAGAAGATAGTTTTCTATAAGAATCGAAGGAGGTGGCGTACCAGGCGACACCTCCAAGCAAACTAAAAAAAGTTTAAAACAAGCGGTCTGATTTTTGGCCGCTTTTTATATTAAGCTTGTTTTCATTTTAAGTAGTGATAAACTAAATAAGAGAACTTTAAAAAGAGGTTAAAAATGAAAAACAATATAAAAAATTATACAGAAGAGAGATGTAAAGAGATTTTAAAAAAAACTGGTATTGAGGAAGGACAGATTGTTCTGGATTTTGGATGTGGTGGAGGAAATTATACTATTCCTGCAGCAAAGATAATCGGAAATGAAGGAAAAGTATATGCTGTAGATGAAGATGGATACAAATTAAAAGACTTACAAGAGAATGCTAAATCAGCTAATCTCCACAATATAGAAACAATAAAAACCTCTGGAGAGTTGAACTTTGAATTTAAAGATGGTGCTTTTGATGTGGTCTTGCTCTATGACATTTTCTGGTATTTCTCACTGCAAAGTCCTGAATTACTAGAACTGTTGAAAGGGATTTATAGAGTTTTAAAACCAGATGGTTTAATTTCGGTTTATCCTGAACATATTGAAACAGAAAAGCTTAAGCAAAAGATAGAGAAATCTGGTTTTCACCTAATAAACAGGTTTCGAGGAAAAATTATCCATGAGGGTAGACCTGAGCAAGGTCAAATATTAAATTTTAGAAAGGATTAAAAAATGATTAAAGTTGAAAAGAAAAATCAACAAGAATTCACAGTGAAAGTGGAAGAGAAAGAATATAATGTAAGTTTAGATGATGAGTATTGGCAAGATTTAACCGGAGGTAAAATAGCCAAGGAAGAATTAATAAAAAAGTCCTTTGAGTTTTTGTTAGAGAGAGAAGCTAAAGAATCTATTCTTTCCAGATTTAATTTAAGGATTATCAACCAATATTTTCCAGAATTTGAGGAAGAAATAAGGAAACAATAATATAGAAAGGAACTAAAAATTATGGGTATTGTACTTCCAAAACAAGTAGGGACTGAGGAAGGTAGATTACTTTTTCAGAAATCAGAAAAAATAGAGGATTTTGATCAGGGAAGAGAAATAGTAGATTCATTAAAGAAAACCTTAGAGCATTATGGAGGAGTTGGATTGGCTGCTCCTCAAATAGGAATTTCTCGGAGAGTATTTGTTGTGAATATCATGCCAACTAAAGATTATCCACAATTACCTAAGATCGGACTCTGTGCCTACTTAAACCCAGAAATTATAGTTGTATCTCCAGAAGTTAATAGTGATCTGGAAGGATGTTTAAGTATATTTTATGCTACTCTTTATGGACGGGTGGAGAGATCGAGTTGGGTCAAGCTGAAATATAGAGATATTAAGGGGGAAGAACAGATAGAAGAAATTAATCATCCCTTTCATACCAGAGTAGTTTTACATGAGAATGACCATTTAGATGGTAAGGTATTTTTGCAGCGAATGAAAGAAGAAGATTTTTCAAAATTATATTGGGAAGAGAATTTGGATATCAGAAAAAGAAATTCAGAGTGAATAGCTGTCTTAGAATTAATTAGATTTAAAAGATTTTCAGAAAGGAAAAAGGCCTATACTTACCGGACTTGTTTTCACTGGCTGGAAGAAAAAGGGCAAAGGTATGTGAAAATAAATGCGGAAAAGAAGGGCAAGAAACTGGATACGTTTAATTTTTTGTGACTTGCTTACTTTTCGGGTCGTATAACAGTGGATAAAAGGAAAATTAAAGATTTTCCAAATTTGGCTATTGGCAAGTTTTCTTCTATCCGTAAAAGGTTATATAATAAAAAGGAAGTACGATTATGAAAGTTATTATTATTTATGATATCAATACTTTTAGAGAAGATATTCAGTCTGATTGGTGATTTTATGTTTTGGTAGAGGCTAAAAATACTCCCAAAATTTTGTTTGATACTTGAACTAATTGGAAAAATTTGCTCAGTAATATGGAAAAGCTAAATATAGATTCAATTACGATTGATAAAGTTTTTATTTCACATGCTCATTTTGATCATACCTGAGAACACAAGTTTTACTTGAGAAGGTTCAGGAAATATCATAAGGGAGAGAACTGAGATGCATATCATGAAAGAGGCTATGCTTTACGAAAAATTGGCAGAGGGTAAGGTGCGCTGCAATCTGTGTGCTCATCGTTGCGTTATCTCCGATGGCAAGAAGGGTATCTGTCAGGTTCGGGAAAACCGGGGCGGAACTCTCTACACGTTGGTTTATGGACATACTATCATCCAGCATGTGGACCCAGTGGAGAAGAAACCACTGTTTCATTTTTACCCTGGCTCAACCGCCTATTCCATAGCCACTTCAGGATGTAACTTCCGTTGTCATTGGTGTCAGAACTGGGATATCTCCCAAATAGTCCATGATAGACGTTTCATTATAGGGGAGGAGGCAAGTACCGAACAGGTTGTTGCTGCAGCTCAAAAGGCTGACTGCCGCAGCATTGCCTACACCTATACCGAGCCGACCATCTTCTTTGAGTACGCCTATGATACGGCTCGCCTGGCCCACGAGGCAGGGTTGGCCAACCTATACATCACCAATGGTTACATGAGCGAGGAGATGCTGGAGACCTTTAAGCCTTATCTGGACGCAGCCAATGTGGATCTTAAAGCCTTTCGCGACAAGACTTACCGAAAGTATGTGGGGGCGCGGCTGCAGCCAGTGTTGGACACGATGAAAGTGATGAAGCGGCTGGGCATCTGGCTGGAGGTGACCACTCTGGTCATTCCCGGTATTAACGATGGTGATGGAGAGCTGAAGGACACAGCGAATTTCGTGGCCGAGGAGTTAGGGGTAGATACGCCCTGGCACATCAGCCGCTTCTTCCCGGATTACAAGATGACCGATGTGCCCCCTACGCCTATTGAGACACTGGACCGAGCTCGGGAAATCGGACTGGAAGCGGGATTGCGGTATGTTTATGTAGGTAACGTGCCTGGTGAGGCCAATACAGTATGTCACAAGTGCGGGCAGATACTGATTCGACGACTCGGCTACCGGATTCTGGAGAACCGCGTCCAACCGAACGGCCGCTGCCCCAACTGTGATATGCCGGTGGCTGGCGTGGGGATGGGATGAGATAGACGGAGATAGATAACTCGATTCGATTGTTTTACAGCCTTGAAAGATGTGGAAGTAATATGAATAAAAAATCTAATATTATAAAAATAGTAAAAGAAGATATTTTAAGAATATTAGGTGAACAAAGAAGAAGGGTTTCGTTGGAGATTCTTAAAGAAAAAATTAAAGTTTCCCTTTCTTTTATCTGTGAAGCGATTGAAGAACTTGAAAGAGAAGGATTAATTAAATCTCAACAGATTTTTTTACCTTGACAGAAGAGGGGGAAGAAAGGACCAGAGATATTTTAAAAAAAACATCTTGTCTTTGAAGATTATTTTAAGAAAACCAGAACCGAAAACGAAGCACATAAGATAGCTCATATTCTTGAACATTTATGGACCAGGGATTATTTTAAACAAGAACCGAAAGAAGGATATTTTATCTGGGTGAAGAAATCAATAGGCTATCCCCTAATTACCTGCATTACCATCTCCTCACCAAAAGTTATTCAGAAACCGGAAAACTTAGTGGTTATAGAAAAAAATGTGAAAGTTAAGATACAAAGCATCTGCAGCGCAAGTAAAAAAAATCTACAAGGAAAACACATAGGATATTCAAAGATTATCTTAAAGGAGAATTCCGAGTTAAAGCTGAAGCATTTTCACAGCTGGGGAAAAAGAGACTGGGTTGAATCAAGCTTAGAATTCTTTCTGGGGAAAGGGGCAAAATTATCTCACACCTATAAATGTCTTGAGATTCCGATGAAACTAAAAACAGAGAATAATACCTATTTAAAGGAAAACTCTTCCTCGAATTTAATAATAACTATTTTAGCTAAGAATGGTGAAGTTGATATGCATGACTCTACTTTTTTAAACGGGAGAAAATCCAATGGCATATCGAGACTGCGAATGATAGGTGACAAAGAATCTAAAATCGTCGCTCGTAGCCAGATGGTTGCAAATGATGCTGGGACAGGACATGTTGATTGTATGGGTCTATTATTGTCTGAAAATTCAAGCGTCCAAGCAATACCTGAGCTCATAAACAGGAATAAAGACGCCTCACTCACTCATGAAGCATCAGTGGGTAAAATTTCAGAGGAAACACTAAATTATTTGAGGAGCAGGGGACTAACCGAAAATGAAGCAATTAATTTGATTGTAACTGGCTTTTTAGGCGAGGAAGAGCCAATCATTATCAAAGGGCGTATTATACCATCAAAACTCTATATGTGAAATACAAAAACTTTCTACCGAAGGTTTTGGGCAAAGTCCACTTTTATCTATTATTTGAAAAAAGTTGAGAAATTTAGACCAGAAAGTAGCAAGTGAAGAATTTAGGTTTAACAATTGGGGGAGGTTAATTTTCTAGTGATTGAAGTATTTTTTGATGTTGAAACAAAAAAGCTATTTAGTGAAATTAATACCAATAACCCTGGCGATCTTGGTGTTTCTGTAGTATCAGTATACAAACGGGAATTAGATAGTAACCAAAAAGAGATTCAAGGCGAAATGCGTAGTTTCTGGGAACATGAGTTTACTGATATGTGGAAGATATTTAAAGAAGCTGACAGGATTATTGGATTTAACTCGTTAAAATTTGACGTCCCAGCTCTTCAACCTTATGCATTATTTTGTTTAGCGGAACTTAGTCATTTTGATATTATGAAAAAGGTACGTAAATCATTAGGGAGAAGACTTAGTCTTGATAACCTTGCGCGTAGCACTTTAAGGGAAACAAAAATTGATACAGGAATCAATGCAGTTCGGTACTGGAGAAGTGGAGATAAGGAGAGTTTGAGAAAGCTTAGGACATATTGCGAAATGGATGTACAAATCACACGCAAATTATATGATTTTGGTAAGAAGAACAGTTATCTTAAATTTACTGACAAATGGAATAATCTGAGGACATTAGCTGTTGATTTTTCTTATCCTATTAATAAAACCTATTCTGGTAAGCAGATTAGCTTATTCTAATTGATATTTAAGCCATTTACTTTTAAATGATAAATATGAGCAACCAAGAATCAATTGAGGATTTATGAGTAATCTTGAAAATCCACAATCTTTGATGAAGTTATCTATGTCAGTAGGTTTATACACAACTAAAGTAACTACAGACTTTTGGCGGGTTTTTGGCGTTACAGTTCTTGAATGTGTACGGAAGCAAAGCTTGAAAAGGTAAAATGGTTTATCAAAGAATGGTAAAACAGTTAGTAATTCTGCAATTTCAACCTTTTTTGAAGGAATATTCTTATTTATAATTTTTTGGAGTATAAGGAAAAGAAAATATTTTGATGGTTTCTTTCTCTTAATCTTATAGGATATGTTTTAGCTCGTTTTTTTATCGAATTTGCTCGAGAACCAGTTTCCTATGCAACTTTTAGATTAGGACTTTTTAACTTAGCCCAAGTTCTTTGTCTGGAAATGATATTAGGAGGAAGTATTATTATTCTGATAAAAAAAGCAACTAAACAGCCTAACCCTTTGCAAAAAGTTTAGGATTGATACTCTTCTTTGGAAATAAAGTGGCCGCCGGTAATTTCTTCTGATATTTTTCGGTAATTTTTATCGAACTCCAAATGCAAATTAATTCGATTAGGACAAGAAGCTCCGATTAATTCTTTTTTCAATATGTAAGCTGGTCCATCATCTTTATAAGTGGGAGAGAGGTCATTGTATTTTCTGACAAGGGTTCTAAATTTTTCTCCGCATTTATCACACTGGCTATAAATCCAGAGCATTCCCGAGGAATCTTCTTCTCCTTTTCCAAACAATTTTTTAAAAAAACTAGGACTCATTTTAATACCCCCTTTAAAATTTGCAAATAAAAAGAAAAAACATTTAAGCAGATTTAATTTTTAGTGTGTATTAATTTAATTATATAGGAATTTCCTTTTTCCGTAAACCTTAATTCGTATCTAGCATCTCGTATCTCGTAAAGAAAATAAAAGTCAGGAGCCAGAATCCAGTATTTAGAATTATTTTAAGTTATGAGAGTATATTTTGGTTTTATGTTCTTCTGCCTTCTGAATTCTTAAATAATAATTATGGTTTTTCGCTTTTCTCTTTAAGTTTTTAGCTGTATAATGATAACTGACAACTGTGAACTTTCCACTTGCAACTCTAATCTTGTATTTTGTATTCTCCTTACACTTATTACTCGCACCTATACGCTAAACGCTGTACGCTCCACGCTAGGTTATATTCACTAACGACTAATTCATTATAACATAGTATAAATTTAAATAAAATCAGAAAAATTTTAAAAATATTTTAAAAAAAAGAAGGAGTTTTTATTCTTTTGTCGAATATAAAA
>Ga0190359_1002868_pt1 | contig 10144 bp, 8 predicted proteins | sample 48721823_MG_FD_161269 | JGI IMG/M metagenome (GOLD analysis project Ga0190359, IMG submission 161269) | Hydrothermal vent microbial mat bacterial communities from Southern Trench, Guaymas Basin, Mexico - 4872-18-2-3_MG | ecosystem: Environmental > Aquatic > Marine > Hydrothermal vents > Microbial...
CAGAATGCCTCTGGAATACCTTCCTCGTCTCCGTAGAGGTCTTCCATGCGTGCCTGTTTCTCAAGGTACTTGTCTATGCGTATACCGAACTGTTGATTGTATTCTGCTTCAGTGTATTCCCGGTTGAATACCTGCTTGAATAGCGTAGCTAGGTCCTTGTAGTGTGGAATGTAGCCGATTGGTGTGCGTATAGCGTCGTATTCGCCGTGGACCCGTCCCTCCGCCCATATTACCCATATCTTCTTGTCAACCTTCTCGTTCAGATACCGACCATCTGGACCCTTGATGAAGTAGTTGGTGCTATAGACCTTGGGTGTATTCTCTAACCGATCACCAAACTCGATATGATTGTTCAGGTATAGTCCGAATGGCACCACCATGAAATCCAAGATAGCCATGGGGCTGCTTTTTCTGACGCCTGATTGTCCCAGTGTTGCGCTTGTGGTCTCGGATTCGATGGTTGCGCCCATGTAGACGCCGTGTGCCCATGTCAGTGCTTCGCTGATGGGTGGGTTTGTGTCGCTGTCTCTGCCGCCATAGAAGACGCCTTTGATGATGTGTCCTTCTGGTTTGTCCCAGTCTGGGTCAACGTTTTCTAGCTCGTTGAGTCTGATGGTGTATCGTGCGTTGGGGTGAGCCAAGGGTATCTCGTTTCCCTTCTCATCCTTCTTGCCTTTGTACCAGTCTCCGCTGTGGTTCATACCCTTCTCAGGGTACTCGTCCTCTGGGATGCCCATGCCTAGCCAGTAGGGTTTGCCTTCATGGATCAATATGTTGCTGAAGATCATCTCACGTGGAGTGGTCAACGTCTTGTAGATCACTGGGTCATCTATGGGATTCACGTCTCTGATGATACCGAATACGCCTGCCTCGATGTTTACTGCTCGGCAGTTACCTTCTTCATCGCCCTTCAGGTAAGCGATGTCGTCTCCTACGATGGTCATTCCGGGTATCATGGCTGTGCTTGTCTTTCCACACGCCGAGGGATAGGCTCCTGTGAAGTAGGTTACCCTTTCCTTGTCTGGGTGTTTGACTCCCATTACTAACATGTGCTCTGTTAGCCAGTCGCTGTGGTTGGACTTGTAAATGCTGAGACGCAGAGCTAGTTTCTTTAAGCCGAGGCTGTTTCCCGCGTACTGGTTGTTCACCGAGTAAACCTTGCCGTCGATTACGTCAACGTATATGCGGCGCTTATCGATGTTCACAGTGGTATTACGTTCATCAAGTTCTCCTGCGCTGTGAATGAAAGTGAAGAAATCGTCACTGCCCTCCAGTTTCTTGAACTCGGTGTACCCGTTTCTATAGAGAATGTCCTCACTGTGGGCGACGTATGCGCTGTCTGTTAATTGTAGTGCGCATTGTGTGAATCTGCTGTTTGTCGGTCCTAAGCTGAAGAACCGTATTAGGCAGGTTTTGCCTTTCATGGCGCCATCCATGATGCCGAGAACCTCCTCAAGCCCTTCCTCCCTATCGATGGAGTTGATGCCTTTACTCATCTTCATGTCAGGGGTCTTGAGAACCCGGGTGTTTCCCTTGTCTCTTGCTTGATCATAGAAGCTATCATAGTGTATGGTGTGTCCCTTCATCTTTAGGGGCATCTCCTCATTTAGATCAATGGCGATCTGTCTGACTCTTTCGACGTCTCGTTTGCTATCATCAAACACTATGGCTACTTTTGGTTTACATAGTTCAAGGAACCTCTCCACTTGTTCCATAACATGGGGGTTGTTGAGTGCCTCAAGCTTCCCTAGGCTCTCCTTGTCCATGTACTTCAATAATGACTCCAATATGCCTCTCAAACCATAAACAGAGCCTAATATTAGGTTTATCGGTAACCCAAAATCAGGCCTCGGTTTCCTCTGGGGGTTTGATATCCTTGAACGTCAACCAGAGTAATACATCATAGGTTGCCTTGATAGCTCCCGCCACCAGAAAAGGTGTCCCGATGCCGATAAACTGCATTAAATATCCCGCGATACTTGGTCCAATAGCCAACGTAATGCTTCTCGGTAGATTCAATAGGCTCTGGAACCGTGCTCTTTCCTCCGGTTTTACAATAGCCATTGTATAGCTTGCACGTGTGGGTACATCCATCTGGCTCAGAAGGCTTCTGCCGAGATAGAAGAATAGACTGGTTTCCAGTGACGGCATGTATGGTACTACCGCCATCATCAGGTTGGAAGGTAGGTGACTGAATACCATTGTGTTGATCAAGCCGATGCGTTTACTGATACGTGCAGCAGCCATAAACGAGACAGCAGCCAAAAGACTGCTTGCAGAGAAAACCATGCCAATCTTATCCATGGCTAATCCAAATCGCTCAAAGAGCCAGTAGGCTACAAGACTTTTTGTTATGAAGGCTCCTCCGAGTGCGTCCATGCTGAATAAGATTGATAGAAGAACAAGGTACCGCTTGGTTTCGCTGCTCAAAACCACTTTTTTTACTTCTTCGTGTTTTATCTCCGCTTCCTCATCTAGAAACGAGTAAAGAAGTAATAAAATCAGGTTTAATCCAGTGAATATCCCAAACATAGCCCTGTATGAAGCCGGTTCACTGTACCCCATTCCCTCTAATATTACAAGTAAACCTGTGAATAGCGCACCTGATGCTGTAGCCAGTGACCCGATTGTGTTTCTTATGGCATATAGATCGGTTCTTTTTTCGTCTATGCAGCTTTGAGCCAGTATCACTCGTTCAAGCATCTGCGCTGCACCGAAACCACCCCCATACCCCATAGAGGCAGCTATAGCTACCACGATTAGTAGACTTGTATTGGTTGTGAATGTGAAGACCAGTCCACCTAATGTACTGAGTAAACCAAAAAATATCAGAAGTTTTCTTCTCCCGAGACGTGCCTCAAGGAACCCGGCGGCTAGGTTAAACGCCGTTGAGCTAATCAAGCCGCCGGTCAACACTAATCCAATCTGGCTGATGGATAAACCGAGTGTCTGTAGGTAAATTGCAAAGCTTATGCTAACAAAGCTAGCTGCAAACGCCTGTATGGGTCTTACAGCTAGCAGTATCTTTCCGTTACGATGAACCCAGTCAAGCATACTGAAGTGATACACCCCGGCTTTCTAAGAATCTTTTCCCTAAAAACCGTTAAAACCATATAAACCCCTGTTCAACCATGTCTGAAAACGGAAAACTATCCAAGTTTTGGGTACAGGAACTAACCAGACCCGCATTCGAGGACTGGCTTGAAAATGAGGAAAACCCAGTAGTAGTAATCGGGATCGGCAGCATCGAACAACATGGACCCCACCTACCCTTGGGCATGGACTCACTAGCAGTAAAAGCCCGCATCCACAAAGTAGCATCAAGAACAAACAGTGTCTGCGTACACCCATGCTGGCCTGGATACAGCCCCCACCATATGGGATTCGCGGGCACCATCACCTTCAGCTGGGAGACCCTGATGGGTGTCCTAATGGATACCATTGGAAGCCTTGCGTATCATGGAGTCAAACGATTCGTGTTGATGAATGGACACGGAGGAAACACAGCTACAATGAACCTAGTGGCGCAGACAGCCAAACGAGAGTTTGATGTAATGATCGCGGTACCCAGTGGACCGGGGGGTACAGAATTAGCAAAAACACAGAAAGAACGTCAACAACGATATTGGGACGTACACAGTGGCACCAATGAGACAGGCACTGCACAGGCGCTTTTCCCTGAGCTATTGGAGATGTGGAGATTACCAGAGGACTGGAAACCCAGTAATAACATGACCAAGGAGCTAAAAGATATGCTTGACCCTGACCGTGAGGACTGGGAGGTTGTTTCACAGGTTTTCGGTGCATGCGCCGAGCCGGATACGGATGATTTCACCACTGATGGAGTCTATGGCTGGGATAGCCCCCTTGACGCTGACCCTGAGGAGGCTGCGGCTATGATCGAGGAACAAGTTGAGTTCATAGCAGATTTTATCAGACGCTGGAAGAAGATACCCACACCCCCAGCGTTTGAGTAAAACCCTCACCTTTTTTATCTACAAAGCCCAAATTAATCTGTTCTAAAATGAATCTTAAAGGATCAAAGACAGAGAAAAATCTCCTAAAATCATTCGCAGGAGAAAGCCAAGCAAGAAACAGATACACCTTCTTCGCAAGCGTAGCCAAGAAAGAAGGATACGTCCAGATGCAGAAGATATTCGAAGAGACAGCCGCAAACGAGAAAGAACACGCGGAAGTCTTTTTCAAGTACCTACAGGGCGGCATGGTTGAGATCACAGCCGAGTACCCAGCAGGCAAGATCGGAACCACAGCAGAAAACCTACTAGCTGCAGCTGAAGGCGAGAAAGAAGAATGGGGCGTACTATACCCTGATTTCGCTAAGACCGCTAAGGAGGAGGGCTTTGATGATATCGCTGAGAGCTATACCGAGATCGCTGAGGTCGAGGAAGAGCACGAGGCAAGATACAGAAAGCTACTCGCCAATATCGAGAATGGCACTGTTTTCAAGCGTGACAAGGAAGTCAAGTGGCATTGCCTGAACTGTGGATACATACACCACGGCAAAGAGGCGCCAGAATTATGCCCAGCATGCCAACATGCACAGGCATACTATGAGATCATGCCCGAAAACTATTAGAGGAAAATTTTTTCCTCTCATTTTTTATCTAGCTAGGTAACCCATCACATCAAACTGCATTTCTTTCAGTTCTTCAACCACTTTGAGACGTTTCTGTAGCTCAGGATCATTCTGAAGGTCTCGGACTAATGCTTCGCTGATGTAGAGTTCCTCGATCTCCTGTGTGTTTCTTATCCTGATAACGCGTGCTTCAGTTGGGTCTACGGGTCCACTGATCCTGATGGCAGTGGCTATAGCATCCCTGTCGTTCGCAAGGAACGGGGGTATCTTGCCTGTTTCACCGCTTCCCTGTGTGAGACAGTTGACGTAGGTTTGATGGTAGTCTATCTTCTCAAATGCTCTGCGAGTAGTCACATCAGCTAACCCGATACCTATGGCGTTGCCGTGTGTCGCTTCTGATAAGTCCAGTACAGCAATCTTCTTGATGTGTGGAGCTCTTGGATCGGATTCGTTTGGCATCCAGAAGCGACCAGTGACGTTGGTGTCCATTCCTACGCCGCTGATGTCTTTGCCTATCTCTTCTACTATGAGGGCGTCTATTTCTTTGAATGGTAGTCTTGGTAACAGGTCTTTCGCTTTCTCCAATAGAATTTTCTCTTGAGTGTAGAACTCTTCTGGGTGGAGGGAGTGTACCTCGGCGGTCTTGTGGTGTGCGTTTTCGAGTACCGCTAACCCCATGACGATGTTAGTTTTCTCTGCGATTAGCTTACCTGCTTCAGGTAGTATCCTGTGGTATCCATCGTAGCGGTGCCAGTGTATCATCTCGGCTCCCTTCTGGTTACCGAGACCAATGGCTAACATCTTGAGCATACCGGACTCTATCTCTCCTTTGAAATCGGTGTGAGGTTTGATCCGTCCAACTACAAATATTCCATCAGCGTTCAATGCAACGCTGCTCAGATAAACCTCGACCCCATCAGGCAGCTTGCCTATGATTTCCACTTCTTGACTTGCCTCAAAAGGTGCTCCCACGGTTTCCTCTGTTATTCCGAGACTGTGGAGTACCTCGATCTGTCCTTCTGGTGTTGCACCTCCATGACTTCCCATGGCAGGTACAATGAATGGTTCTGCTCCTAGGGCTCTTAGCTCGTCGATGATGGTTTTGAGTATTAGGGGTATGTTTGCTATTCCTCGGCTTCCAGCTGTTACAGCGATTCGTTGTCCGGGTTTTACACGGTTTTTTAGTTGTTTTTCGGCTAGTTTTGTTTTGATTTCTGTTTGTAGGTCTACTACTTCAGGTTGATGAAATAACTGGGTGGCTTTAGCCATCTTTGGGAGCTGCATGGCTTGAAGGAGGTGATTCTGCTTATTGGTTTTTTCGTGTTTTAGCCATCTGGACTGCGTACTGGATGGCTTCCTTGAGGCTGTCAGGGTTGGCTGTGCCTTCTCTGCGTCCTGCTTTGCCATAGGCTGTGCCGTGATCTACCGAGGTTCTTATGAATCGTAGTCCGAGAGTGATGTTTACTCCGCTGACGCTCGCCCATTTACCCGTCTCCTCATCGTACTTCATGCCGAGTAGCTTCACGGGAATATGTCCCTGATCATGATACATGGCTACTACTATGTCGTATTGTCCGCCTGCTGCTTTCCCGAACACGGTATCGGGGGGTACTGGTCCATCAACGTTCATGCCTTCTGCTCTAGCTTGTTCAATAGCTGGAGTGATGATTTTGATTTCTTCGTCTCCGAATATTCCACCGTCACCGCTGTGGGGGTTCAGCCCAGCTACGGCTATGCGTGGGTTTTCTATTCCTAGGCTAAGGCAGGCGTTGTAGGCGATCTGGATTGTGGTGTGGATTCGCTCCTTTGTGAGGTGTTTTGGGATGTCCTTGAATGGGATGTGGGTAGTGGCATGGACTACTCTAAGGTTGCCTGTGGCCAACATCATGGCATAGTCACTTGTATCTGATTTCTCGGCGAGTAACTCGGTGTGTCCCGGGTAGTTGTAGCCGCCCATATGCATGGCTTCCTTGTTGAGTGGCGCGGTTACCATTGCGTCTACTTTTTCCGTTAGGGCTAGGTCTGCTGCCTTGATGACGTATTCTGCGCTGGCTGCTCCTGTCATTGCGGCGGGTTTGCCCATCTGTATTTTGAGGGGGTCGATGTTTTGTAGGTCTATGAGGTCGATGGTTCCCGGGTTGTATTTTGCTTGGCTTGGCTCATCGATTATGTGAATTTTGAGGTCTTTTTTGGCTACTTGGATGCCCATTTGCAGTGCGTCTTTGTCTCCGATTACCAGTGGGTTGCAGATGCGGTAGGTTTCGGGGTCTGCTAGGGTTTTGGCTATGATTTCTGGTCCTATTCCCGCGGGGTCTCCGAGGGTGATTGCTAATGTGGGTTTCATCTGTGTTTCCTCTTGAGATATTTTGTGGCTCTGATGAGTGTGTCTGGTTGCCCGAATCCTCCTGCTTTTGTGATTGCTGGTGTTTGGTCGAGTCTTAGTACTGGTACTCCGGGTTCAACCTCGTCCAGTATCTCTATGTTTTTGATTGCGAGTCTTTCGGTTACTGCTAGGGCTGTGGCTCCCCCTGTTAGTATTAGTCCTGATGTTTTGTGTTTGAGGAGGTTTTCTGTTATTTCTGCGAGTGCGGCTGTGACTCGTTTTTCGAGTTCTTCTGGGGTTAAGCTCATTCGTTGTGCTTTGGTCTTTGTCTGTTCAATGATTTCCGTTGAGGGGGTTGACGTGATGACAACGTCTTGTCCCGTCTTTAAAGCTGTTTCAGCCGCGTGTATGGCGTCGTATTGGGGGGTTCTGTTTAGTGCCTTTGTTGTGTCTAGGGGGATTATGGTAGCTCCGAGGCGTGTTTCTAGTTGTGTTGTTTGGTTTCTTGTTTGGATTCGCATGCTGCCGATGATGGTGATGACTGGGGGTGGGTTTCGGAGGGTTTGGCATAGTGCGTCTGCGAGTCCAGCTGATCCTGCTAGTATTCTTGTGTGGTGTCTGGTGGTTTCGATTAGGTCTTTTTCTGTTGTTGTGTCGATTATGTTGATACCGGGTTTGATGTTTTCCGGGTTTTTTGTTATGTGAGCTTGGGTTTCGAGTATTTCTGGGATGTAGCTTGTTCGGTGGCGGTATTCGTTGATGTATTCTGTTTCTGTGATGGGTGTGTCGTGGATGTATAGGTGTCCGTTGTGTACTCTGCGTCCTGTTGGGGGGTAGGTGGGGGTTAGGATGGCGGTGGTTTCGCCGGTGGCGTCGAGTATGGCTTGTGTTTCTGGTCCGGGGTTGCCTCTTAGGGTGCTGTCGAGTTTCTTGTAGATTATATCGTGGGTTAGTTGTTTTGCGATGTTGTAGACTGTTTGGTATGCTTCTGTTGGTGTCTTGTTTCTTGTGTCTGTGTTGGTGATGGTGACTTCGGCTATGCTGGTTTCGGGGTGGTCGGTTAGTTGTGTCTGGTAGCCCCATTGGGTGAATTGGACTCCTGTGTCTAGGGCTCCTGTTAGGTCGTCGGCGATGACTGCGATCCTCATCCTGTGTATGTTGGGGGTTTGTGTATTTATGGTGTCTACTGGTGGGTACTTTGGGGAAAAAAGTTTCCTAGCTGGGTTTAGCTGGGTTTGGTTAGGTTTCATAGTTTTTATATTCCACTGCGTTATAGTCACTATAGTGGCTATGAGCACTATAATGGTTAAAGAGGGTGTGAAGGAAGAACTTCTCCGTTATGCTACAGAACTCCAGTTGAAACTGGGTAGAAGAGTAGACTATAATGAGGCAATCCAACATCTCTTGAGAGAGAGGCGTAAATTCCCTGCTCTACTGAAAGAAGCGTGTGAACCCATCCCTGGTGCTGATGAGGATAAAGAGATGCTCTATGAGGAGCGGAAACGGGATGACCGTGAGTCTTGAAGGCGTTTACGCTGTAGATGCTGGAGTGTTAATAGATCTAGTTTATGATACGGATGAAGGAAAAACGCTCAGAGAGGCTGTCTTAGATGAATCGGTCTCGCTACTTACTCATGAGTACGCGGTTTTAGAGTTAAGATATATTATTTGCAGGCGGCTGGGTAGAGATGAGGCTTGGGCAAGGGTTGAGAAGTTGCTGGCTTCAGGGTATATTATTGTAGATGAAGCATCAAATTTAATGGAAGATGCAGCCGTTTTGAAGTGTGAACGGCATATCTCATTACCAGACTGCTTTACATTAGCTTTAGCGCGGAAATACAAGGCAATTGCTTTGTTTGCTTCTAGAGAAGCAGAGCTTGTACGTGAAATGGAAATAAACCCATTCAAAGCAAGGATTCAGTTTCTCAAACCATAATCACTAGTTCATTACTAAAGGTACTCTGAGTTTTGCATTTGGTTTGTACTGTCCAGTGACTGCATCTGTGGCTGCTTGGAGTGATGGCTCTGAGTCGCCTAGTGTTAGGAGCGTTGTCGAGCAGTTTAGTGTGTCTGCGTCGTAGGGGTTCCTTAGGCAGAGGAGGATTGTAGTGTTTTCTAGTAGTTTTTCTGCGGTTTTTTGTTGGTTTGGGGTGATGTGGGCGTTTCGTGTGGCTAGGATGGTGTATTGAGCTTCGTTTGTGAGTTGTTTTGCTTTGGTTAGTTGTGTTGGGGTTGGGTTTTTCGGGTCTAACCAGATTGATTGGAGGCTTGGGGTGTGTTTTTGGAGTATGTTGGCGAGTTGTGTGGGGGTCTCGGGGGTTAGTGTCGGTTGTTCGATGTGTGATGCGTACTCGATTAGCGCCCATGATGCGTTTGTATCGATTGGGATTGTGTTGGGTGCTATTCTGTGGGGGATGATGGCGGCTCTTGCAGCTTTTTTCATTGTTTCTAGGTGATTTGGTTGTCTGATGACTGTGAGTGGTGGCTGGGGCTGTATTGGGTAGCGTTGTTTGACTCCTTTGATGCGTTCAACAGAGTAATCTATGTTGCTGAGGGGGATTCTGCCTGATTTTGCTGCGTCTAGTAGCGCCGTGTAGACTTGTTCTTGGTATTCTCGGGTGTGGCTGAATAGGATGATGTTGGCTCCTGCATTGGCTGCGAGTATAGCTGATTCAGCGGGTCCGTATTTGTTGGTGACTGCTTTCATCTCCATGCAGTCGGTTGTTACCATGCCGGTGTAGCCCATCTGGTCTCGGAGAAGCCCCTGTATGATGCGTGGGCTGAGGGTACTCGGGTATGTTGGTTCTAGGTCTTTGAACTGGACGTGGGTGATGAGAATGGAGGCTACTTTGGCTTCGATGGCTGCCTTGAATGGGACTAGGTCGGTGTTCCACATCGCTTCTAGGTCGCCTTCTATTACTGGTAGCTCTACATGGGGGTCTACTGGTGTGTTTGCTTTGCCAGGGTAGTGTTTGGCGGTGGCTGCTACTCCGGTGGTTTGGAAGCCTGTTATCTGTGCTTTTGCGTGTCTTGCTACGTGCATGGGGTCTGAACCTATGCTTCTTGTTCCCACGCTTGGGTTGTCTATGTTATGGGTGATGTCGATGGCTGGGGCTAGGTTCCAGTTGACGCCTAGGGCTCGTAGCTCAGTGGCTAGGATGGATGATACTTTCTCGGTTAAGACTGGATCATCAGCAGCGCCTAGTGCCATTGCTCCTGGGCTT
>Ga0190359_1002872_pt1 | contig 10138 bp, 7 predicted proteins | sample 48721823_MG_FD_161269 | JGI IMG/M metagenome (GOLD analysis project Ga0190359, IMG submission 161269) | Hydrothermal vent microbial mat bacterial communities from Southern Trench, Guaymas Basin, Mexico - 4872-18-2-3_MG | ecosystem: Environmental > Aquatic > Marine > Hydrothermal vents > Microbial...
GGTGTTGAAAGACCACTTGTTGACCGCCTTGAGACCGTCTATCTGCAGGGCCCGCAGGGCTCCTTCCATTATGTACAGCGACTGCTGGAAGCTGCCCGGGTTTTCCTTGTAGGGCTTGGAGCCCAGTTCGCCGATGAACACCGGTTCGATTTGACCGTCGACGTCGTACTGGCGGATCTGTTCCAGGGTGCGGCGCACCAACCGCTCCAGGAAGCGGGCGCGCAGGGTGCCCTGGTTGTCCGGGTGGGGGTTGTTCTGGTCGAAATCGAAAACGCTCCAGTAGTCGTGGAAGGCGATGATGTCCATGTTGGGATCGCCGTCCGGCCAGTTGGTTATTTCCCCGGGCAGGCCGTCGGGTTCCTCCAGGTACTGGATGATGCCGCGGCCGACCATCTCTTCCCAGGTCTCCATGGGGTGTCCCGCCTGGGGACTGTCGCGGTAGCTGGGAAAGCCCTCGAAGCCGATGGCCTGTACCTGCTGGTCCACGCTGGTGCCCTGCAGCTGGTCGTACAGCTGCAGGTGGGCCCGGACCTTCTGGTAGAGCAGGTTCATGGTGCCGGGAAAGTCGAAGTTGATGAAATCCTGTCCCGGGTGTCCGCCGCCGGGTTCGTTCCAGACCGCCCAGTACTTGACGCAGTCGTAGCCCCGGCCGCCGTTGGCCCGGGTCTTGAGGTAGTAGATCAGCGCCGCCAGGTTCTCGCCGAACTCGGCCGCGTCGGCGTTGAAGCGCTCGTAGGAGATGGGGTAGGAATCGGGATCGCTGTAGAAGCCCGGCTGCAGCCAGTCTTTCAGCGCCACCTCCCAGTTGTTGATCTCCAGCCAGATGTCGGCCGCCTGGCAGTTGTCGAGAAGGCTCTGGAACCCGTAGTGAAGCTGTCCGCCCCGGTTCCAGGCGAAGCCGGGGAAGTTGTCGTCCAGGAAGGTGGCCGGTTCCGTCCAGGGGTTGCCGTCGTCGTTGTCGCGGTTCTCCCACTCGTAGAACTGGGGTACCACGCGGATCCAGGTGACCCCGGACTGTTTCAACAGGTCGTAGAAAGCCCGGCGGTCGGTGCCGTCCTGGGGAACGAACATGATGTGGAAGTTGACTCCCAGGCCGAGGATGTCGGCATTGACGATCTCCCCGGCGGCGACCTCGATGGTGGTGGGGGTGCCGGGGTCCTGGCGGAAGACGGCGGTCAGGGACTTGTCGCCGTCCATGAAGACGTAGTGCTGGGTGCTGCCGCTGCCCGGGCCCTGCCACTCGCCGAAGCTCCAGCCGCTGGCGGCCGTGGGGGTGAGGGTGACCACCGTCCAGGTGGGGTATTCCCGGCAGTCGTCGCCGCAGGGAGTGCCGGGGGGATCCCAGGCCACGGTGCCGGAGCCGACTATGGTGACCGTCAGCCGCGCGGCGGCGGCGACGCTTCCCGCCAGCAGCAGGGCCAGCAGGCACACCAGGTATCGCGGGCGTGGGGACATCTCTGGGTCCAGAGTATAGGAGATCCCCCGGCGTTTGAGAACCCCCGGAGCCGGTGACGGCTTTACGCTCGACCCGGTCGTGGTTACACTGCCCGGGCGGCGCTGCCGCGACCTTTCCGGGAGGTGGTCGGTGTTGAAGTTGCGCGGGTTGAACATCGAGTGGCCGGTGTGGCTGGCGCCCATGGCCGGGGTCACCGATTCACCCTACCGGCTGCTCAACCGCGAACTGGGCTGTCCGCTGGTGGTCACCGAGATGGTCTCGGCCGAGGGATTGCTGAGGCGCCAGCAGGGTTCGCTGCAGCTGCTGCGCTTCCAGCCCGCCGAGCGGCCCCTGTTCGCCCAGCTCTTCGGGTCCCGTCCCCCGGCCCTGGCCGAGGCCGCCCGGCTGTGCACGGAACTGGGCTTCGACGGCATCGACATCAACATGGGCTGCCCGGTGCGCAAGGTGGTGGGCACCGGCGCCGGGGCGGCGCTGCTGCGCGAACCGCGGCGGGCCCTCCAGATGGTGGCGGCGGTACGCCGGGCCAGCGAGCTGCCGCTCACCGTCAAGCTGCGGGCCGGCTGGAGCCCGGCCGAGAGAAACGCCGTGGAGCTGGGCCGGGCCCTGGCCGGGGAGGGTGCCGATGCCTTGATCCTGCACCCGCGCACGCGCGACCAGTTCTACGCGGGGCGGGCCGACTGGCGACTGGTGGCCGAGCTGGCGGCGGCGGTGAGCGTGCCGGTGATCGGCAACGGCGACCTGCGCCGGCCCGCCGATGCCGACGAGCACCTGCGTCGCTTCGGCTGCGCCGGGGTGATGGTGGGCCGGGCGGCACTGGGGGATCCCTGGTTGTGCGGGGCCATGGCCCGCCGGCTGGCCGGCCGGGCCACCGGCTACCCGCCGCCGGCCGGGGAACGCTACCGGGTTTTTTGCAATCACCTGCAAAACATGATTGACTACCTGGGCTCGCCGGAGCGGGCGGTGCGCCGCATGAGAAAGAACCTGGTGTGGTACACCCGGGGCCTGTCCGGTGCCGGGCGCTTGCGCCGTCGCCTGGGTGAGCTGGAATCGGCGGAACAGATGCGGCAGGCCTTCGCGCATCTGCTGCGGATGCAACGGGATGGCGAGGCATGACGGCAACTGGAGAAGAGGGCAAGGCGGGTATGAAGGATTATCGTGAGTCGCTTACCGAGATGGGCTGGGTGTTCCTGCGCCGCTGGCTGGGTGAACCGCGCCAGGTCGCCGAGGTGCGGCGCCGGGCCCGGGACTCCAGCCGACAGGTCGAGCAGTTGCAGGCGCGGCTCGAGGAAATGCAGGCCGCCGCCGCCCGCCTGCAGGCCGATGTCGAGCAGGCCCGCCGGGATGTGGAGGAAGCCCGGGACGAGAAGCTGTCCTGGATGGCCAAGGAGTCTTCCACCCGCAAGGACCTGCAAGACTGCCAGGAACGCAACCAGGAACTGCTGGACAAGGTCGTCGAGCTGACGCAGTTGAAAAGGAAGGCCGAACAGACACTACTGGAGCAGAGAATGCGCACTGAATCCACGCCGCTGGAACGGAACCGCTTCGAAGCCGAGCTGGCCGAGGCCCGGGCCCGGATGCGGGAGGCCGAACAAAGGGCCAAGCAGGCCGAGCAGGTGGCCGCCCGTCTCAAGGCCCTGGAGAAACAGGCCGCCCGGGTCAAGCAGCTCGAAAGCCAGCTGGCCTGGGAGGCCCGCAAGGCCGACGCCCACGAGGCGGCCCTGGCCGCCGCCCTGGGCAAGGTCCGCGAGCTGGAACGACGCCTGCAGCAAATGAGCACGGCCCGGGTTCGCAAGCCCTCGCCCCGGCGCCGCCCCTACCGCAAGCCCAGGATACGCCAGTCGCGCCAGGCGGTGATCGAGGCCTGATGCCGGTTTCTTAATCAGCCAGGTTACAGCCGTCATCCAGGTGGGGAGTGGGGTCGAAGCAGCTTTCGCCGTGAAGGCGATGGTAGCGGGCCTCGGTGCTGGCCCCCGGGCAATGGTAGACGTAGACCAGTTTCTCGCGGTCGTCGTAGTCCTCCAGGCGGATGGCGTCGGGTTCGCCGAAGGGGTAGGCGGGGGCGGTGCAGGTGGCCACCACGCCCCGCTGGCAGTTGCTGCACAGCAGGCACGATCCTTCCAGTCCGCACAGCTCGTCGGCGGCACAGTCGAAGTCGGTGGTGCAGGTGGCCTGGCCGCCGCCGCAGGCCGGCAGCAGGAACAACCACGACAGTGCCAGGAGTGTTCTCATTTCCGGTAGCCGTCGATCAGCCCGGCCAGGGCCGGCACCGCCTGGCGCACGTGGTTGACGGCCGAGGGGCGCAGCTTCTGGTAGACCTTGCGCAGGTTGCCGTGCCTGGTGTTGCGGGCTTTGGCGTCGGTCACCTGCACCAGGGCCTCGGCCACCTGGCCGTCGCGCGCCTGCAGGTGGGCGGCGAAGGTGCCGGCGGCGCCCCCTTCCTCCCAGGAAGAGCGGAAAGGTTCCAGGGCGTCGATGAAATCGTCGAGCAGGCCGTCCACGGCCTCGCGCACCGCCCCGGGCTTGATGGTCTTGAGTACCTTGTAGCCGCCCTTTACCGCCAGCCCGCCGATGCCCTTCTTGCGGGACACCTCGGCGTCGAGCAGGCGGCAGCAGTCGTCGATGATCTGGGGACGTTTTTCCTCGAGGGGCAATTCCTCGCGCAACGTGGTCATGGAACCTCCCGTTCATACTCTCCTGGATCGTGAAGATAACCCAGCAGCCTGCCTCGGGCAAGCGGACCGATGACGCCGGGACCTCCCACCCGGCACTTGCCGATCTTCCGTGTCGGCCGGCAGGATCGAGGAGCGGAAGGACCATGGCCGCAGTCGTGGTTCAACTGCGTCGCGGACCATTTTCGCGCCAGCGACGCGGAGATCGCGGTCGAGGTGGGAAATCCAGGTGCCGCCTAGAGGTTCAAAAAGGGCAGGTTGTCGCCCATCTCCCCGGCCTGGTCGCCGCGGTAGTTGGTGTCGCCGAGGCCGAGCTGGCCATGGTTGTTAGCACCCCAGCACTTCACACGCTGGTTGTCGAGAAGGGCGCAGGAGTGTGCATTACCGAGTCCCATCTCCTCCACGGTGCGGCCGGTGCCCACCCCGACGTAGGGTAGCAGCCCGCCCATCTCGCCGGGCTCGTCGCCGCGGTCGTTGGTGTCGCCCAGGCCGAGCTGACCATAGGTGTTGGAGCCCCAGCACTTGAGCCTTTCCAGGTCGAGCCAGGCGCAGGCGTGGAATCCTCCCACCCACAAGCTTTGCACCGTGCGCGAGGGGCCCAGGGGCGTGTAGGGAAGGTCGTCTCCCATCTCCCCGGCCTGGTCGCCGCGGTTGTTGGTATCCCCGAGGCCGAGCTGGCCGTGGCCGTTATTGCCCCAGCACTTGGTGAGATCGTCGTCCAGCTTGACGCAGACGTGGAAACCACGGGCATCGAGGGTGGCGACGGTGCGCCCGGTGCCCACGTTCACGAATGGCAGGTTGCTTCCCATCTCGCCGGGACCGTCGCCGCGATTCTGGGTGTCGCCCAGGCCGAGCTGGCCGTAGTAGTTGTCGCCCCAGCACTTCACCGAGAGATCGTTCAGCACGAAGGCGCAGGTATGCCTCGCTCCGGCCGAGGCGTAGGTGACGACTTTACCGGCGCCCAGGTCGACCTGGGGCAGGTCGTCACCCATCTCGTTGGGCCCGTCGCCGCGACTCTGGATGTCGCCCAGGCCGAGCTGGCCGTTATAGTTGCTCCCCCAGCACTTGAGGCGGAAATTGTCCAGGACGGCGCAGGTGTGGCTTTCGCCGGCGGTTATGTACAGGGCAGTGCGCCCGGTCCCCAGGTTCACGTAGGGCAGGCTGTCTCCCATCTCGCCGGGATCGTCGCCGCGGTCTTGGGTATCCCCGAGGCCGAGCTGGCCGCTGCTGTTGCCGCCCCAGCACTTCACGCGGTTGTTGTCGAGCAGGGCGCAGGTGTGGACAAGTCCCAGGGCCAGTTGCTTGGCGGTGCGCCCGGTGCCGAGATCCACGTAGGGAAGGGCGTCTCCCATCTCGCCGGGCTCATCGCCGCGGTCTTCGGTATCGCCCAGGCCGAGCTGGCCGGTGGAGTTGGCTCCCCAGCACTTCACCCGGTCGTTACGCAGTATGGCGCAGGTGTGGACAGTGCTGGCGTACACGTGCTGGGCCTTGCGCACGCACACGCCGTTTTCGCAGTCGGCGGCGGCGTCGCAGGCATTGCCGCAGGAGCCGCAGTTCTGCGGGTCGGTGTTCTTCTCCACCTCGCAGCCGTTGCTGCGGTCGCCGTCGCAGTCCAGGTAGCCGAACCAGCAGCTCGAGTAGTTGCAGGCGCCGCCCCGGCAATCGATTTCCGAGGCGTTTTGGACCTCCTGGGTGCAGTCGACGCCGGGGTCGCTGCAGTCGCTCTTGCAGGAGCCGGGTTCCCAAAGGTCGTATTCGCAGCCGTCGGAGCGATCGCCGTTACAGTCGGCGTAGCAGAAATTGAAGGAAAGAATGCAGGTATTGCACTGGAAGTAGTCGCAGCTTCCCTGGTTGCAGGTGGGCTGCGTGGCGTTCTCCACCTCGACGGTGCAGTCGAGCAGCAGGTTGCAGTCGTTTCCGCAGGCTGTCGTCTCCCACAAGTAGTCCTCGCAGCCGCTCGCGGCGTTGCCGTCGCAGTCGAACCAGCCGGCATCGCAGGAGTCGATGCGGCAGGCCCGGTTCTGGCAGGAGGCGCCGCTGACGTGGTCGAGGCTGAGGCAGTCGTTGCCACAGGACCCGCAGTCGCTCGCGGTGGAGGCCAGGTCGGTTTCGCAGCCGTCGGCCCAGCCGTTGTAGCAGTTGCCCCAGTCGCCCAGGCAGGCGCAGGCGTCCATGTCGCAGGCGGCGTGCTGGCCGCAGGCGAAGCCGCAGGATCCGCAGTTGGCGTTGTTCATCTCTTGTTCGCAGCCGTTGCCGCGGTTGTTGTCGCAGTCGAGGAAGTAGGACTGGCAGGCGGCGTAGTCGCAGCTTCCCAGGTTGCAGGCCGGGCCGGTGACGTTCTGCAGTTGCGCGTTGCAATCGGTGGCGCAGTCGCCGCAGTGGACGACGGTGGAGGTGAGGTCGGTCTCGCAGCCGTTGTCGACACGGGGATCGCAGTTGCCCCAGCCTTCCTGGCAGGAGCCGATCTGGCAGGCGCTGGCCTGGCAGGAGACGTCGGCCACGTGGTCCAGGTCGGAGCAGTCGTTGCCGCAGGCGCCGCAATTGGCGCTGGAGGTGGCCAGGTCGGTCTCGCAGCCGTCGGCCCAGCCGCCCAGGCAGTTGTCGTAGGTGCCGGTGCAGGCGCAGCTGCCCTGGTCGCAGGTGGTGTTGGGCCCGCAGGAGAAGCCGCAAGAGCCGCAGTTGGCGGCGTCCATGGCCCGCTCGCAGCCGTTGCCGCGGTTGCCGTCGCAATCGAGGTAGTAGGACTGGCAGGCGGCGTAGTCGCAGCTTCCCTGGTTGCAGGCCGGGCCGATTACGTTCTGCAGGTCGCGCGTGCAATCGACCTCGCAGGAGCCGCAGTTCTCCGCGTCAATCAGTCGGTTGCTCTCGCAGCCGTTGGCGGCTTCGTCGTCGCAGTCCTGGTAGGTGCCGGTGCACTGGCAGGTGCCGCTCGACAGTTCGCAGGCGGAGTTGGGACCGCAGGCCAGGTCGCAGGCGCCGCAGTTGGCGTCGTCCTGGGCCCGCTCGCAGCCGTTGGCGGTGTTGCCGTCGCAGTCGAACCAGCCCCCCTGGCAGGGCCCGTGGTCGCACAGCCCGTTCGAGCACACGGCCGGGGCGTTGGCCACCTGCGCGGTGCAGTCGTTGGCGCAGGAGCCGCAGTGACGGGGATCGGCGGCCGACACGCACTCCTCGGAACAACACAGGAAGCCATTGCCGCAGTCGTCGTCCTGGATGCAGCCGCAGAAGTAGCGATCGCCGTTCGGGTGCAACTGGCACTGCGAGGAGCAGACCATGCCACAGTTGCCGCAGTTCTGCTCGTCGACGGCCGTCTCGCAGCCGTTGGTGCGATCCCCATCGCAGTCGAGCCATCCCAGCTGGCAGCCTTCGCCCACGCTGCCGTCTCCCTGGTAGCCGCAGGCGGGGCCGGAGTCGGTGCTTTCGCAGGCCACCTGCTCGACGTGGGCCACCGCCGAGCAGTCTTCTCCGCAGGCGCCGCAGTTCTGCAGCGACACCTGGGTGTCGCAGCCGTTGGCGGGGTTGCCGTCGCAATCGAGCCATCCCTCCAGGCAGCCGTCGGAGACGCACTGGCCGTTTTCGCAGCGGACATTTTCGGAATTGGCCAGCTCGGCTCCGCAAGAGCGCCCGCAGGCGCCGCAGTTGTCGGGGCTGTCGGCGCTGACGCACAGTCCCGAGCAGCACAGCTCGCCGTCGGAGCAGCCGGTGCCGGCGCCGCAGGTGCAGCTTCCCTGGCGGCAGGCGTCTGCCCGCAGGTCATCGCAGGGCGAGCACTCGGGGCCGCACTTTTCGAAGTCGGTGGAGAAGTCGAGGTCTTCGCAGGCGCCGAACTCGCCCTGGCGGCACACCCGGCGCCCGTACATGCACTTGCCCTCCTGGACCTCGGTGCACACCACGGTCTCGCCGTCGGAGCAGGGGTTGACGTCGATGGTGAAGCTCTTGCTGGTGCTGGAATCACGCCCGCTGGTGGAGTCTTGTACCTCGACCTCGATCGTTATCCCGCTTTGCGCCTGCTCGGGATGCCCGGTGAGCTCGCCGGTGTCGGTATCCACGACCAGCCAGGCCGGTCCCTGGAGCAACGACCAGGTATAGGGCGGCTCGCCTCCCTGGGCCTCGAGCTCGACCTCGTAGTCGGCACCGGCCAGGGCGTCGGGAAGCTCGCTGGTGACGATCTCCACAGCGGCCCGGGCGGTGCATTTCTGCTCCAGGCACAGGTAGCCGGCCACGCAGTCGTCGTTGCTGCTGCACTCGGGACCGCTGACGGTGTCGCCGCCGCCGCAGGCGGCCAGCAGCAGGCCCGGGACAAGCGCCAGTGAAATAGCCAGTCGTTTCATGTTCTCCTCCCCCGCGTATCGCGGTACAGGAATCATGAACCCCGGCCGCGCCTGGCGCGACCGTCCCCAAGATCATTCGAGTTCCCGCAAGCTCACGTAAATCGCTCCGTGACTGGGTTTCTCCCTCGACAGACGTCCGCTGTCAACAAAAATTCACCACCGGCGCCCGGGTTGCCTGTCCCCATCGATCAAGGGCTTTTTCCCCGTTGCCGGGCCCCCTGCAGGGCCGGCACCGGGCTGGTGGGCCCGTCGGCGGGGGAATGCCGGAAGTCGATGACCCGGGCCTTCTTCATGTCGATCTCGACCCGGGTATCTTCCTCTATCTGGCGCAGCCAGTGTTCCCCGCGCAGGATCTCGAATCCCTTGCGCTCGTCCTGCTGCTCGGCCCCGGCCAGCTGCTCGCCCGGGTCTGCGCCCAGCAGCCAGTGGCGCAGTGGCCGGCCGGCCAACTCGAGGTCGAGGCCGGCGGGGGGATGGTTGCCGACGGCGGGCAGGGCCTCGAGCAGGGCCTGCAGGCCGGCGCGGCGGATCACCTTGGCGGTGAGCTGCAGAGACAGCCAGTAGTCGCGCCGGCGCACGGCGATGGAAGTCGGCGGCAGGCGCCAGCGTCGCTCCAGCTTCACGATCTCGGCGCTGGGCATGATGATGTTGCCCCGGGGATGCAGGCCTGAGAACCACTGGGCCAGGCCCTCGTTGAGCCAGGTGGGGCAGCGCCCGCCGCTGGCCCGGTGCACGAAGTAGTGGGTCAGCTCGTGCAGCACCGTCTGTCCCAGTTCCCGGCGCCGGCCGCCCCGGGCCAGCCAGTGTGCGGGCTGGGTGACGATACCCACCCGGGGGTTGAACACCGCCGCCACCCAGGGGCCCTTGCCGGTGAGCCGGTGGAAGGACTCGTTGGATTCGCAGATGAGCAGGTCCACCAGGGTGCGGCCGTCCAGGCGCACCCCGAACTGCGGGGCCAGCTGCTGCACCCCCTCGCAGACCACCTCGGCCACCCACTCGGGGGAATCGTCGCCCAGGGGAGGGAAGGGATCTTCCAGGCTGGTGCGCACCTCGCGGCACTGGTGGATCTGGTAGCCGCCGGCGCCGGCGGGCAGGGACGCCAGGGCCAGCAGCAGCGCCGCCACCACCCTAGTTGTGGACCGCGCTTTCATGACCTCTCAGCGGACAATGTTACCACCTCGAGGGGATGGTGTCAGCTCCACCAGGGTGGCCCCCCAGCCGCCGCCGGCTTCGTCGGCCAGGCGGTAGGAGGCCACCCAGTCGATGCGCCCGAGCAAGGCGTGCACGGTGCGGCGCAGGGTGCCCCGGCCCTTGCCGTGGACGATGCGCACCTGGAGGATGCCGCGGCGGCGGCACTCGCGCAGGTACTCCGGCACCAGGTCCTTGACCTCGGCCGGCCGGAAGGCGTGCAGGTCGAGGGTGCCGTCGATGGGAAGCTCGACGGTCTTCATCGATCGCCGTGGGTGATGCCCAGGGTGGGGTAGATCTTGATGAACCGGTCGCTGACGACGGCCAGGAAACGACCGTCCGGGGAGAAAACCACCTGCTGGATCTTCTTGTCGATGACGGAGCCATCGTTCGCCAGGGCGTCCAGCACGAGGAAGGGAACCACGCCGGGTCCCTCGGGATCCTCGTCCACCTCGAAGAATTCGATCATGCCGTCTTTCCGGCCGGCTGCCAGTACC
>Ga0190359_1002879_pt1 | contig 10125 bp, 9 predicted proteins | sample 48721823_MG_FD_161269 | JGI IMG/M metagenome (GOLD analysis project Ga0190359, IMG submission 161269) | Hydrothermal vent microbial mat bacterial communities from Southern Trench, Guaymas Basin, Mexico - 4872-18-2-3_MG | ecosystem: Environmental > Aquatic > Marine > Hydrothermal vents > Microbial...
ACAAAAAAAGACATACCCATGCTCCTTAAATGCAGCATTTTTAAGCTGCTGCCCCAACTTATTGAGAAGTTACATAGTCCTTTGAGAGGAGGTGATAAGCAAGTCAATAGGTTAGTTTTGTGATAGTTGTATTCTGTTAATATATATATAATGGTGATTATTTGTTTAAATATTTAACAGTAAAACAATAAGGAGAAAATTTTATGAAAAAGAAAAATTTGATTTTGGTAATTGTGCTAATGATCAGCGCTGCCCTTGCCTTTAATGCATCATTGGCATTGGCAAAAGATATGACAGCCAAAGATTTCGTCGCCGAGGCCAAAAAAAATATTGCAACAATCTCTATATCTGATGCCAAGGCACTATTTGATAAAGGCGGCATCACCTTCCTTGATGTCCGGACTAAAAAAGAGTACAAGTCGGGACATGTGCCTGGCGCAATAAATCTTTCAAGGGGTCTTATTGAGTTTAAGATTGGCAAGAAAATTGCTGATAAGAATGCATCAGTTGTAGTGTATTGCAAGAGTGGCGGTAGATCTTCCCTTGCAACCTATACGCTTGTTAGGATGGGTTATAAAAATGTGAAAAGCATGGATGGGGGCTGGAAGGCCTGGGCAAAAGCAGGCTATCCAGTTGAATAAACGAACTGATTATTTAATTTATAAGGCAGTCAGCCACAGGCTGGCTGCCTTTATTTTTTTACTTTTAAATCTTTTGCAAAAATGCAATAGTTTTTTATTTGCATCTTTTCTCTAATAAGTAGTTAATTTAATTCATAAAGTAAAATCTAGAGTTTAGCTCTATTGCAATTCTACAATAAATAATCCTCTTCTAATCATTTCTCTCTCGATTTATCCTGTTGAAATTATTATAGAATCCAAGATTTTAGCGATTTCCATATTCTTGGCATTTAAATTGCTAATATTAAATATCGTTAACATAGTCATAGCAAGAGCAAAGAGATTAAGTGGAAATTAAAGTAAATGGCAAATATTTTCAACCATTAACTACCAGTTTTTACGCATCAAGAAAGGAGGTTAACGTATGAAGATTAATAGACGACAATTTTTAAAGCTCTCTGCGGGAACTGCCGCAGGTGTGATGGCCCTTGGTTTGGGCATGGATTTGAAACCAGTCAAATCCTATGCCCAGACCTTAAAGATCAGGTATGCAAAAGAGACCACCACAATCTGCCCATATTGTGCAGTGGGCTGCGGAATCATTGTTCACACCAGCAAAGGCGCAAGTGGGAAGGTTATCAATACAGAGGGTGATCCAGATCATCCCATAAATGAAGGCGCTCTCTGTTCCAAGGGTGCTGCACTCAGTCAATTAGTTAACAATAAAAACAGATTGATAACTCCCCTTTACCGTAAACCATACAGCGCTGAATGGCAGAAGGTTTCTTGGGATTGGGCGCTTTATAAGATCGCATTAAATATAAAGCATACCAGGGATGAAACGTTTTCTTATAAAAACAGTAAAGGGCAGGTGGTGAATCGGACAGAATCAATAGCTCACATTGGGAGCGCTGCTCTCGACAATGAGGAGTGCTGGGCAATACAGGCTATGATGAGGGCTATGGGGCTTGTCTATATTGAGCACCAGGCCCGTATCTGACACAGCGCCACTGTTGCGGCTCTGGCAGAGTCGTTCGGACGCGGCGCAATGACCAATCACTGGATAGACATTCGAAACAGTGACTGCATTTTGATTATGGGCTCAAATGCAGCAGAGAATCATCCCATATCATTCAAATGGGTGACCGAGGCCATGAAGAAGGGAGGTAAGCTGATAAGCGTTGATCCACGATTTACAAGGACATCATCAAAGGCCGATTTTTATACAGCATTGAGGTCGGGCACTGATATAGCTTTCTTAGGCGGGATGATCAAATACATTATTGAAAACAACAAGTATTTCAAGGAATATGTCGCAGAATACACCAATGCGGCCTTTATTGTGGGCGATAAATATAGCTTTAAGGATGGCCTTTTTGCAGGCTACGATCCCAAGTCCCACACGTACAACAAAAGCATGTGGGCATTTGAAAAGGATGTAAAGGGCAATCCGAGAAAAGATAGGACGCTTCAAGATCCACGCTGTGTATTTCAGCTATTGAAGAAACACTTTAGCAGATACGACCTGGATACGGTATCTGCAATTACCGGGACATCCAAAAAGGATCTCGTAAAGGTTTATGAGATATACTCGGCAACGGGGAAAAAGGGCAAGGCCGGGACCATTATGTATGCGATGGGATGGACGCAGCATACTGTAGGTGTCCAGAACATACGAACTATGGCCATTATACAATTATTGTTGGGGAATATGGGCGTGGCCGGAGGAGGTGTCAATGCACTGAGAGGAGAATCTAATGTTCAGGGCTCTACTGATCACTGTATTCTCTATCACATCTGGCCGGGGTATCTGAAAACCCCTAAGGCATCTCAAGCGAGCCTCTCCGATTACAATACCAAATATACTCCTAAGACAAATGATCCCTTAAGCGCAAATTGGTGGGGGAATTACCCGAAATACTCAGTGAGTCTGCTCAAGTCTTTTTTTGGTAGAAAGGCTACAAATGCGAATGACTTTGGCTACAACTGGCTTCCTAAGCTGGATGATGGCAAGGCCTATTCGTGGCTTGATATCTTTGATGAGATGTATAAGGGGAATTTTAAAGGCTTCTTTGCCTGGGGACAGAACCCGGCAGGTTCAGGGGCCAATTCAAACAAAACCAGGCAGGCCTTAGCTAAATTGGATTGGCTGGTTAATGTGAATATTTTTGATAATGAGACAGGCTCGTTCTGGAAAGGCCCGGGTATGGACCCAAAGCAGATCAAGACCGAGGTCTTTATGCTGCCATGTGCGGTATCTGTTGAAAAAGAGGGATCCATTACCAACAGCGGTCGCTGGATGCAGTGGCGTTATAAGGCTACTGAACCACGAGGGGATTCCAGACCGGATGGAGATATCATGACAGACCTCTTCAAGAAGGTCAGATACCTCTATCGCAGAGACCAAAATGCAGTTTTTCCGGAGCCTATCCTCAACCTGAAATGGAACTACACTACGAACAGAAGATTTGATGCACATAAGATGGCAAAAGAAATAAATGGGTATTTTCTAAGAGATATCACTGTTAAGGGTAAGTCATTCAAGAAGGGAGATCTGGTCCCCAGCTTTGCCTATTTGCAGGCAGACGGCTCTACGAGTAGCGCTAATTGGCTTTATTGCAATTCATATACCAATAAGGGAAATATGGCAGCCAGAAGAACGAGAGAGAAATCAGGCATTGGCCTTAACCTTGATTGGGCCTGGTGCTGGCCTGTAAATCGGCGCATTATCTACAATAGGGCATCGGTAGATAAATATGGAAATCCCTGGGATAAGGAACATCCTGTTATCAGATGGAACGGTTCAAAGTGGGTTGGCGATGTCCCTGATGGTGGCTGGCCACCCATGCTCAAACCGGATGGCGCTCCGAATCCCAAGACAAAGTATCCCTTTATTATGAAACCGGAAGGTCACGCCCACATCTTTGGGCCGGGCAGAGTTGATGGTCCTTTTCCGGAGCACTATGAGCCTCTCGAATGTCCTGTGGAGAAGAACTTGTTCTCCAGTCAGCTTATCAATCCGGTTGCACCCATCTACAAGACCGACATGGATGCTTACCGAACGTGCGATCCCAGGTACCCCATTGTGTGCTCAACCTACAGGGTCAGCGAACACTGGCAGAGCGGTGTTATGACCAGATGGCAACCATGGCTGGTAGAGGCCCAACCCCAGCTCTTTGTGGAGATGAGCCCGGAGCTTGCCATGTTAAGGGGTATAAAGAACGGAGAAAAGGTGATTGTGGAATCAGTTAGGGGAAAGGTAAAGGCTGTAGCTCTTGTTACCAAACGCTTCAGACCTTTTACAATACAGGGCGCCGTGGTTCATCAGGTAGGGCTGCCATGGCATTTCGGATGGCTCCATCCAAAGGATGGCGGTGATGCTGCTAATCTGCTCACACCATCAACAGGTGACCCAAATACCAGGATTCCTGAAACAAAGGCATTTATGGTCAACGTCAAGAAGATATAAGGAGGTGATCTGATGGAAGGGAAGGCATTTTTTATTGATACTACGTTATGTACCGGATGCAGGGGTTGTCAGATTGCCTGTAAGCAATGGAATCAACTTCCTGCTACCAAGACCGAGAACTGGGGAAGTTTTCAGAATCCCAAAGATCTTTCATTTTATACATATAAACTGGTACGGTTTTCTGAAGATATAGGAGACGATGGCAAACCTGTCTGGTATTTTTTCCCGGATCAGTGCAGGCATTGTGTTGATCCACCCTGTAAAGAGATACCTGAAGACCCGAACGCTATCATTGTCGATCAGCTTACCGGCGCGGTTCTTTATACTGATAAACTAAGAAAAGTGAACAGCGAAGATGTGCGGGACGCCTGTCCATATAATATACCCAGGGCTCAGCCAGGAACTGGGTATATGGCCAAGTGTACAATGTGTGTTGATCGAGTACACAATGGGCTTTTGCCGGCCTGTGTAAAGACATGCCCGTCAGGGGCAATGAATTTTGGGGATCGGGATAAGATGGTTTCCCTGGCCAATAAACGTCTGGCCGAGGTGAAGGGAAAGTTCCCAAAGGCAACATTGTCCGGCATTGAAGATACCAGGGTCTTCTATCTCCTTGCAGATGAGCCTGCCAGGTATCATGAATATGCTCAAGCTACAATAATACCAGGAGGGATAGATAGAAAGACGGCCCTCAAGCGGATTGCCAGGCCCTTAAAAGAATTATCAAGGGAATGGCAATTGCTTCATAAATTGGCAAGTTAATAAAACCCCCTAACAGAAAGGGCGCCTTTTATAGGGGCGCCCTTTTCATGTAGATTGTAAATTACGTGGGATGAGAAAAGCATTATGGCCAATGAATTATTACACCAAATAGGCCGGCTTATCCAAAAAAGACCTATGTACAAAGAGGCCTTATCCGTTTACAGGGATATAGTGATTTTTTTAAACGATATTGAACCTGAGATTAAATATGTAATGAAAGATGAGGTAATAGGCGAAATTAAGGTAAAGGAAGGATTTCCTTTGTTTTCGAGAGAAGACTTACCCCTTGATCTGAAGGCTGCCTCCTCCCTGTTCAAGCGTTTATTAGAGCATTTGTCTTCAAAAAAAAGGAAAGATAAGGAAGCCTTGGAAAAGGCCTCGAGCAAGGCACAAGCTCATCCTGATTGGGTAACAAATCTTATTGCTGCGTTTCTTTCACGTGATGAAATAACCATGAAAAGTATGGCAAAAGAGGTAGATCTCGAGCCAATGGTTATTAAATTTTTCACACATATGTCCTTGAGGCCTTCTCTAAATATCCTGAAAGAATCGGCTGGGGAAAGGATTGACAAGGATGGTTGGAAGTATGGTTACTGTCCCCTGTGCGGCTCCTATCCAGATATGGCCTATTTAGGTGATCAGGGAAAGAGGTTTCTCCACTGTGAACTCTGTGGCTATGAATGGTACTATCCAAGACTAAAATGCCCCTTTTGCGAGAATGATCAACCTAAAGAGCTTGGATACTTTGTAAGCGAGGAAGAGGAGGGCTTTAGAGTTGATTTCTGCAAAAAGTGCAATCGCTATATTAAGACATTAGATATGAGGGTTATTGAGCAGCCAGCGCCACTGGAGTTGGAAAACCTTATTACCTTGCACTTAGATATGCTTGCCCATGAGCAGGGCTTTAAGGCTGGTAATTGCTAAATTGAAAGAGTTAGATTTTTTGACAGATGCTTATCTACCCGATGAGACGTAAAAATTAAAAGGGAGGCATGAGATGTCTGATGTTAAAGAGATACCGGCAGTTTGGATTGGAGGCGGAACATGTGGTGGCTGCTCTATTTCTGCTCTCAATACAGTGGCTCCTTCCATAAAGAATGTGCTGATTGATGAGGTGGTGCCGGGAAGGCATATTTCTTTGAAGTTTCATACAAATATTTCGGCAGGTTCAGGGGATGCGGTGATACAGGCAATAGAGGATACCGGTCAGGAACATGAGGGCCAGTTTCTCTTGATCGTTGAAGGGGTAGTCCCCACTGCTGATGGGGGTGTGTACTGTATGGTAGGGGAGAGAAATGGGGAGCCAGTGCCATTCTACCAGTGGGTAGTTGAACTTGGCAAAAAGGCAATGGCCGTGATCGCCCTTGGAACCTGTGCCTCGTTCGGCGGAATACCAGGGGCAAAACCCAATCCTACTGGGGTAAAAAGCGTAATGGAGATCTTTAAGGAAGAGGGAATTTCTACTCCCCTTATCAATGTACCTGGATGCCCCCCTCATCCCGACTGGTTCGTAGGCACCATTGCAAAACTTCTTCTGGTTGGTCTTCCTAAAGAGGGTGATCTGGATGACCTTCTTCGACCCAAGGATTTTTATGGGCAGCTCATTCACGAGAACTGTCAGCGGAGGGCATATTTCGACGAGGGGAAGTTCGCCAAGAAGTTTGGCGATCCGGGATGTTTGTACGAGCTTGGTTGTAAGGGTCCTATCACCTATGCTGATTGTCCGATACGGCAGTGGAATAACGGAGTCAACTGGTGCATCAGGTCGGGCATGGGGTGCCAGGGATGCACACAGCCGGAGTTCCCGGATTTTCTTGGGTCTTTTTATGAGAAACTTACTGATGTGGATATACCCAAGATCGGTGAATATTGGAAAAATGGGAGGATTGAGAGAAATGCGTAAGATAGTAATAGATCCTGTGACGCGAATTGAAGGACACCTCAAGGTAGAGACAATTGTCGATGGCGGAGAGGTCAAGGAGGCCAGATGCTCGGGAATGCTTTTCAGGGGATTCGAGAAGATACTGGAGGGCAGAGACCCTCGAGATGCCCACCTGATAACCGAGCGAATCTGTGGGGTCTGCAATCACTGCCACACCACAGCATCGGCATTGAGTCTGGATAGCGCCTTTGGGATTGCAGACAAGATACCTGATAACGCCCGCCATATGAGAAACTTGACCATGGGCTTTCATCAGGTTCAGGATCATATCCTTCACTTTTACCACCTGGCTGCCCTTGATTATGTAGATATTACAAAGGTGGCGACCTATGAAGGAAATGATCGAACCCTGAAGAGCATAAAGGCCTTTATCTCACGAGGTGAACTTGCCCCCTTTGTGCCGCGCTATGAAGGAGATTACCGTTTTTCGCCAGCCCTCGATCAAGAGCTGGTTTCCCATTATGTCCAGGCATTAGACATGAGGCGTAAAGGGCATGAAGCAACAGCGGTGCTGGCTGGAAAGCTTCCCCATGCATGTGCGGTGACACCGGGAGGTATGACGGAAATTCCCACTGTTGATAAGATTGCCACACTCCTTGCGCGGGCAAGGGAAATCAGGGAGTTTGTTGAGGATATATATGTTCCCGATGTGATAAAGGTTGCAGAGACCTATGGCGATTACTTTGAAATTGGAAAAGGTTGCGGGCGATTTCTGTCTTATGGGATTTTTGACCTGGACGGGAGCGACCCGGACTACACAACAAGAGCGCGACTATTCAGGCAGGGGAGTACATCGGCAAACTTAGAACATTCACCCCTTGACCTGGATCAGATCAATGAGTGGATTAAATATTCATGGTACGAGCATGACACCTCTGGCCTCCATCCTTTTAATGGAGAGACCAGGCCCATGCCCCGTAAAGAGGGAGGCTATTCCTGGATAAAGGCCCCACGCTACAATGGGGAGGTATACGAGGTTGGCCCATTGGCAAGGATTGCTGTGGGATATGCTGCAGGTGATCCGGCAACAAAGGAAATGGTGGACTCCGTGCTCAAACATTTCAATGCTTCACCAGACGTTCTTTTCAGTGTTCTTGGAAGGCATGCAGCCCGAGCACTCTGTGCCTTACACATAGCCAAGAATCTGGAAGACTGGGCTCTCTCGTTGAAACCGGGGGGACCGGCTTATATTGATTACACAATGCCTGAAGAGGGAACTGGCGTGGGGATAGTAGATGCAGCTCGTGGGGCTTTGGGGCACTGGATTGTCATTAAAGATAAAAAGATTCATAAGTATCAATGTGTCGTACCGACAACTTGGAATGCATCTCCAATGGATGATATGGGTAACCATGGTCCGATTGAGCAGGCCTTGTTAGGAACAAAGGTGAGGGATGAAAAAAATCCATTTGAGATAGTCCGGATAGTAAGATCATTTGACCCATGTATTGCATGCGCTGTTCATCTATTGAATCATAAGGGACGAGAGTTAAGAAGATATATCATAGCTTAATAGGAGGGTAAAGATGTTACGCTCAGAACAGAAGCCTTTCGAGGAAATATTAGGGTATCTGGAGGGTGAAGATAAAGTATTTATTGTGGGGTGTGACGGATGCGCACAGGCAAGCCAGACCGGAGGATTACCTCAGGTGCTGGAGATGAAAGAACGGTTAGAAGGGGAGGGGAAGACAGTATCAGGTTGCAGCGTTGTTGATTTCCTCTGCCAAAAGGCCCTCGTGGCTTCAAGGCTTAGGCCCCTCGAGGATACGATAATGGAGTCAGATTCCCTCTTGGCGCTATGCTGTGGTGTCGGTGTCCAAGCTGTGGCAGCCATGGTAAAGAAGCCGGTGCACCCCGGTTGCAATACGGTAAACCTTGGGGGCTCCCGAGGCGAATGGCAGGGATCGGAGAGGTGTATGGAGTGCGGGGATTGTCTGCTGGAATATACTGGTGGAATCTGCCCGCTCACAGTCTGTTCAAAGGGCCTGAGAAATGGGCCATGCGGAGGCGCTTCCAATGGTAAATGCGAAGTAAGCCCTGAGAAACCCTGCGGGTGGGAGCTGATTTATGCACGCCTCAAGGAGACTGGAAGACTTGATGTGCTGAAGACATTTATCCCTCCCAAGGATTGGAACAAGATGAGGCCCAGACCAGAAATGCTTTCCACGTCCATGTGGGCTCTTGAGCAAATGGATACATCAAGGGAGGGGGGCACAGTATAATGGCTCTAAAAGAAACATTAGATGGCGGTAAATTTGCTGTTACAACTGAGGTCGGTCCCTTAAAGGGGACAGACATATCGGAGATTATGGAGCTGGCAGAAATCCTTAATGGAAAAGTGGACGGAGTAAATGTAACCGATCAGCAGAGCGCGGTCATGAGGCTTGGCTCACTTGCAGCCTGCTCCATACTTGTAGAAAAGGGCTTGGATCCCGTTTTTCAGATGACCTGCCGTGATAGAAACAGGATCGCCCTACAATCTGATCTACTAAGCGCCTCTGTTCTTGGAATCAACAACGTGCTGGTTATTTCAGGCGATTATCCTACCCTGGGAGATCATATCGATGCCAGGGACGTTTATGACCTGGACTCAGAGCAATTGATCTGGACAATTAATCGAATGAATGAAGGATACGATCTGGCCGGTAATGAACTTCAAGGGAAGACCGATCTCTTTGTTGGAGCAGTGGTGAAACCAGTGTCCGATACAGACGAATCATTCGAGCTCCAGCTTACGATGATGGAGAAAAAGATCAGCGTGGGGGCACGGTTTTTCCAGACACAGGCAGTTTACGATGTTGAGGTTTTTGAAAGGTTTATGAAACGTGCAGCACAGTTCAAGGTTCCTGTTCTGGCAGGGGTTATTCCTCTGAAGTCCGCTGGTATGGCACGATATATGAATAAGAATGTATCGGGCGTATTTGTGCCTGAGCACATGATCGACGATATGGCCAGGGCAAAAGACAAGGTAGCAACCGGGTTGGAGATCGCTGCGCAGCTTATGAGAGATCTCAAGGATCTCAGCCAGGGAGTCCACATAATGGCAATTGGTTGGGAGAAAAAGGTTCCCGATATTTTAAGGCTTGCTAACCTTGCCTGAGGGAGCATTGAAAGAAATGGTTTTGATCATATCCCTTATGCAAACGTATCCGTAAGGGATATGTAACTCAATAAGTTGGGGCAGCAGCCTAAAAATGCTGCATTTAAGGAGCATGGGTATGTCTTTTTTTGCTCCATGCCCTTAATAAATAGGGGGCCTCAGCGTGCCCCCATAAATCGGGACACACGTGCAACGTGGACTTTACTATTATGCGACTTGTCGGTTGGTGTCC
>Ga0190359_1002882_pt1 | contig 10121 bp, 6 predicted proteins | sample 48721823_MG_FD_161269 | JGI IMG/M metagenome (GOLD analysis project Ga0190359, IMG submission 161269) | Hydrothermal vent microbial mat bacterial communities from Southern Trench, Guaymas Basin, Mexico - 4872-18-2-3_MG | ecosystem: Environmental > Aquatic > Marine > Hydrothermal vents > Microbial...
TTGTGACAGTGTTCGTTCTTTCCAGGTATTGGAGTTCTTGGTAAATATTTGTAGAACATTGCAGCCAAGGGCCTGGGCCTCATAGATGGCATTGTGCAGACCCTTTGCAATGGAAAAATGGGCTCCCAGCAGGCACGAAGTCTTTTTGGTTGAATTTCCGCATTTTCTCATTAGTTCCGGAGTTTTTCTTCAAGATCATGAGGTTTCGAATTTTGAGTTTTGGTTAACGAGTATTGCACGTGATACTTTTATTACGGCATGGGCTCAATTTCAACATGAATCGGTTCTATGTGTTGATCAACAGGTACACACTCGCCGGAGTATCTGATCTTGGTCAAGTTCAATTTGAATAAGAATTCTGCTTTCCATTCGCTCCCGTCAGATGATTTTCCAGTGATTGCTGTTTTTCTATATCTGTCCCCGCTCCATACCCGCTCCGGGTCTCCAGTGCGGAGACATTCACATCCGCTGGAACATCCTGTGGAGATTATGGTAGTATTTTCTTTAATTATTTGGACTGTGGCCATTTCTAAAATCCGGGCACTGTCCACACTAACATTTGGAGATGCAACCTCTTGTACTAAATGGGGATTTGATGCCTTCCATTCCACAATTTCGCATTTATTATTACATATCATAACACCCTCCTAACCCGGATAAACCGGAACCAAAAATATTTGCCACCAAGGCACTAAGACACAAAGAATATATTTATTTTACCCTGAAAAAGCTGGTCCTTTGGGCCTCCGGCTCCGCTTCTCTCCGAGGCGTAGGATCGTACCTTTACGAGCCAGAGGCCAGCCCCGTAGGGCTTACAGGCCGGCTTCCGGCTCCGCTTCTCTCCGAGGCGTAGGATCGTGCCTTTACGAGCCGGAGGCCAGCCCGTAGGGCTTACAGGCCGGCTTCCGGCTCGTAGAGCCTACAGCTCGGAGAGAGGGTAGAGCCTACAGCTCGGAGAGAGGGTAGAGCCAACGCCTCGGAGAGCCAGGTCAGAGTTTTCCGGCTTTGCCTGAAGAATCGGTACAAGAGTTTGAAGTGAACTAAAGTTTAAAGTGAACTAAAGTTTAAAGTGAGCTAAAGTTTAAAGTGAGCTAAAGTCAAGGAATTCTGTCAATTATATAAAAACAGCGGAGCGAAGCGACACCATAACCCCGGAGGAATAGGCTTCGCATTCCACAGGGTAAACTTTAGGCACTTTAGATCACTTTAAGCACTTTTAACTTGTATGGTTTTGAGTAAAACAGCTCCTTTCAGAGGCAAACCAAAGCCTGGTCTTTTGGGCCAGGATATTTACTTTTTCGTGAACCCTAAATTAGGATAATCTTTTCGTCCCGTGATCCGGAAAACTGCTCTCTGGCTGCATATCCGGTTTCAAAAACGTTTCGATTGAGTTTCATTATCTTTGCATTGGCGGCGTGGTCTTTTTTTTGAGGTACGTTGTTGAGTATTCCCTGTATGGCTGCCTTTTTAGGCAGGGTTATGAATCGATCGTCTTTTCTTATGTCAAGATCTGCCGCGATAACTCCCAGTGAGAATGGGCCCTTCATAATGGTCAGAAACTTATGTTTCTTAAAGTCAAAAAACACCAGCCTCAGGTCATGGCCTTGGTCGATGACTTCCTCAAACCTTTTAAGATACTCATTTCGGGTGAGATATCTCGGGCCTTTGCGGCTGGCAGTAACCAAAATCGGCTCATCCACATAGAAATCGGCTACAATAGTGAGCCCCCTGGGAAAAGATTTTTCAAAGTCTCCCGCCGTAAAGACGGCTCGCCAGGCCTCGGAAAGATCAAACCCGTTAACATAGTCCACATAATGGGGCACGGAACCCTTGACTTCATGTTCACGGATCATCACATCAACGCAAAGTGGACCGCCGGCCTGGGCCAGACCCCGGCACTGGTGAATGGCTGCATGAAAACCCGCTTCAATGGCTGCATCTGCCTGTATATTTGACAGCGTGAGGTAACCTGAACCGCCGATGGATGGATTGGTGATGGTTAGCTGTTTTTCTTTAGCCATGGCTTCCTCCTAAATCTTTTTGAGTTCGGTCATGCTGATTGATGTAGAAAAGCTTGGGCCCTCGAAACTCAGAGCGCCAACCGGGCAGGGAAACTGGCTACACGCCCCACAACCAAAGCATTTGCCGGGGTCGTTGTCGAGCAGTGCATGGCACCTGAGCCCGATGCCGCAAAGCCGGCACTTGAACTTAGGTAGATCCTTAAGTTTTTCAGGCTCTTCCCGAGCTACACGCGCTCTTTCTTTGGCAAACTTAAGATCCAGGCACTCATTCGACCTTATAAAATGACCCATCCGGATACCTGAGTCCTTGGCAATTTTTCCCATGTCCAGCACGCAGACACCGTCTGCCACCACCATTATTTTTTCCTTGTTGAGATACCGGCGATAAAGTTCCTTGAAGAGTTCGGCGTTGTCATTTACACGGTATGGGTTTATATGGATCACCTCGAAGCCAAAGGCTGGACCTTCTTTGTCGAAGTCCACTTCCAGGGGAATCTGGCCGCCGGTCATCCGGATGTTGTAGTTGTTATAGATGACGTTAATGGCGCCGAACTTTTTGTTTTTGGCGGCGAATTTGATCCCGCTGATATTAAAATTATAAGCGCCGTCCCCTGATGCGGTTACCACAATTTGCTTTTCGGAACAGGACTCTTTGATCCCGTCACCGACTATGGCGCCGGTGCCCATACAAAAGATGGCATCCACTATGCCGTAAGCGTGGTAGCCCTGAAGATTGCCGCATCCTCTGTCCGCCGCATAGATAAGTTCATATCTGTCTTTGCCTTTAAGTTTCAGCTGTCGATTAAAGCGTCGCATGCCCTCACGCACGGACCAGGAAACCTTGGTGTCACCGCAACCGGAGCAATTTGAAACCGGTCTCAGGTAGGTTATCTCATCTGCTGCATTGTCTTTTGGCGCAAGGTTTTGTTTGGAAGCCATGTTGGTACCTCCTTTAACCATTCAAAATATGATCGATATAGGAAAACCGTTCGTATATCCTGGGTTCGTAAGGAATGCCGCAGTCCAAAACTTTTACTTTAAGTTCCCGCCGGTTTACCAGGTCTAAGAGTTGAAGATATATTACCCGACCGTAGCCTTCTTCGAATACATAGATCTTTTCGATGTGATGCTTTGAAACAAGATCCTCATAAAGGGCGCCCGGTTGGGGAAACACAAGGTTGCTCTCTATTACTACAACATCCCCGTATTTGTTTAAAAGACGGTCCCTCAGAGCTGGGTCGTCATCCACCAGGCGAAAATCCTCCCTGAAAGGACCGTTTACTATCAGCATGGTCTTGGGCTCAGCACCGTATTCCGTCACCCGGTTCCCCAGAAACTCGAAGTTCTCTAGAATCTTTTGTTTAAACAGAGGAATAAGTTTTGAATGAAACTTTTTTTCTCTGGGGCGGATGTGGGGGCCGATTGTGACCAGATGTTTGGGGTCCCTTGTGAAGCCCTTGCGCCGATGATTCACCTCCATGTCCAGGTCCATTACCGGGTCCACGGATACCTCCCGGTAGGAGAGATCATAGTTCATGACCAGCGCAAACGGAACACCCAGTTCCTCGAAGAGTCTGTAGCAGTTCTTGACGGTAGTGTGAGCGGTGCTGGGTGAGTAAAGTTCCAGGGTGGGTATACGAAAGTGAAACGCATAAAGAACCTTATTGTCCTGCATGGTCTGTGAAGATGTCCCCTGACGGTCATCCCCTGAGGCCATGCCCAGCCCTCCTGTGTAAGGGACAACGTTAACTGCCACCCGGATGGCGTCAGCCGCGGTATTACCGCCCAGATGCTTAAAAGAGCACATCACCCGGGAGCCAACGGGAATCCGCTTTTCTTTGTCTTTGGCAAAGACCGTCTCACCATAAACCAGGTCCCATTCTTCTTCAGTAAGGAACTCCCGCTTTTTAAAATCCCCTTTGCATACCACGGCTCCCAGTGCCAGCGCCATTGCATTATCTTCATTGGTGGTAGTTCCCCAGTGAGCGGCAAGCTGGTAGTCTGCTTGAGCAAGTGCTTCACCAACCTTGATGGTAAAAGTGTTTCTAGTAGGGATGTTTCCCGCCAGTTGTTCGAAGCTCCCCTGGAGGTCCGAAATGGGCGCTCCGGGGTAGCCGGTAGTCATTCGCACACCTGCTTCCAAAACTCCCCGGGCGATGGCCTGATTGCCCGAAAGCCTCATCCTGCCCAAATCAAAAGTTGCATTATTCGCCATTACCTGCCTCCTTCACCGGATATTTCATGAATAAAGTATGATGGTTTCGTAAAAAGCCCAACTTCTGCGTTGCGCTGCATCTTTTGTCACTGCAGCGTGCCATAAATACGCTTCCCACGGGACCGGCGGATAGCCGATTCCTCAGGATTTGCGTGCCTTGAATTTGGATCTTTTTACTTTGCCGTCGGATTTTGGCTTTTTGCGAAGCCGTCATTTACTAAAAAAACTTTTATTTCGCTTTAAATACATCTTATGCGCCGTGGGAATTCTAAAAGCAGATGAAGATAAAGCAAATATTCTGATCTGGTTCAAGATGTGAGAATTTTCCCAATATAAAAATATAATATAACAGAACAGAAATATGTTTTCAATATGTTTTTTTGGATAATAAAAAAAATATGGTGCAAGATATATTGCTTTGATTTGCCTATGAGGGGATAATTTGTTTTAAAAATTTAAAGGGAAAAATAGACGAACATATTGAATTTGTCTAAACATCTGACATTAGATATTGACAAAATTTTTCTATTCTAATATATTTAAAATTTAAACAGCTTGATCAAGGCGAATGTCAACGGGCCTTCCCACAAGGAGGGCCCTCACGTTTGGCTTGAAAGGAATCCTATCCTTCCTTCGCAGCCTTATCTTCCCAAAAAAGGAAGTGTTTTACCTGTCAGAAATTCGGGTAAAAACCGTTCCACTTATTCCGGCCATTATAGTTTCTTTAAATCGAGGCTGAAAATGTTCCCGGGTATTGTGAGCGTTAGAGCAAGCTTTTTTAACATATCATCAATTTTAAAGAATTTATTAGATCAATTCTAAGACCGAGGAAATCCATTATATTCGGATTTCTTCAAGGTCCTGAAATTGATAAATACAGTGTAGGAGTACCGATCCATGAGACCAAAAATAGACATATTTACTCTTTTAGATAAACTTCCCTATCGCAGGAAGAAAGAAAAAGAAAAGATAGTTCAGTTGGACTGGAAGGCAGAGTGGGAGCGGTTCGATGCCAAAAAACTTTTTGAGTTTGACCTTGCCGCTATTCCTGAAGAAAAATTAAATACTATTCGGAAGCGAAAAGAAGTCATCATGGATGGCAACTATGCAGCGCTTTCGATTCTCACCAGGGTTGTCGACGGTCTCTGCGGCTATCCCATCACGCCCTCCACTCCCATTGCCGAAAATTTTGCCAGCGTTGCCTCTCAGGGCCAAGAGAACCTGTTTGGCTCTGAACTCATGTATTTTCAACCCAGTGATGAACTTTCCGCCATTGCTGCGGTGGAGGCCATGTCATCCCAGGGAGGACGTTACGTTGACAACTCATCTTCCCAGGGATTGGTTTTAAAGACCAAAAACCTCTTTTCAGTGGCCGGCAAACGCTTGCCTGTGGTGATGACGATTATGGCAAGGGAGGTCAACAAAGGATCTTTAAGTATTCATTGTGGTCACACTGATTTTTACGGTGTTCGCAATACCGGTTGGGCTCAACTGGTTGCCGGGGACAACCAGGAGCTCCATGATCTTTTGCCCATAGCTTTTAAGACCTCCGAGCTGCGCCAGGTAATGCTTCCGTGTATGGTCATCGGCGATGGATTTATCAAGTCCCATGCCTTAGAGAACATAAAAGTGCTTTCAGACGATTTCCTTAGGTATTTTGTCGGGCCTCCAAACAGATTATACCAGCCCGATTTTGAGCAAAAGACCTTAACCGGCACCTTTACTGACGTGGATCTTACCATGGAAGGTCAGGTAGCCCAGGATCTTGCATATCGATTTATAAAAAGGGGACTTATTGCCGCCATGAATATGATGAACAAAATCATGGGGACGAATTTAAAGGCGGTGGAATGTTACCGCACCGAAGATGCGGAAATGGTGGTTGTAATTCTGGGATCGGCGGCCGGTGTTCTCAAGGATATGGTGGATTACTACAGGGATGTCAAGGGCTTGAAGGTGGGAATGGTTCGCCCGGTACTTTTTAATCCTCCCTGTTTTCAGGAGCTTGCCTACGGCATGCGCAATGCAAAGGTGGTCACCGTTTTGGAACGGTCCGGCATGGCCCACAACCAGCTTCTTTTAGCGGATATACAGTCCGCACTCCAGGTTTCATTTCGTGCCTGCCGCGAAGGCAGACCGGAGCATAAAATCTACGGCCGTAACGACATGCCGACTCTTTTGCACGGGGTGTACGGACTGGGGAGCAAGGACTTTAACAAATATAACGCTGCCGCGGTTATAGAGAATATGTGGGCATGTTTTCAGGGAAAGACCCGCGAGCATTTTCACCGGGACTTTTTTGTCGGAATCGAAGGACCTTATACATTAAACCCCAAGCCACTTCCGGACTACAAGGATCGTGAGCTTGGAATGACATTTGTCGGTATTGGTGCAGAAGGAGTTAAGACGGCTTTAGAGACCGCGGCTTTTATTTATGCGGAAGGTAATGACAACGGTCAAAGATATATCCAGTCCGGTGCGCGATACGGCGCTGCCAGAAAAGGGGCGCCGATTTTTATGAATCTTAGGATCAGCGCCAGTCCGATTCGCAATTCCTCGGAACTCACCGAGCGCCATGTTCTTGCATTTTTCAATGATAAATTTCTTTCCGGAGAAATTTTAAGAGATTATGTGGGAGGGCTGAATGAGAAGGGTCTTCTTATTATAAACAGCGCCAGAACAAAAGAGAAAATTATCGAATCGTTTCCCTCTGAAATACGCGAGCTTATTTCAAAGAGAAAGATCAAAATAATTGTCCTGGACGCCACTCGGACCGCCTTGAAACACCTCAAACGAAACCTGCCCGGCGCCATGATGCTGGGTCTTATAAACGGTGAAACAAAGATACTTTCCGCCGATGAATTCGGAAACAGATTTAAAAACATACTTGAACAAAAACTGGGACCTAAAAAAGGTAGAGAGATTGTTGAATCGAACATCGCTCTTTTAAATGAAGGAGCAAAACTGGTAACTTTAACACCAGAACAAATGTCCGGAGCATTTGCCGGAGTCTCGAATAGTCAGGAGCCGATAGCGGCAGTTCAACCCGAAGATTTTGGCAAAGGGTATGGAACGGCTGGTTTGCGTACAAAGCTTTCTCAAAAAGATGAGATGGGCACCATCAAGCCGGTTAACCTGATTAAAGATTATCAGAAACAGTTTAACGAAGATATGGTTAAACCTATTTTGGAAGGTAAGAACGTTTCCTGGGATCGGTTTTTGCCTGTAGTTCCCTCGGCCACCAGTAGGTTTAGAGACATGAGCTATATCGGGACCCAGATCCCGGTGTGGGATTCGAAAAAATGCATTGCCTGCGGTATGTGTGCTGCTTTGTGTCCGGATTCAGCAATCTATTCTACCATAACAGATAAGCCTATTCCTGATGATGCGGACGGCTATTTCAAGGTCTTCAAAAAGCCGCCCAGGGGTATCCCGTGGAAGAAGTGCGCCATGAACATCAACGTTATTGATGCTGCTTGCAAGGGGTGCGGGGTTTGTTCCCAGGTTTGTCCCGTAAATGCCTTTACCATGGTCGATAAATCAAAAATAAAAGATACGGATTTTCTGCCCCGAAAATATCAGGATCTTGATAACACGTACGATGCGGCCGGTTATGTGGACCGAATGGCCTTAAATCACCAGGTTCTTTTCGTTTTTTCAAAGCTTTATCCGGGCAAACATACGTTGTGTCCGGGCTGCGGCGAGGGGACCATCAACCTGTTGACCTTTTTTGCGTTAGAAAGTTTGCGTAACAGTCCCAAAGGAATCGAGACCTTCTATCAGGGGATTAAGGTTCTTTCGGATATAAACCGGCATGCCATAGATCATATGATAGACCGAGGGTTCAGCATCTATACCATCAATTCTACGGGCTGCAACCAGGTTTCCGAACTGGTCAATCCGTTCAACACCCGGATCTACCAGTCGGGTCACTACGGTTTCGGTACGGCATCCGCTGCTGCTCTTGGGGCCAAATTCAGTATGGACCAGGCATATCATAACGCTTTCAACGATGTATTGACCAAGATCATTGTTTTTGCAGGTGACGGCGCCATTTACGATATCGGCAACGGTCCCTTCAATTATGCTCTGGGCGAAAACTTCGATGTCACCTGGGTGATCTACAACAACGAGGGATACATGAATACCGGAGCCCAGAAATCTGGCGCCACCCGTTTCGGCTGTGACAGATCTACATCCCCGATAGGGGTCAAACATGCCGGAAAGACCACTCTGCACCGGCGGATCGTCAGCCAGGCCACGGCAATATCACATGTCTATTCGGCCAAGCTAACCGTGGACAATCCCTTTTACGCCATCAAAATATTAAAAGAAGCCATCGCTTATTGCGGCCCGTCTGTGGTGGAATTTTTCTCATACTGTTCACAGGGTCACCAGAGCCATGACTGGGCGGGTCCTTTAATATCGAGGATGATGAATGAGGCCAGGAAATGGCAGATACAGGTGAGAAGGCCGTTCCATAAGCTCGATATCTCTGCCAATCCCGATCCCGACAAAACATATCCGGCCAAAGGAAAATCGTTTAAGAAGGGGATCAAAAGAGAGCCTGCCACTTTCTATGATGTGGTGAGTATGCTGGGCCAGTACAATCGGCATATCAAGCTTCAGAAAGGTGATGTCATTCCTGAGCTTGTCTATGTAAACGAGACCGTATCTCTTTTTAGATGGTTCAGAAACCAGTACCTGGCCGGCTACCGTGACACCATGCCAACAGAAGGAGAAGTGGAGCGCATTGTAGCTGAACGTTATAAACTATAACCCGGGTGTAATTCACGGCTGTTGGTTTACGGCAGCAATTCATTCCTTATCACCGGGATCTGAAGATCAGGTTTCAGGTGTCAGGGGACATGTAGGTTTCAGGTGTCAGTGTTCAGGTTTCAGGTCTGGCGGTTCCTGACACCTGACACCCGACACCTGATACCCGACACCTGGATAATTTAAGCTAAATCACCAACAGTCTTGATTTACACCCCTATAACCCGACCTTTTATTTTGCCCTGAAAAGCCTGGTCATCTGGGCCAGGATTTTTTACTTCAGATGCGGCGCTGGTTGCAACCATCTGTTTTTATTGCTATCATAAAACCATCTGTCCGGGAATCCCCGACGATTGAGATAGGAAGGATTTTCAGCCCACTTGATAAGCTCTAAATATGCTTCGTGAATTTTTCTGAAGGTATCTGTATCTCCTCCAAGATCGGGATGGTGTTTTTTTATTTGAAGCCGAAATGCACTTTTTATTATTTTTTCAAGTTCCGGTGAATTCAAATCCGACTTGCCAAGCTTTAAGTGTATCAGCAATGCCTTTTTAACAGCAGGGATTTTTATTTCCGGTGGAATCACACCACAAAATTCAGGATCATTGCGTTTTGCATTTTCGAGTACCAGACGAGTGGCAAGATAGTTTTTATTTGTTCGTTTTTTTTCAGCCCACCATGTATTTCCAAGAATATCAGACAGAATACAGTAATCCTCGCCGGGTTTTTTTCCGGTAGAACGAGGATAGATAAAACTGAAGATTTCCTTGGAATAGTATGGAAGAACATCCATAATTATCATCACGTCTGTAAAATAAAAGGTCGCATACCGGGTGTTTAATGTCTTGAGCAAACCCGTTCTTAAATCAAGCGCATATCGAAGCTTCTGTCGACAATCAATGGAACAATACCTTCGCTGTCCAAGGTTTTCACTTGTACCACAGGAGAGACATCGGCTTTTTACCCTGTTATGTGAACAGGATATTCTTTTTTGTATGGAATGTTTCATGAAAAATACGGTATATTGAGAGACTTTTTAAAAATGCTCAATTTTGCCTGCCCAGTTAAATCAGTTTTTATTATTTAACTGGGGTTCAAGGCCAAGGAAG
>Ga0190359_1002885_pt1 | contig 10115 bp, 10 predicted proteins | sample 48721823_MG_FD_161269 | JGI IMG/M metagenome (GOLD analysis project Ga0190359, IMG submission 161269) | Hydrothermal vent microbial mat bacterial communities from Southern Trench, Guaymas Basin, Mexico - 4872-18-2-3_MG | ecosystem: Environmental > Aquatic > Marine > Hydrothermal vents >...
GAATTTTTAGTTGATTTACCGAATTGTTCGATTTGTGGTTCATGTAGGGGCACATTGCAATGTGCCCCTACGATTAAATCATTCAAAACAATAATCCCGTGAATATGGTTGGGCATGATCACATATTCCGACAATTCCACGTTATCACGTATTTCCCCTGTTTTCAACCATTCATTATCAGCAATCTTACCAAATGCATTCAAAACCATTTTCCCATCCGTAATTTCCCCAAATAAATGTTCACCGTCTTTTGTACAAATGGTAATAAAATACAAACCTGCCTGCGAATAATCGTATCCTTGCAGGCGAATGGATCGCCTGCCATGAGCGTTGCCGAAGGGGCGGTGGTGCTTGTCCCGATTGTACCTGATCATTCTCTCTTTTCCTATAATATAAATCTAAATGGTCTGCAGCCACCTTGAAAAAAAGAGATCCGGAATAAAATATCCATCATTCCCTGCTACAACTATTTCTTTCTTAATTAACGCTGTTAAAGTTGTCTTAACAGAACTTGCAGCACCTAATCTATACTTAAAAATAAAATCTTTGGCTGTAGGTCTATTCACCACCCCTTCTTTGGCAATTGCCTTAAGCAGATTAAACTGCTGGATTGTAAGCATATTTCTGTAATTATTATAAACAATAACATTCTCCTCCAAAATCAGAGAAGCCACTTTTTGGACATCCTGCATTTTTACTTTTCTGTCTGACAGTTCATACAGCCTGTTACAATAGTACTGTACATAATAGGTGTGACAGCGGGTCCATTCTAAAATCTTATCCACAAGTTCATCAGATATTTCTTTTTTACCTTCTTTAAATTTATTAATAATAAATGTTCTGTATGTTTCATTTTCTATTGAATTAAGCGTCATAATCTGCGTGGACCGATAAAAGGGCCTCTTACTGTCCTGAAACATGGAAAATAAAAGGTTCTGCTGACTGCCTGAAAGAATTAACTGCACATTACGACTTTTTAACATATTTGACCGTAGCAGGGCTTCTGTATTTTTTTCAGGATAGTGTACAATCTGCTGAAATTCATCTATTGCCAAAACTACCTGTTTGTTCTGATTATCAAGATATGTGAATAATCCGTCCAATGTATATTCTGCTTCACTGTAATTTGAAATATCCAGCTCAATTGCAGGTTTCCCTGTTGCAGGATCGTATGATATTTTCGGCCGCAAATGCGACAGAATTTTAACCATTTTTTCTATTATTCCGGTCTTCGATTTATTTGCTGATAAAATACCCTTGCTGAGCTCTTTGATAAAATCTTTTAAATCCATTGTCGGCAAAATGTCTATATAAATCAGTAAAAAATCCGGTTCATTTTGAAGCTGAAAAAAAACATGTTTAATAAGCCCTGTTTTCCCCATTCTTCGCAGAGAAATCAATGTAACGTGCCGTTGATTTTTAACAGCGGAAATCAATGTATCGGTTTCAACCCGTCTGTCACAAAAATATTCAGGTGATTCATATCCAAATACAATAAATGGATTGATTTGTTTCATTTTTACACCTTTTACGTTACGTTTTTTATGTAACGTAAATTACGTATTTTTTCCCATATTGTCAAGAAATTTTGTACGTGGGGACGTATAATTTAAATTGTGGGGGAACAGCGCGCCACGGTTAAAAATATTCATCTTCCCGCCAATTCACCGGATTGTTTAAAATGTATTCCGCAATTTGATAATACGATTTTTCATTACGGATAATGTGTTCGTAATAATTTCGTTGCCATAATTTTCTATTAAATGGGATCCAATTGTTTTGTTTGACATTTCGGATATATTCATTTGTCGTCATGGTTTTAAACCATTGCACCATTTCATACAGGGGCGCCCCCGTTGGGGCAATCCTATTCGTTGGTGGAATCCTATCCGTAGGGGCAATCCTGCGTGATTGCCCCATGTGCGGTGACCCGGTTTTATCGGGACAGACACGCAGGTCTGCCCCTACGCCGATTACGACGGTGGTAATTTGTATTATTCCATGAAAATGGTTTGGCATGATAACAGATTCATGTAATTCAATATTTTGAAATTTATTTTTCAATTTATACCACCATTTTTCAACCATTTCCCCCGCATCATTCAACATCATTTCCCCGCCTGTGATTTCCCCGAACAAATGTTCTCGGTCCTGGGTGCACATGGTGATAAAATAAAATCCGGGTTGGGAATAATCGTATCCTTTTAAACGTATGGATCTGCGGTGATGCTTGTCTCGATTGTATCTGGTCATTCTAATTCCCTGTTCGGTTCACCTGTTGGAACGGTTTGATTGGGGATGACCTGGTTGGGGCGGACCTGCGTGTCCGCCCCAACCACCCAGATTTATTACCTCCCCTTACACCACCAGTACCTTTGCGCCTCTGATTTTTCCCTCTTTTAATTCAATCAAAGCCCTGTTTGCATCTTCAAGATTAAAAACCTCAAAATCTGGTTTAATTGGAATTTCCGCTGCAAGATTCAGAAACTCCTGTATGTCCGATGTTGCAACATTTGCAACGCTCTTTATCTCCTTTTCCATCCATAAATGCAGGGGATAATCAATGTTTAAAAGATAATTCTTGTCTATGGACTCTTTTCTGATAGCATTAATCACAAGTCTGCCGCCCGGCGCAAGATTCCGCATTGCTTCCACAACAGGTTTCCATACAGGAGTTGTATCAATTATTGCATCAAGCATTTCAGGAGGCGTATCAGTTGTATCCCCTGCCCACTCTGCTCCGAGCTCCAGGGCAAATTCTCTCTCTTTGGGACTGCGTGCAAAAACATAAACAGGAGTATCAGGATACTTGTACTTTACCATTTTAAGGACCAGATGGCCTGATGCTCCGAATCCGGTCAGGCCCAGAGACATGCTGTTCTGCAGATTTGTAAGTTTTAAAGATCTGTAACCAATAGCGCCTGCACACAGAAGAGGAGCAGCTTCAATATCTGTAAAACTCTCAGGGATAGAGAATGCAAAATCCTGGCCTACTGTCATATATTCCGCATAGCCTCCATTTGCATCTCTTCCTGTTGCTTTAAAATCCGGGCACAGATTGTTGTTTCCTTCTCTGCAGTACTTGCATTTGCCGCATGCGGAAAAAATCCACCCCACACCCACTCTGCTGCCTTTTTTGAATTTTGTAACTCCCCTGCCCACACTTTCTACAACTCCGACTACCTGATGGCCAAGTATCATCGGGAAAAACGGCGGAGGAGTGCGCCCCTCAATTTCGTCAAGTTCTGTATGGCACACACCGCACGCAGAAACCTTTATCAGAATCTCAGAATCTTTTGGCTCAGGTACCGTTAAATCAACCAAAGTTAAGGGCTTCTTATTCTTTGTCAGATCAACCACCTTATTTAAAACCATTGCTTTCATGATTTTTCAGACTCCTTTGGATTTATGATTTTTAGAATGGATTTCAGCACTTCAAATATCTCAGAAAATCCTGTTTCCGGAATTTAATTAAAACATACAAAAGTGGATTTTTATATTTTTTATATATTGTATTTATGTATTTTCAAAGGGGATGTACCAACAATAAAAACAACAAAAGCTTCATTCCCATATTACTTTGACATCTCTGACACTATTAAATCTTTTATCACTTGAAATAACCGGAATTTCAAACAATCGTGCAGTTGAAAGAATCAGCCTGTCATGTAATTCAAAGAATGGTGTCTTTTCTGCAACTATTAATATTTCCGGTGTCAAATCCACAATACTATAAAGTGAGGATGATTCGATTTTTTCCAATACCTGCATTAAATTAATATCAATTCGATTCTTTTCAGCAAGATACATAATTTCCATTAAGCTTATCACGGAAATCATAAAATTATTACTCTTCTGATTAAGAATTTCACGTTCCTTTTTCCCAATATCCCCGATATCTGAAAAATGACGAATTATTGTTACTGTATCCAATAAATATAACACTACTATATTTCCCTGTTTAAAATTGATTTTTCCAATTCTTTATGAACAGATTTAACCTCTGATTCAAGGTTCGGGATATCTTCAAATCCTTTATTTTTCCATATTCCTTTTAAACTTACCGGTTTTGCAGGCTTAAGTTTCAATTCTCTCAGAATATCATTAATAAATTTTTCCACATCATCAACTTTTTGAGCCGGGAGTTTTGAAATACTATTTATTAATTCCATTTTCTTTATTGCTGTTTTCTGCATAAGAACCCTCTGCAAAACATAATTTCAATCTGACTTCCTGTTGTTACATATCTTATTTTATTATACAAAAAATGTGTTTTAATGTCAATGTATTAACTCAATCGTTTTATATTCCGCAACCTTACTTTAATCCAGGTGACAATACTTTAACAGCAATCTTTACTGCTGAATGAAACAATTTTCGTATTTCTGGATTAATAAACTGCAAATTCATATAAATAATCTAATATTTTTACTTTTTAATAAATTGGATATAAATAATGTTTAAAAGAATTATTGTGAAACAATTGTATTGGATTTTGCAAAATCAATCGAACAATTTATCATATATTATTCCTGCAGCCAAACACCTTTAAAATGTTAAATAAAATAATACAGAAGAACGCTGCACCTGAACAGACAACATATTAAATTTTCCAACTTTTCAGCTTCTGTCCTACTTTCTCACTAGTCTTCGGAAATTAAACAGAGAAACTGAAAGCACAACAGTTGCTATACCCGCCAGTATAATCAGATCTTTATAAAAATAAGTTATGCCATTGCCTTTGATAAATATTTCTCTGATAATCTTTATAAGATACCGGACAGGATCTATATCGGAAAAAAATCTTACTGCAGCAGGAATATTTTCAACAGGTGTAAAAAGCCCGGCAAGCATAATAAAAGTTACCATTGAAAACCAGCTGAAAAACAGCGCCTGCTGCTCTGTGGAAGCAACAGTTGAAATAAAAAGTGCATACGACAACAGAGCGCAGAGAAATATTATTGCTGTAATCAGCATGTAAATCATATTCCCCCTTACAGGAATTCCAAACCACAGAACAACAACTGCTGTGCCTACTATCATATTAAAAATTCCTATGAGCATCATAGGCATGGCCTTGCCAATATAAATCTCCACAGGTGACAATCTTGATACGAGAAGAGTATCCATTGTCTGCTGGACTTTTTCTCTGACAATGGACAATGACGTAAGAAAAAGGGACAGAATTGTCAGAAGTAGTGCAACAATTCCGGGTCCCATATAATTTATACTTTTAAGTTCCGGATTGAACCTGATTAAAGTCCTGTTTTCAACAGGCATTTTTATCCCCATATTCTTCAACTCTTCCAGAAAATACCTTCTGATTATACCCGCCACATATCCCGCAGCAAGGGAAGATGTATTGGAATCAACACCATCCATCAAAACCTGAACTTCTGGCATTGAAGAGGTTAAATTACCGGAATCAGAATCACGGAATAAAATTACTGCTGACAATTTACCCTTTTTCAGTACGAGTTTCGGATCAGCCTCGGAAGCTGAAATTTTTTTAACATTAAACAAAGGGCTTGAATTAATTCTTCTGATAATTCTTTCCGCAGTAGCACTATTTGAATAATTTACAATCTCCACAGGTACATTTTTAATATCTGTGGTTACAACATACCCGAAAAGTACTATTTGTATTATAGGCGATACAAAAATAAAAGGGAGAATTTCTCTTTGCCTGAATATCTCTATAAACTCTTTTTTTACAAGATATAAAAGTCTCACTTGGGCCTCTTACGTAGTTTCTGAAAATAAAAGCTTGCTGACAGTAAAAGAATTAGACTGAATCCCAACAATACTGCACTTTCAGTTACAAATACATTTATACCTGCTCCTCTTAACACAACGCCTCTTATTATCCGTAAAAAGTAAGTAGCAGGGATCAACCCGGAAATAAATCTCAAAACAGGACCGAGAGATGTTAAAGGAAAAATAAATCCTGAAAGCAAAATTGAAGGAAGCATTGTAATAAGCAAAGTTGCAAACATTGCTGTTTTCTGAGAAGGTGCAATTGTTGATATCATAACCCCAATTGAAAGCCCTGTAATCACATAAATTACGGAAAACAGTGCCAGCGTTAAGACGCTTCCTCTTATTGGAATGCCGAACCAGAATTTTGCAAACACCAGAATAACAAGTCCCACAAGAAATGCCACTGCTGTATAAGGAAGAGTTTTGCCAATAATAATTTCCGATGATTTAAGAGGAGAAATAAAAATCAGATTCAATGATCCGCTCTCCCGCTCTCTTGCAATGCTGATAGAAGTCAGCATTGCTGAAATCATAAGAAGCAGAACTGCAACAAGGCCGGGAATAAAAAAGAATGAGCTTTTCAGCTGCGGGTTAAAATAAATTTTTGTGCTGATATTTGCAAGCCCTGCATACCTGTTTATACCTGACATAAACTCAGCAAGAATGCGCTCATTATACTGATAAATCAGGTTTGCAACATTGGAATCGCTCCCGTCAATTATGATAGATACTTTTGCACCTGTACCGTCAACTACAGATCTTGAAAAATCCTTTGGAATAATTATAACCTCTTTTAACTCTCCTTTACGAAGCAGTTTCTCCCCCTTTTGTACAGGAAATGCAGAACCTGCTTTCAGATCATGTAGTTTAAAATACTTATTGTTTCCGAACGCCTTAATAAGATTTCTGCTGTGCTCCCCGTTATTAAAATCAATAATACCTGCATCAACCTTTTTCAAGTCAAAATTAATACCATATCCGTAAATTATCATCATTACTACAGGGAGAATAAAGACGATGGTCAGGCTTGTGGGATCCCTGAGAATATGGTTAAATTCTTTGATTATTACAGCTCTAAGCCTTTTCATGTTCTTTGATTGCCTCTTTAAAAAGGGTTTCCATTGAATCTGCTTTTCTTGAATTCAAAAGTTCCCGGGGTTCACCTTCCAGAATAATGTTTCCTCTGTTAATAACTATAACTCTGTCGCTGTAAAAAGCTTCATCAAGATTATGGGTTGTAACAAGAAGTGTCTTGCCTCTGTTTTTCAGGTTGTATATCTCCTGCCAGAAACTTCTTCTCGTCTCAGGATCGACACCTGAAGTGGGTTCATCAAGAAAAATAACCTCCGGATCCGGAAGTAAACATACAAAGAGTGCTACTTTCTGTTTGTATCCCGGTGGAATATCTTCAATTTTCTGATTAAGGATATCAGCAGGAATTATCTTTGACAATTCCTCTTTTTTCTCTGCTATCATGGATTTGGACAGATCTGAAATACCACCAAAAAATTCAACATTTTCAAAAGAGGTTAAAAGAGGATACAGAGAAAATTTCTGCGACATGTACCCCAGAATCTCTTTGACCTTTTTAAGGTCTGTTTTCACATCAAAACCTCGTACTTTAACGCTTCCTTCGGTGATCTTAAGAAGCCCTGTCATCATTTTTATTGTTGTTGTTTTACCTGCTCCGTTTGGCCCCAGAAAAACAACAACCTCACCTCTTCTGATATTAAAATTTATGGAATCAACAGCTGTAAACGTACCAAAACGTTTTGTCAGGCTGTTGACTTCAACAATATTCTCTGCCACATCAAGTCCCCTGTGCATAATACAGATAAATATCCTCCAGTGCCGGTTTTTCTTCAGATATATCTTTTACCGGAATATCTGCAGGTACTTCTTCCCCCTGCTCCAGTACAAGCATAACATACCTTCCCTTCATAAAAACATTACTGCCGTATCTTGCTCTGAGATTTTCAACTGCAGCAAAAGGATCCTCATCTGTCATTATTCTGAAAATTCTTGCAGGAAAATTATCTTTTAAATCTTTAATTGAATCCTGCAGTACAATTCTGCTGTCTTTGATAAAAATTATTTCATCCCCTTTTTCCGCTTCATCAAGATAGGGAGTTGAAAGCAGAATGGTTTTACCCTCTTCCTTAAGATCCTTAATAATTGAGAAAAACTCTATTCTTGACAAGGGATCCACTCCTGTTGTAGGTTCATCAAGTATCACAAGTTCAGGAGAAGACAGAAGAATTGAAGATAGTGCAAGTTTCTGCTTCATGCCTCCGGAAAGATCTCTGGCTCTTCTGTTTTTAAACCTGGCCATGCCTGTTTTTGAAAGAAGCCTGTTTTTCAGCTCCTCTCTTCTTTTATGCTCCACACCGTGTATGTCTGCAAAAAAATTTAAATTCTCCTCAACCGAAAGATCAGGATACAAAGAAAATTTCTCCGGCATGTATCCTGCAATTCTGACAATATCCCTGCAAAACCTGTCAACTTTTCTGCCCTTAAGATAGATACTTCCTTTATCAGGCAGAACAAGACCTGTAAGCATTTTAAAAATCGTTGATTTTCCTGATCCGTCAGGGCCGGACAGAATTGTTATGGAAGCTTTTTTAACTGAAAAAGAAACATTATTAACAGCTAAGATGCTTCCGTAAGATTTTGTTAAATTTTCTACTCTGAGAAATTCTTCATTTTCAATTGCAGTATCCATAATCCCTTTAATTATCCTCAGGTTTTCTGTCTCTGCCTGAAAAAACAACTGTCACAAGCTGTCCGATTTTCACACTCTTTGCACTGTTCGGGTTTATTGCAACTTTAACCTGAAAAAGAAGATTCTTCCGCTCTTTTTCCGATATAATGTACTTTGGTGAAAATTCAGCTTTTTTACCAAAATAGGATACAACACCATTAACTTCCTGATCTACACCGTCAATAAATATTTTTGCAGTATCACCGAGTGCAAGAGAATTAACCTCTTCCTCCTCAAGAAATACTTCTGCATACAAACCGGTGCTGGCAAGAATATCCATAATCATATCTCTTGGAAAAACCTGTTCTCCCCTTCTGGAAAATATTTCAAGAACAGTTCCTTTTACCGGAGCTGTAATTATATGATCTCTTTTCAGCAATAAAAGATACTCTCTTTTTAAACGAATTCTGTTAAGTTCCAGATCACTGTTTTTAAGCTGAACTTGCAAATCAAACAGGGAAGTCTCTGCTTCTTTTTTCTTCAGATCAGTAAGCTTGAGATTATCCTCCGAAACAGCATCGTGCATTGAAAGACGCTTTAACTTGTTTACCTGATCCGAAAGATAGCTGAGTCTTTGATTTAAAAATTTCTGTTTCTCAACCAGTGCAGTACGTTTCAGGATTATGCTTTTCTCCTGGATACGGAGTTCCTGTATCTGGTTTTCGATTTTTTTATAATCAATATAAACCAGTGTGTCTCCCGGACTGACAATTCTGCCCTCTTCTGCATTCAGTCTGTCAATTATTCCGCTTGTGCCGGATTTGACATGAATAATATTTCCGTCAATTACGCCTGCGGCAATAATTTTACGGCTGTTTTTGTTTGAACAGCCCACAGCAATAAAAACTGCTATACTCAAGACAAATAGTAATTTTTTCATGGTTGCTCTCCTGATAATCCGATTGAGGCATTAATTGCAACATTGCACAAATTTAATTCCGAACCCAGCTCTTTAACCATTGATTCGTACTTCTGCTGTTGCTCCAAAGCTCTTAAATATTCAATGTGTGCAATTTGTCCTTCCTTGTACAGTTTTAAAAGAAGTTTAACACGCTCTTCCGATTTTTTTACAATACTCTCAGCTCTTTTAATTTTTGCTTTAATTGATTTCTTCCGGTTGAATAACTGTTCTATTTTAACTTCCTGATCCCTGATAAATTTATCCCTTTTTCTTTCTGCTTTTTTCACCTGAATATCTGCGATGCTTTTATCCAGTCCTGCTTTATTCCACTGGAATATATGCATATTTAATGAAACTCCGGCAAAAAAATACCTGTTCCATTTATCATTGAAAAAATCTATGCCTGGTTTTGCATAGTGATATTCAAAAAACCCGGCTATATTCGGGTAGTACGATCCTGCTACCGCTCTTTTTGCCGCTTCTCTTGCAAGAACAATATAATCCAGACTTTTTACTAGCGGATTATTTCTTAAAAAATACTCTTTTGCATCTTTAAACTCAATATCAAGTTCAACAGCAGATGTATCAATGCGGGATACTTCTATACCGCACAGGGATTTGAAAAGCACTTTTCTGTTATAAATCTCTTTTTGCAAATCGTCAATTTTAAGCAGCATTCCATCAATTTTTGTC
>Ga0190359_1002886_pt1 | contig 10115 bp, 8 predicted proteins | sample 48721823_MG_FD_161269 | JGI IMG/M metagenome (GOLD analysis project Ga0190359, IMG submission 161269) | Hydrothermal vent microbial mat bacterial communities from Southern Trench, Guaymas Basin, Mexico - 4872-18-2-3_MG | ecosystem: Environmental > Aquatic > Marine > Hydrothermal vents > Microbial...
GCAACTCGCTCTCGATAAATCCCGTCTGATGTTGGCGGGACGTATAGTCCCCCAGGATTACGTGACAATGGGAATCGATAAGGCCTGGGGTCACTGTTGTCCCGGCGCAATCAATGACCGTATCGCCCTCTTTGGGGGCCAAATCCTCCAAACGCCCGATCCCCTTTATGCTCCCATCTTTAATGGCGATGGCATCGCCTTCGAGAATAGGATGTGATATATCGCCGCTCACAATGGTCCCGATATTTTTCAGAACAACGCCTGACATGTTTTATCCTCCTTTTGTCAATGGCTAAGTTTACAACCCCCGGCCGCAAATTCCGCACGCGTCGCAGTACGCCGCAGCCTATCGGACACCTTGCTTACGCGGGCTGTTTAACCCCGTGACTCCCCGGAAATACCCCAGCGGCAACAGCGGCCTCCAGGACCCGTTCCAGATTTGCCGGCAGGGTGTAAATCCGCTCTCCGAGGGCATCGGAAATGGCGTTCAGCACGGCCGGGGCCGTTGGAATGAGGGCCGGCTCACCCACCCCCTTGGCGCCGTAGGGTCCTGTCGGCTCAGCCGACTCCACCACGATCGGAACGATATCCGGCATGTCCTTGCATGTGGGGATGTCGTAATCGTTCAAAGAGACGGTTCTCCCGGGAACATACCTTTCCATGAGGCCGAAACCGATCCCCATGGCCACGCCGCCGTAGATCTGGCCAATGACCCCGGCCGGATTGATCGCCTTGCCCACGTCATGGGCCGCCACGATCCGGTTGACTTCCACTTCGCCCGTCAAGACATCCACGGTCACCTGGGCAAGATGACACGCAAAAGCATAGGTGGCATAGGGGACGCCCTGCCCTGTTTCAGGATCGAGAGGTTCGGTGACCGGATCAAAGGAACCCTGGCATTTCAAAGAAAGACCTTTTTCGTGGGCGCGTCTGACGATATCTGTTACAGGGACCGTCTTTTCAGGGTCATTTTTGTCCCGGATCAGCCCCGAATCCAAAATCAGCGACTCCTTTGGCCTCTTGAGCAGATTCGAGGCCTCGGTCAAAAGGATTTCCACCAGCTTGCCTGCCGCGTCCTTGACCGCATTGCCAGAGATATAGGTCTGACGGCTGGCAGATGTGGCCCCGGCGTCAGTGGTGTATTTGGTATCGGCCACCACTGCCCTGATGGCCCCAGGGGAAAGGCCCAGCATCTCGCCTGCAATCTGAGAGAGGACCGTGGTGGAGCCCTGCCCGATATCCGCACATCCGGTATAGAGAGTGACGCTCCCCTCCGGATCCATCTCGATCTGGGCGGTGGAGGGATTCTGAAGCCCTGTATTCCCGATTCCGTACCACATGGCGCCCAGGCCTACGCCGCGCTTCTTGAAGGTTGGCGCAGGGTCATGCCGCCATTTCTCCATGACACGTTCGTAAAATGGTTTTACAGCGTTCAGACAGTCCCTGATCCCCACGCTTGCGGTCAGTTTCTGCCCTGTCCCGGTGAAGGATCCCTCTCTCAGGGCGTTTTGCCGTCTCATTTCAAGGGGGCTGATTCCAAGTTCACCGGCCAGGAGATCCATCTGGGACTCAAAGGCAAAGGCCGCCTGGGGCGCGCCAAAGCCCCGCATGGCCCCTGCAAATGGATTGTTGGTGTAAACGCACAGGGCCTCTATGTCCACATTGGGAACCTCATATGGGCCTGTGGCATGGACCGCGGCCCTGGAGGCCACGGCGATGCCGTAGGAACCATAGGCCCCCGTATCACAGAGAATCCGCGCCCTCATGGCCATCAGCCGGCCCTGTGAGTCGGTCCCGGTCTTCATGGTGATGGTGAGAGGGTGCCGTTTGGCCGTGGCCAGGAAGGACTCCTCCCGGCTGTAGACATAGCGGACAGGCCGCCCCAGATAATAGAGGGCCAGACCGATAAAGCCCTGGGTGTTCAGGTCCAGTTTGGAACCGAAGCCCCCGCCCGTGGCCGCTTGGATGATCCGGACCTTTTCGTGCGCAACACCCAGAAGGGACGCCACCTCTCCGTGATCGTAATGGGGATTCTGTGTGGAGGCGTAAATGACCAGGGTTCCGTCCGCAGCCACATAGCCTGCCCCCGCATCCGGCTCCAGATAGGCGTGTTCCAGAAAGGAGGTCCTGTAGGTCTTCTCCACCACCACGGCACAATCATCAAAGGCCCTGTCCACCTCCCCCCGCTTGATCTTGCGGGTGAAAAGGAGATTCCCGGTTTCGTGAATCCGTGGCGCATCTTCCTTCAGTGCCTCTTCCGGATCCCGGATAACCGGGAGATCCTCATAGGTCACCTGGATGGCCTGGAGCGCACGCTCGGCAGCGGTCTCGGTCTCGCCCGCCACAAGGGCAATGGCGTCCCCCACGTGGCGCACCTTGTCCGGGACCAGAAGGGGATGGTCCTTGTTGATGATGCCTGCGAGATTCTTGCCCGGGATGTCCGCTGCCGTGAAGATCCTGGCAATCCCCTGTGTTCGAGAGGCCCTGTCCACATCGATCCGCTTGATGCGGGCATGGGCATGGGTGCTCCTCAGGACCTTCAGGGTGAGGGGGTTTTCCAGTGTCAGATCTGCACAAAAGACGGGGTTCCCCCTAAGCTTCTCGGCTGCGTCGCGACGGACCCAATTCCTGCCAATCTTTTTTATCTCTTTCATGTTCATGCAATGTCCATTATGGAATCGGACGACTCCTGCTGTGTTGTCAGCCGAAAAAGGAGGCCCACTGCAACCCGTCTCCGGTAGGCAGCGCTGGCGCGCGCATCGTCTATGGGAGAGATGGCGTCCTGGACCAGGGGATATGCTTGATCAAGGGTCTCCATGCGCAACGGCTTACCTGTGAGAAAGGCCTCGACCCGGGATGACCTCACCACGGTGGGGGCGACACTTCCCCATGCCAGGCGGATGCGTTGAATGATCCCGTCAGGGCTCAACGCCACCAGCCCAGCCAGATTCACTATGGATACGGCCAGGGCCTTGCGGTTCCCAATCTTATCGAAGCGGTGCATGGTGAAATCTGCCGCCTTTTTCAGCCGGATGCATTTCAGAATCTCTCCTGCCTTCAGGGCAATACGTCCCGGCCCCTGGATAAAATCACGGATGGAAACCCTTCTTGTTTTGGAAGATGAGGTCAGCTCCAGTTCCGCATCCTGGACATACAGGGCGGGGAGGGTGTCCCCTGCCGGAGAAGCCCTGCAGATGTTGCCGCCGATAGTGGCCATGTTCCGGATCTGTCTGCTCCCGAAGACCGCGGCCGCCTTTGCAAGTGCAGGCGCCCCCCGGGCCACGCCCGCAGAGGAGGCGATCTCCGACAGGGTGACGCCCGAACCAATGACCAGCTCCTCTTCTGCTTCATGGATTCCTTTCAGCTCGGGAAGTGCAGAGAGATCCACCAGACATCTGCCTCTGATCGCTCCGGACCGGAGTTCCGTGGCCACATCCGTGCCTCCTGCCAGGAGCTTGCATCGATCATCGAGGTCCTGCAAAAGGTCAACGGCCTCCGTCAGTGTCCCCGGTCTGACGTACGTTGCTTTCGGCCTCATCATGCCTTTTCCCTGGACAGCCGGCGCGCCGCGTCCTGGATTGCCCCCACCACCTGCTGATATCCGGTGCACCGGCAGAGGTTTCCGGATATGGCATCGACAATGTCTCCTTTATCCGGACGGGGTTTGTCTTTGAGCAGGGCGCAACTGCTCATGAGCATTCCGGGGGTGCAAAAGCCGCATTGAACTGCATGATCTTCCAAGAAGGCCTTCTGAAGGACACTCAGCTCATGCTTTTCTATCAGCCCTTCGACCGTCATGATATTGCGCCCCTGGAGCTGGGCCGCAAGCATGAGACAGGCATTCACGGCCTTCCCGTCCACCACGATGGTGCAGGCCCCGCACTCCCCGATCCCGCAGCCTTCCTTGGTTCCCTTAAGCAAGAGGCGGTCGCGGATCACATGGAGGGCTGTTTCATCGGCCCCCACCTCGAGGGACACCTCTTTCCCGTTGATTGTAAATACAACCGGGATGCGTGCATTTGGTCCCATGTTCCTATCCATAGAATTCCCTGATTTTCTTTATATCCACGTTCTTGAGCACCAGTATCCCTTGGGCCTTCATATCCTCCAGGGCCTTTTTCGTGGCGTCCTGGTTCACCCCACGGCAGAGGTCTTCCACAACGACCACCCGGTAACCCGCGTCCGCCGCATCCATGGCCGTGGCCTTGACGCAGTAATCGGTGGCAAGTCCGTACACGACCACCTTCTTCACCATATTGCGCTTAAGAACCTCGTCCATCTCGGTTCGGACCCCTCCATCGTCTTGAAAGGCCGAATAGCTGTCATACCGGGGATCCTGCCCCTTTTTCACGATGGCCAAAAACAGATTGTTGTCCACGAGCACACGGGCATTTTCCGTGCCCCGGATACAGTGGGGCGGCCACAGGATCTGGGTCCGGTCGTGGATTTGGATGGTCTCAAAGGGTTTCTTCCCCTCATGATTGGTAAAAAAGGAGACATGATCCACAGGGTGCCAATCCTGTGCCCCGAGGATCGCAAGACCTTCCCGGCTGAGCGCCTTGGTGGTTGCTTCCACCTTTTTGACATACGCCTCATCCGCCCCGCCAACCGCCAGGGATCCGTTTTTCCATGTGGTAAAATCCCCCTGCACGTCTACGACGATCACGCCGGTCTTGCCTCCCGACGCGCGGTCGGGCAATTTGTGCCCGGGCAAATTTGCCCTGGTATTTTTTGGATGCATGGCATCTTTCCTCCTGTGCTCTTGGCGTGTACCGCAATGGACGGGAAAACCGCGTCTCTTTATGCTGTTACGAACACAGCGCGTGGTTCACGTGGCTGATTACACCCATCGCGAGACCACGGTCTTCTCGTCCATGAACATCCTCATGGAGGCCATGCGGGACTTGGCGGTCCCCACAAACGATTCCCGACGGGAACCCAAGGGGAAGAAGGCATAAGGCTGCGCCACGCCCAGGTTCACGGCCACATTCCCGACATTGGCTTCCCGAATGAGCTTCCGTGCGTTTTTCATGCTGCTGGTCATGATCGCGGCCGAATGCCCCAGACGGGTCTTGGTGTTGATCCACTCGATGGCCTGATCCAGGCTGTCCCCCCGAATCAGGGACGCCACGGCCCCGAAGGCCTCATCCTTGGCCATGGGCATGTCTACGTTCACATCCTCCAGGATGGTCGGGGCCATAAAGTAGCCGTTGGGGTAGCCTTCTGCCTTGACCTCCCTGCCGTCAAAGGCGATCTTCGCGCCGTCCTTGAGGGAATTATCGATCCAGTTGAGGATCTTGTCCTTGCCTCCCCGGGTGGTATAGGGGCCCAGTTGGCTGTCCTCATCAAGGCCGTACCCCAATTTCATGGCCTTAGCGGCTGCGATGAATTTGTCCTTCACCTCGTTGTAGATATTGCCGATAATGACCACGTTGTCCACACCGAGGCACCGCTGTCCGGTCATGCCGAAGCAGGCCCGCATCAGCCACCGGATCGACTCGTCAATATCGGCATCGGGCATGATGATCACCATATTCTTTCCGTTGCCGTTGATGGAGGATGTCTTCAAGAGCCTGCCGCAGGTCTGGAAGAGCTCGTGACCAGCCCTGTTGGATCCGATGAAGCCCACCCCCCTGATCTCCGGCTGCTCCAGGATCAGCTTGTTGATCTCCCGTCCCCCATGGACCAGATTGATGACCCCGGGAGGGAACCCGGCCTCCTGGGCCACACGCGTGATGGTTTCCGCGGCCACAGGGTCCTGCCGGCTCGGACTTACCACCACGGTACATCCGGCGGCCATGGCATAGGGTACAAACGACGACCACGCATGCATCGGAATGTTCCCCGGCGTGATGATCAAAAATGCCCCGAGGGGTTCCCAGACCAGGTACTGATCGATCCCGTTGGCCAGCTGGTCGATATGTTCGTTCCGTTTGGGAAGACCATAGAGGGCCGAGCATGCGGATTCGATGTTTTCAATCACCCGGCTTACCGACCCCCTTGCCTCGCCGATGGTCCTGCCGTGGTCCTGGGTCAAAATCCGGCACATGTCCTCATAGTTTTCCTCAAATTTGGCGTGCATCCCGAAAAGAAGGCGGCCTCTGTCCCTCAAGGGCACATGCTTCCATGTCTGGAAGGCCTCGTGGGCCGCCTTGACCGCGGCCAGGGCCTCGTCATTGGTGGCCGTGGGGAATTCAGCGATCGCCTCCCCTGTGGCGGGGTTGGTGGTCTCATGGATGTTGGTCGATTTGGAATCGATCCACTCTCCGTTGATCAGAAATTTCAGTTTGCCATAGTGCTTTTTCACTTCCGGTAACAATCCCATTCAATAAACCTCCTCCATATGTCACATCATTTGACCTCACGTGGCCGTATAATTGCGTTGTTGTTTAATGAAGCCCCATCTTCTACCGCGTCATCATGCCCGGCAACAAAAGCGCAATTTTGGGAAACAGGGTGATCAGTATGACCAATGCGATGATGGCCAGCAGGAAAGGGGTTACTCCCCTGAAGATGGTCTCTACCGGCGTATCCTTTGCGACCCCGGCGACCGTAAAGATGTTGAGCCCCATGGGCGGCGTAATCAAACCTGCCTCCATCATGAGTACCGCGATGACGCCGAACCAGATCGGATTGAACCCCAAGGCGAGGATCACGGGATAAATCACGGGAAGCGTCAGCACCATCATGGAAATTGCGTCCAGGAAGCATCCCAGAAAAAGATAGATGGTAATCATGATGGCGTGGATTACATAGGGCGATACCTGGAGGGAGGCGACCAACTCGGCCACCCGCATAGGGATCGTGGAAAGGGCGAGAAAATAGCTGAACATATTGGCGCCGGCCACCAGAATGAGCACCATCACGGAGATGCGAACCGCTTCCTGGAGGGCCTCAAGGAGGTTCCGCCGATTCAGTTTGCGCTTGATGAGCGCAATCATGAAAAGAATGGTTGCGCCGATGGCGCCGGCCTCGGTGGGCGTAAAAAAACCGCCGTAAATGCCGCCCATTACCAGAAAAAAAACGGCCAGGGGTTGCCATACCCCCAAGAGGGCCCTGAATTTCTCGCCCCAGGACACCGATTCCGGGCTGGCCGGGGCCAGACCGGGATTCGTCTTCACCAGGGCAATGATGATAAAAACGTAGGCCCCGGCCAGCAACACACCCGGAAAGATCCCTGCAATCAAGAGCTTTCCGATGGATTGCTCTGTCAGCATGCCGTATACGATAAACCCGATGCTGGGCGGGATCAAAAAGCCAAGGGTTCCGCCGGCTGCAATGCTGCCGGTGGCGAGTCTGGGATGGTATTTGTAGCGTTTCATCTCCGGCAGGGCCACGGTCCCCATGGTGGCAGCGGTCGCCACCGAAGAGCCGGAGACCGCGGCAAAGCCGGCGCATGCCCCGATGGTGGCAATGCCCAGACCCCCGGGAAGCCGTCTGAGCCATTTGTCAAACGCGCTGTAGAGTTCCCCTGTCATCCCTGAACTGCCGGCAAATCCACCCATCACAATAAAGAGCGGTATCACCGTGTAGGGATAGTAGGAAGAGACCTCGTAGACGGTCCTGGCCACCATGGGCAGGGCTGCATTAACGCCTGATAAATACGTTACGCCCAAAAACCCCACAAGCATCATGGCAAAGGCAATCGGCATACCTATAAAAAGGAGGAAAAAGACCAGACACGTCCCAATGATACCGATAAAAACAGGGTCCGCCATCACCGCCTCGCAAGTTTTTTCAGGTTGTCCCCAAGCTCTAAAAGCAATTCAAGAAAGAGCAGAAGTCCCCCCACCGATACCAGGAGACGGAAAGGAAACTGGGGGACCCGGAGCATATCCGATACGGTCCGCTCCTCTATGCCGACGACCCATCCCTGCCAGGTCATTACCGCGATAATGAACAGGCTCAGGAGGCTGGTCAGCACGTCCAGCGCAGCCGCCAATGTCTTGGGAAGTCTGGATATGATCATCGTGACCCGCACATGCCCCCTGACCTGATGCGTATAGGCAATGCCCAGCAGAATGAAGACAGCCAGCATGTACCTCGACAGTTCCATGGATCCCGGGATCGGCTGTGACCACACGGCCCGGCCCACTACCTCGGCGCTCGTGAGGAGCATCATCGGAATCAGCAAGATCATACCGATATAACTTACATACAGCGTGGACCGCTGGATCGTTTTTCTCAACATGATTCATACCCTTCGGCCGCACCCGGCGTCCGGTTTCATGAATTCGTATTTTTCCCGTTCCCACGTCTCCGACGGGCAAGCTCCTTCTGCTTCCTGACCATTTCGCCGGAAGACCGTGAGAACGAAGACTGTCCTGCTTAGAGCGTTCCCGTTTTCAGCTCTCGGCTGTTACACTATTGCGCCGGGCTTAAGGTCATTTCCACTCGTCAGGGACCGCGACGCAGGTGATTCCCAAGTCCTGAGAAATCTTGTTGTATTTCAAGACCGTCTCTTTGGCGGGGAGACCTTTTGCCTCCAGATCGGCTACCCATTTTATGGTCACATCCTGAAACCCTTTAAACCAGCGTTTCTCCTGGTCAGGGGTGAGGGTGGTGAGTTGCACGCCCTTGTCCTGGATCTCCTTCATCATGACCTTGTAAACATCCCGGGTCAAACCGCCGGTCGTGCGGAAGGGATTGCCGCACACCTCTTCGATGATGGGCTTAAGGTCGTCAGGGGTTTTCTTCCAGCTCTGTTCATTCATAATGACGCCCTCGGAAACACATCCAAAGGTGGCCACCACGCCGTACTTGGCCACTTCATACAATTTGAAGGCCAGCACCAGGGGCGGACAGGTCACCAGCCCGTCAATGGTCCCTGTTTCCAGGGCGAGATACACATCCCCCAGCGGCATGAACACAGGTTCTGCCCCCAGGGACTTGATGTAGTGGGTCTGGTGCCCGCCCGGCGACCGGATCTTGAGCCCTTTGCAGTCCTCGATGCTCTTGACCGGCTTTCTGGTCCACAAAAAGGCCTGGATACATCCGTTCAGTTCGATCATCTTGACCCCTGGAAATTCCTTTGCAAGGGCCTCCTTGTACATCTGATTGCCGATGTCTACAGCGATATCCTTGCCGTCCACCCAGGTGGCCAGGGAGAGGACATCCGTCAGAGGAAACCGGCCCGGGGTCCACGTGGCCGTGAAGTAGCCCATGTCAGACAGGCCTTTGGCCACGATATCGTAGTGCTCCGGACCCTTGCCCAAGGCAGCTCCTGCATAGAGCGTATAGGTGATACGGCCATCGCTCTTCTTTTTTAACATCTCAAGCATGGGCCGCCATACGGTCTTTACCTCTCTGCTTGCAGGCGGGTGCCAGGTGCTGAATTTTATGTGCATCTTGGATTTTGATTCAGCCCAACACCCCGCCGGTGCGGCCAAAAAGGCTAACAACGCCACAACCAGACAACTCAAAACCATTCTTTTCATAGCCAAACCTCCTCACTCATCTTGAAGTTTATCCCATCTTACACCCCAATTAACCCATCTGTTGTCTCCGGTTCCGGGGCCTGGTTCCAGAGAAACAGAGACATCAGACGGTTCCCGGCCAGTTGCATCTGGAGATCCTGAACGGTCCCCTTTTGGGTCTCCGAATGCTTTGTGCTCCTGATCATCTCCGGGAGAGCCAGTTTCCCTGGCGATGATCTCTTTAACACTGTCAAGGCCTTTTAGGATATGCTCCCGCGTAACCCGGATAGTGCCCTCCATATCCCCTTCTTTGATGGTGTCCAAAATCATCTGATGATACCTGAGAGATCCCTTGAGATGCTCCTCGTCCATCAAAGACATGCAACTGAATCGACTCATCTGGCGGTGAAGCATCTGAGAGATCCTTTGCAGGCGCTGATTACCGGAGATATGAAACATGATATCGTGAAATTTCTGGTTAAGGGACTGATATTTAATGACGTCGGGGGGATCGGACATAACACATGCTTCCATCTCTTTTAACACCTCCCCCCAATTCTGGAGGTCTGTCTTGGAGATCCTTTCAAAGGCCAGCCTCGTGGCCATCTCATACAGGTTGCACTTCAAGGTATAAATCTCCCATGCATCATGTTCGGTGATGGTGGCCACAAAGGCCCCCCGATTGGGCTTTTTCACGAT
>Ga0190359_1002887_pt1 | contig 10114 bp, 7 predicted proteins | sample 48721823_MG_FD_161269 | JGI IMG/M metagenome (GOLD analysis project Ga0190359, IMG submission 161269) | Hydrothermal vent microbial mat bacterial communities from Southern Trench, Guaymas Basin, Mexico - 4872-18-2-3_MG | ecosystem: Environmental > Aquatic > Marine > Hydrothermal vents > Microbial...
TATTCGTATAATCGACGGTATACCAACCGCTTTTAAAATAATTATGAAAAGTGAAATAGAAAACTCTTCCACGGAAATTGAGCTTATTGATGTAGAATATGATATTCAAATAAGCGATGATATGTTTACTGAGAGGAGTTTGAAAAAATGAAGAGAATAATATTTTTACTTATGACAGCATTGATAACCAATGTGTTTTGCGAGGATGGGCTGAATATCTTTGGATATTTTGAAACCCAAATGATGGGGGCTAATCCTTCAAGAGATTACTATACTGTCCACTCAAATAAATTGAGAATAGATATCTCATCACATCTATCAGAGAGAGTCTCATTCGCTGCAAATTTTGACTATATAAACTACTTTGGGAAAACAAGCTGGAATGTGCTTGAGTTTCTACCAGAACGAATCACATCAGTGGTTTCTGATTCTCTTAGGAGTTTCTTTGAACTCCCATTTCAGGACAGAAATTTCCTTGACAATGCATATATAAAAGTGAGCTTTCCTCTTTTTGACTTGACTGTGGGTAAGCAACAAGTTTCACTTGGAACAGGCTATGTCTGGAATCCCACTGATGTATTCAATATAAAGGATGTTCTCGATCCAACCTACGAGCAACCAGGGCATGATGCTATAAGATTTGACCTCCCTATTTTAGATAGAATGACACTAACCGGGCTGGTATCGCCTGGTGATGAATGGAAAAATTTCGATAAAATGATCTTACTGAAATCTGGAATTGGACATTTTGATTTTAGCATAGTTGGAATTGAAAAACTATGGACTTTCGATGATTTTATCTATTTTTCACAAACAGTTGAAAAAAGAAAGCTAATTGGAGGCAGCTTTGTCGGTGAGCTATTAGGAATGGGAGTATGGGGAGAGTTTGCCAAAAACTATATGGAGGTAAGTAAAGATTTCTATGCAGCGGTTCTCGGATTTGACTATACCTTTGATTTTCAGCTTTATATAATGGTAGAGTTCTACAGAAATACCCTCGGAAAAGCATCAAAAGATGATTATACCTTAAATGACTTTATGAGATATTATCTCAGTCAGCAAAAAGCTGTCTGCCGTGATCAGCTTTATTTAATGCTAAATTATCCATTGACGGCACTTTTGAATGTAGGAACCATGAGTATTGTAAGTATTACTGACAAAAGTATTGCAATAGTGCCGACTTTTAATTATAGCCTCTCGGATAATCTGGAAATCATGGGCTATTTCAACGTAAATACAGGGGAAGAAGGAACTGTTTTTTCAAAAGAGCAGGGAACTGGTTTTCTGATAAGGTTAAGATATTATTTCTAAATATGAATTGAGGCAAAAATGAGAGAGAAAATTTTAATTAAATTGGCGGAAATACATTCAAGAAAATTATGGTTGGTTGGTATTGTGGCTTTGTTGATAACCATAATTCTCACATATTTTGCAGGGAATATAACAGTAAATCCTCAAACTTCAGATGTTATGCCGGCAAAGGACCCAAAAGTTATAGAATATAATAAAGTACTGGAGGAATTTAAATCTGCCACAAATCTTGTGGTAGTAATTCAGGGTGAGGAAAAAAGAATAAAGAAATATGCCGATAGATTAGCTCCAATGCTACTTGGACTTATTGATTCATCACAAAATGACATGGCAAAAGCAAGGATAAAAGAGATCGATGAAAAAATAAAAAGGCTTAAAGAGAGAGGTGGTAAAAGTAAAGACATTGCGGAATTACTAAAAAAGAAAGTACAGTATCAGGAGCGGATAAATAAAAAACTTTTTCAAAGAGTTGATTACAAACTCCCGATTGATTTTTTGAAAAAGTATGCCCTTCTCATAATGAAGGAAGATGACCTCAAAAACATGCAGGATTTATTTTCAGACCCTGGACTTATCGGACTGATTAGAAATATTAACAATTCTATGGAAAGCGAATATATAAAAAGTGAGGAAGGATTATCGACCAGGGAGGCTGAAGATAATGCGATAAACTTCCTTCATGGCATTGGAGAATTTTTAAAAGGAATTGAGGGTACTATTAATGGGGAAAAAATTGAAAAAGTAAGGGCACAGGAACTTGCTGATAAATTATTATTTGGAGATAACTATATAATCTCCTATGATAGAAACACACTAATCATGACGGCAATTCCAAACTTCTCAATCATGGATAGAGACCTGATTATGTCTTCCGCCAGAAAGGCAAGAGAGTTGTTAGATAAACTAAAAGAAGAATTCCCTGATGTACGCGCTGGACTTACTGGACAAATAGCACGGGAATATGATGAGCAAACCCATAGTGAAGAAGCAATTGGATTCACAACGCTCATTGCCTTTATTGCCATATTAATTCTTTTAATCGTATCATTTAGAATGATCGTCGCTCCTGTATTTGCAATAATTAATCTCGTTATTGGTGTCATTTGGGCAATGGGAATTACTTACCTTGTAGTTGGCGAACTCAATATTATAACCTCAATGATGTCTATAGTACTTATTGGTATTGGAATAGATTTTTCGATCCATATTATTTCCACCTTTACAGAATTCAGAGGAAAGGGCGAAACAATTGAAAATGCTCTTAAGCAGAGTTTCCTGAAAAGTGGTAAAGGTATCATTACAGGTGCTATTACAACTGCCTGCGCATTCTTTATGCTCATGATAAGTCAATCCAGAGGTTTGAAAGAGCTTGGGTTGGTCGTGGGACTCGGTTTAATTGTCGTCATGATATGCTCATTCCTTGTGTTACCGATATTTCTTGTGCTAAGAGAAAAAAGACTTGAGAAAAAGCTCAGGAAAAAGAAAAAAACACTTGTGCAAAGAGATATAACGTTTAGAAGCTTGGGGAAAGTAGCTGAATCACTTTATAAAAATTTTGTTTTAACAATTGTATTTTCAATTGTTATAAGTGCGGCTCTTTTTTATTCAGCATCAAAAATTCAGTGGGACTTCGATTTCAGAAAAATGGAACCAAAGGGTCTGGAATCCCTATCACTTGTAGACACTACAATTGAAAAATTTGGATTGAGTATGGAATATGCTTTTCTCCTTACAGAAAGCGTTGAGGAATCCAAACATATAGCGGAAAAAACCAAAAAACTACCAACTGTTGCGGCCGTTGGAGATATTTCACAATTTCTTCCGTCTAAGGAGGAGCAGAATAAAAGACGAGTACATATAGAAAAAATCAAAAACAAAATGGAAAAAGCCAACATAACTCCTGTTCAGAAGAATGGTATTAAATATTTAATCAAGGAAATTGAACGCCTGAAAATGAATATTATGGAACTTCAAGATATGGCTTATCTGCAGGGATTAGATAGGCTTGAGAAGAAATGTGTGGAATTGGTTGGAAGCCCTGAAAGGGAAATTCAAGATGATATAATTTCAAGGCTGCTCCAGAAATTATCGAAAATTGATGATAATGGTTTAGCCAATTTAAATAAATTTCAGGGATATTTTTCTCCTTATTTCAAAAAGCTTGTACTGAATATGTGCAATGCTGATGATATAGATATGGAAGATATTCCAGAAAGTATTCTTGATAGATATTGCAATAATGACAGGACATTGTTTCTTGTCACAGCCTATCCATCAGGTGATATTTACAATGGTGATTTTATGAAAAGATTTGTCAGTGACCTTAATTCAATAAGCGAAAGATATACCGGGATGGCACCGTTGAGTTATTCATTTATGGTAATAATGGGTAGAGAAGGAAGAAATGCAATTTTTTATACGTTGATTGCGGTGTTTGTGCTTTTATGGATTGACTTTGGCAGTCCATTTATATCCCTGATGGCGATGATTCCATTGGGTATGGGATTTTTCTGGATGGTAGGTTTTATGAATCTGGTCGGTATGAAACTAAATATGATGAACGTAATTGGTTTGCCATTAATTATAGGTATTGGGATAGACGATGGCGTTCATATCATACATCGCTGGCAAACTGAGGGCAGAGGTAAAATAAAAGAAGTATTCTCAAGTACAGGTAAAGGAATACTTTTGACATCCCTTACAACTATGTTGGCTTTTGGATCAATGGTATTTTCAGTTTTCCCCGCATGGGGTATGTTTGGAATGGCATTATTTATCGGCGTTGGAATGTGCTTTATTACAACGGTTCTGGTCATCCCTGGTTTTATAGGTTTGATTGAAAAAATAAAAAATCGATAAATTTTATAACTTCTTATTGAAATTGAATTTGTTATTTGAAGATGAAAAATAACAGAAGGATTGCAAGGGAAATGAAGATCAATTACTATGCTAATCAGGTTTATCAGCTATCGTATGCCAAACCAATATTGAAAACACTTGGGGGAACAGTAATAGTAAAACGGTGGGGGAAAATATTAAAATTCAAAAGGTATCTTAAAAAGATTAAGTATGTATCCAACGATGGAGAAATTCCTAAAATAAAGGTAATTAGTATGGATCCTCATAATCTGAAAAACGTCAGCGGCATATTACTGTCAAATTCCAACGCAAACCTTGTATGCGATAGAACAAAATGCAAGAAGATCTTTATTGGACACGGGAATGGAGACAAGAAATATGGGGGTAATCCAAAATGCCTTTTAGATTATGATTATCATTTCATAGCTGGTCCGAAGCAAATCTATAAGATGGTAGATGTTGGGATAAACATCCCCGAAGAGAAACTTTTGAAGACAGGAAATTTAAGATTTGATGAATATTATGAACTCGTTGAAAAACGAGATCTCCTATTGGATATATATGGAATAGAGGATAAAACAAGAAAAAATGTTCTGTATGCTCCAACCTGGAAGTGGGGAAATGGTACTTTAAGGAGGTATGGAAAACTCTTTTGTAAAATGTTGTCAAATGAATTTAATCTTATAATTCGTCCTCATTACTACGATAGACGCTATGTAAAGCAATTGAAATCATGGTTAAGATTAAACAAAATCAAGCACGTTTATTTCTCCGATGTGTCAAATATTTTCATAAGAGACGTTATGCATGATTTTGTTATTTCAGATATTCTTATAAGTGATACGTCTTCCGTTATGTATGAATACCTGATAACAAGAAAGCCTATTATAATTTCTGAAACCGAATATGAAGATTTACATAATATGCCAGAAGAAATGTATCTACCAGCACATGTAGATCATTTTAGGGAAGGCATGGACATAGTGGAATTGGTCAAAAAAAATATTGAGGACAGAAATAATTATGAAAAATATAATACATTGTTATTCAATTGCTTTTACTTTAATGATGGTAAATCAACTGAAAGAGCTTTGATGTACCTTGATGAAATTTACATGGGGGTGAATCCGGAGTAATAGACTGGTATCTTCCTTTTTCCCTGTATCTACCAGAAACTATTTTCCTGCTTTTCTGCTTTTCTATCAGCAGGCTTCTACTGGGTGATCATAGTATGCTATTTGCTGTTAACACAACGTATTGACTAATTCTAAAGTTTTGGTTAAAATTCAAAAGATGGTTAAGTCGGGGTAAAGGATGAAGCTAAAATTGATCTTCTGCTTAATTATTTGTGCAAATATTATTTTGCATCCTCAATCTGTTGATTCACTTGGAAGAAATAATTCCATTGAGAGAGTTTTTCAAAGCGGTGCTATAGACAGTATGGTTGATACCGTAATGGGAAAGCAGGAGTACAAATTTCAAAAATCTATAGAGAAACAAGCAGAGGGCGATTACAGCGCTTTAAGGCAATTTTTAATTGACTCCTTGATGTTTGTATATCAGGAAAGAATGCAGAATGTTATTGATTCACTTCTTACGATTTTTGAAGACACATTAATGGAATATCGTGGGGATAGAGAGTATTACCATCATAAACTTGATTCTCTTTATCAGGCCTCTCATCAGCGGATTTTAACTTTGGAAGACAGTATAAAGCACCTGGTGACAAAAGCCACAGGGATGTATGATCAAGAGCTTGAGGCAAAGTTTTTTAATTTTCTAAAGCAGATCCGGTCTTTGAAGTTTGAAAGCGGTGGGTTTATAGGTAAATTTTTGAAGAGGGATAAAGATGACGACTATAGTTACAAAATTGAACTAATGAATGAATATCTAAATATGTACCTTCCAGATGCCCGCGCAGATTATGTGCTCAAGTATATGATAGATCTGGATAAGGAGGATTCTAAGTGGGAAAACATAGGGTTACACCTTGTAAAGTTTCTTTTCCTCTTTACAGACTCACCTCTATATAATGAAGTTAAGCAGGAATGCAGGAAGTTGTTCGAAAGGGAGAGATATTTTAAATCATTCTACAGAGACTACCTCGAGCTTGTAACCTCGATAATCCCTTACAAGGAACAGCAATTAAGATACTACAATTTTGTTATATCATTAGAGCATTTCCCTGATGAGAATGTAAGAAAGCATTTTCCAGAAGAAGTAGCGAACTTTCTCAGGCTCTATCCGCGATCTGGATATTGCAGCGAGCTTTTAAAACGCCTTGCGGAATGGTACGAGGAAGGAGAGGAATATGAGAAAGCTGTTATTACATACAAGAGGTTAGCCACAGTTTATTCTTCTTTTTCAGAATATGTGCCTTATGCTATCTATCGAATAGGGTGTATATATGAAGAGAGGTTTTCCAACCCAGAGCTGGCTATAAAGTATTACGATAGTTTAAAGGTGAGTTTTCCCAGGGATACCATGGTTGACGATGCAATTTACAGAAAAGCCGAGTTGCTTGCATCCGAACTGAGGGATTATCTTGGAGCATGTTCGGAGCTGGAGAGCATTCCGAAGCTGTTTCCAGACTCGCCAATTGCTGCTCGTGCATTGTTAAGAGCCGGGGGCATCTATTACGATATTCTGAATGCCACTGACAAATCTATTGAATGTTATGAGAAAATAGTTTCCTCATATCCGCTAAGTTCAGAAGCTCCTCAAGCTCTATTTGATTGTGGTAAAATATTTGAGGCCAAAGGCGAATACAATAAAGCCATCAAAAAGTACCGGACTCTTTATACTGATTACAAGGCATCTGATCTGGCTCCAGAAGCTATGGTAAGGACGGCCAGAATTTATGAAGAGAAGTTAAATGACATCGACAAAGCTATAGAGATTTATTCTATGATACTTTCTACCTTTCCTGAAACAAAAGAAGCCTCTCTTGCTACGAAAAAGATAAAGCAGTTGCAGCAGAAGAAAGGATAGTTTACATAAGATAGCTCAGAGCGGAAACCATTCTCTTTATTAGTTTGTAATTTTCTTTCATCCACCTGCCAGGACTGTGAAAGGGCGATGGGATCTCCCAGTCCGGTCTAACAATATCTGTCAGACCGAGAACTACTCTGTTAGAACAATTATGGATTTTATCGAAATAGACAAGACTTTGAGAAAAAGAAATGTTATAATCATTCACAGAGTGCAAAAGCAGAATGGGAATTTCAGGGTGTGTACACTCTGGGGGGTTGAAAAAAGAAAGTTCTTCTTTGATTTTTTGTTTTGCAGGTTCGAAATAGTTATAGTAAACAGAATCTTCACGGTTGTAGAAGGCAAGAAATAGCACCTGATCTTCGCGGGATAGGTGTCTAAACCTGGTGATTCCACGGAGATAATCTCTCGCCAGAAAACGAGTTATAACATATTGAAGGTCTTCGGTAAGGTCAATGCCTATGAGCCTGTGGAAATTTTTCAGGAAAAATAATGAGTTTTTCTTCTGAGCTAGTATGAATTCTTCTGTTCTTTGGTGGATAGGGAAATTGCCGGTGAATATGTCCTTAAAATGCTTATACAAGTCCGAGTAAGCTCCTACCGAAAGCAAAAACTGTATGCCGGCGAGGGAATTGTTACCCCCGGAGACAATTTTCAATGCTATTCCTCCGCAGTATCCAAATGATATAACACCACCAGATTTTCTATCGCTGATGTTTCTGGTAGAAAAGAGGTATAAAACTCTTTTTATGTCCTGTACAAGTTCCCTATCAAAAGAGAAAGAGTAAAACCGGAACAATTTGGGAATATAAACATCGTATCCTTCAAATGCCAGAGCTCTTCCCAATCTCACAATTCCCGGGTTGTTCTCTGCATATAGACTGAAGCCAGGGAGAAGAAGTATTCTTGAGCTATGTTTGCAGTTTTTCTTCGATATACGGATGTATTCCTGATGACCGATGGTTCTATCCTGCAAAGCGACTCTTTCCTTTATAAGCCTGGAGCTAATTGTGCCGGATTGAATGTTCTTCCGGGAAAGCAGAATAATACTGGTTGCTCTCTTAAAAAGAGTGAAGAGTTGATAATAGTTTTTTATATTATCGGTTGTTCTGAGTCTAAAATGAGAAATCATAGCTGAATTTATCAAAATTGGAGCTAAACTTAAAGGATAATGGAAAATTTTCTTTCTATAAATCAAAAAAAGAAAGTAAAAAAACTTACAAGAAAGAAATACAGGAGAATCTACAATAGATTTGTTGCAGAAGGGACAAAGGTAGTGTTTGAAGCTCTAAAATCATCATGGGATATAGAATTTGTGTGTATTTCGGACGAAGTAAAAAATAAAGAGGAAATAGAAAAAATAATTGAACTTGCGGACAAGAGAGGGGTTCAGGTCTTATATTCTACAAGCAGAGATTTTAAATATATGTCTGAGATGGAAACTCCCGAGGGAATTCTTGCTGTTTGCAAAATTTCTGACTATAAAGGCATGGGTAAAGGAAAGCTTCCCTTAATATACCTCGATAGGATCGGTGATCCCGGCAATTTGGGAACAATAATAAGAACTGCTGCGTGGTTTGGGATTGATTTCGTAGCTACCTCCCCTGAGACGGTGGATATGTTTAATCCAAAAGTTGTGAGAAGCTCTATGGGCGCATTTTTCAGGGTGAGGTTCAGGCAAAATGTTCGATTCGAGGAAATCTACAGGGAATTTTCCGGACTTAACCCTGCGGTTTTGATATCGGATGTTAGAGGGGATGATCTACGGAATGTGAAACTGGAGGATGAAAACTTTATAGTCATTTTTGGCAGTGAATCGCACGGTATCAACCGGGAGCTATTTAAGCATGCTTCTCAGCGAATAACAATCCCAGGTTGCGGAGCGAGTGATTCGCTAAATGTTGGGGTAGCCTGCGGTATAGTCCTTTATGAACTTTGGGAAAAAATGACAAGTGTGGAGTAAAGCAAAAATGGAGAAGAGGGATGTCATTCCTGGTTTTAGATTAGCAATGTTCTTGGTAATCACCGGTGTGCTTTCTGGAATGCTTGTAGCTGGGGTGCTGATTGCTCTTTTTATAAAAGACTTTAATTCTGATTACACTAACAGACTGAGCCTTTTGGTTGGAGAGATTTTCATTCCCTTGCCTGTAATAGTATGGGCTCTCGTAAAAAAGGTTGATACAGGAAAACTCTTTAGATTCAATCTAAGGAACATTCGCCCCAGACACATCTTTTACACCGTTGTTCTTGGAGCGGGAATTTCGATTTTGACCGATGAAGTCGATAGGTTGATACAAAAGATTTTTTCCTATCCACTGAAGTTTTCCTACCTTGAAGAGTTCATGAAGATACAGGATTTATTTACAGCGGTTTATATAGTAGTTTTGATTCTGATAATAGCGCCCCTGATAGAGGAGATGGTTTTCAGAGGATTCCTGTTGAGGGTTTTTGAGTATAGGATAGGAGATGTGACGAAGGCTATTCTACTGAATGCTCTGATTTTTGCTATCTTTCATTTCAATCCATGGTGGTTTGTGCAAATATTCATATTGGGCATTTTCATGGGCTATCTGGCATGGAAGACAGATTCCATTTTGTTATCTTTCACGCTTCATTTCTGTGTGAACGGTCTTTCTGTGTTTTTTATAAATGCAGGTGAAAAGGTGAGGGAAATTTATGAGGTTAGTGGGCATGTATCGCCTGTGTTCATAGTACTGGGAATTGTTTTTTTCTACATTGGCATGAAGTATATAAACAACAGGATTCAATACGTTGAGAGAGTGTATCCGGCTGAAACTGAAAAAGAAGACACGGGAGAGAAGAATTAGCCAATGGTAAACATGATGTTCCTGGCGGTATTTGTTTTATTCTGCGGAATTTACTTTCTGTCTCTGCTTGTCTATATAGTTGGTTCTTTCATAAGGAGGAAAGTCGGGGATGTTGCAACAAAGGA
>Ga0190359_1002888_pt1 | contig 10111 bp, 10 predicted proteins | sample 48721823_MG_FD_161269 | JGI IMG/M metagenome (GOLD analysis project Ga0190359, IMG submission 161269) | Hydrothermal vent microbial mat bacterial communities from Southern Trench, Guaymas Basin, Mexico - 4872-18-2-3_MG | ecosystem: Environmental > Aquatic > Marine > Hydrothermal vents >...
TCTTACATCAGAATTCATTGATAATTCTAAATTGGTTTTATCTTCCTCTCTTGGATAGTAAATTAGGGCTGTTGAAGAGAGTACTTCTTTTCCAATCAATTTATCTGTTTTAGTTTTTATTAATACTCCTAATAAATCTTTTATTGTTTCAACACTTCCAAGAGGAATTCTCATTATATTTGAGTTTTTTATAATAATTGATTGAATTAGAGAGAAAAATCCGAGAGTAACAACATTTCCTGCAATCCAGTGTCCAACTAAGCCTTTAGGTTGGGCAATAAGCATCTTTCCTTCTTTTTTAAAATAATCTTGAAGAATATTTGGGTCTTCAAAATTAATTTTAATTATTTTCTCTAAATTTGTTTTTCTAACCCATTGACTTAAAAAAGCTATTCCCTCTATTTTCCTAGTTTTTTCATTTTTTAGAATATTTTTGCTAAACTCATTAATTAAATCTAATAGATCTTCGGTTTTTATTTTCTCTAGTTTTCTACTATTTGTTTTTACTTTTTTAATTATGCCTAATAGGTTTTCAACTTTTTTTTGCTCAAAAAAATTCTCTGAATCAAAAAATACCTGGATCATTTTAATTATCTGTAAATGTGTCTCCGCAACCTCTTGGTTCACTTTTTTCAACTCGTGAAACAAATTTAAAATACTTTCCTTTTCTTCCACATTCGCAAGAATCCTTTCCTAAAAAAAGGCCTATGTCCTCAGTTAAGAGTGCCTGCCCAGGATAACTATTAGGTAATACTGAGATAATCTCTATTAATCCTATTTCGTTTTCTTTTACTTCTTCAAGAGTCAGAGGATTTCTAATTATTATGTCTGCAAAATTTGGGCAGTGCTTATGCCCTTTATCACAATCAATAAAAACAACTCCGAGTTGTTCAACAAGACCATACATATCTAAAACCTGGCTATCTTGACCTAACATATTTTTTAATTCTTTAGTAAAATGTTTTTTATCAACTTTTTCTGAAGTTAGTTTCTTCCATCCTCCACTATGAATTATTGTAAATTTAATATCATACTTCTTTTTTAGTTTTTTTAATTCTTTATAAAAAATACTCCAAATTATATAAGTAAATCCAAACATTATTATTTCCTGACCATTATTTTCTTTAACAAAATTTTCTAATGATTCTAGATTTAATTTTAATTTTTCACTTCCTTCAAGAACATATGTGACATTTTTTCCAAAAGGAATTATTCCTCTTATTGCAGCACCTCTTGCTGAAAGCCCTTTTAATTTTGGATCATTTACTTGAGGAGTATCTATTACCAGCAATGGTTTTCTGCTAGTACCTAAATAATTTTTTAAAATACTTGAATAAGCAGAAGTTTGCCTAAATGCTGTCTTTTTATCTAAATCTATTTTACTTTTAATTTGGCTTGTTGTTCCAGAAGAGGTTAATGTCCTAATTATATCTTTTTTTGAAACCAATTCAAATACATGTTTTTTAAATAAATTTACAGGAAGTGGAGGAATATCAGAAAGTGAATTTATTTTATCTATTGGCATAATCTGATCGTAAAATCTTTTGAGTTTTTTATCCTTAATCTGATTTAATAGCTGTTTTTTTATAATTGGTAGTAGTTTTTTTTCTTTTTGTTTCTGGTTTAAAGAATATTGCTCTAATGAAATTAAATCATTTATTTCTTTGTCCAAATCCATTCTATTAAACTCCTAATCTTTTCTTCATTAAAGATTATTGGAGAGGTTTTTATAACCGGATCTTTTAGAACTCTTTTAATTATTTCTTCTCTATCTATATTTTCTAAGATACTTTTATCAAATTTTATATTAAGTTTATCAAATTCTTGTATAAAAAAATCATAAATTTCATTTTGTGTTTCATTTTTATAAAACAAAAGAACTGACTTAATTAGGTGCATTAAAGCCTCAGAGTGTCTAATATTTGAACAAACTTCAATCTGATGTGCTATAGAGTGCATTGCACCAACATAAGCGTTCCCTTGACAGATTCCCCCAATATGTCCATTTATTGCTATATTATCAAGAACTTTAAGATCTTCTTTATTTTCTATATATTTTTTATAATTATTAACTAATGAAAGAATATTTTCTCTGGCAAGTATTTTAACAAATTCATTTGATAATCTTGATAAATAAGCTTCAACAGAATGTGAAAAAATATCACAGATAAACTCTTGCATTAAATTAAAAGGAATGCTTGAGAGTAATTGTGGGGCTAAGATAGCTTTATTTGGTATGTTTGCCCTATTAACTATTATATGTTTTATACTTTTTTCTTTATTATGAGTAATTGCTACAGGGGTTATTTGTGATCCTGTTGAAGGAGTGGTAGGAATTAAAATAAGTTTAGTTTTTTTCTTGATTTTAGAAAAATTATTTATTTCAGTTAAGTTCAATTCTTGATTATCTATTTTTATTCTTAATAGTTTTGCAAAATCCATAATATTTCCTCCACCTATGGCAATAATTAAAGACGGTTTTTTAATCTCTAATTTTTCTATTTCTTCTAAATTATTTTTAATAAAAATTATTTCTTCTATTTGGTTTTCACTTAATAGTTCTTTAATCTTGGCTAGACTTTCATTATCTTCTAGTCTTTTTGAGTAGATTAGTAAAATTTTTTCTGAAACATTTTCTTTAAGAATGCTTGTGCTTCTAAGTCCAAAATGAGTTTCTGGAATTTTATTAATAAATTGGTTAAACATTTTTATGTTTTCTTCAATTTAAGGTAATCTAATTTTAATTTAGAATAGTCAGTTTTTAGTGAACTATTCTTAGGGAGGCTTTGAGCAAAAATAATTTCAGACGGAACTTCGTAGTTTCTTAGATTTTTGCTACAATAATCCAATACATCTTTGTTTTTTAAAGTTTCAGTTGGAGAGATATATGCTATAATTCTCTCACCTAGTAAATTATCGTCTACGCCAAAAACAGCGACATCGGAAACTCCTAGTAATTTATAGATTGCTTCTTCTATTTTTTTACTGCTTATTCTAAATCCTCTAGATTTAATAAAATTCTCTTTTCTTTCTAAAACATAAATATATCCTTCACTATCTATTGTTGCTATATCTCCTGTTCTTAACATCCCCTTAACAATTTTTTTATTTGTTTCCTCCGGATCATTATAATACCCCTTCATTATATTTTTTCCAGAAGCATAAATTTCACCTACCTCTTCTTTTTTAATGGGATTTAGACTAGAGTCTAAGACTTTTAGGATAGTTCCGGGTAGTCCCCTGCCAATAGATCCTAACTTTTTGTCTAATTTTTTTGGATCAAGAACAGAAAGTCTTGCTGTTGCTTCTGTTTGGCCATACATTATGTATACATTTTCTTGTCCAAAAACCTCTATTAATTTTTTAATATCTTGGTTTGGAAGTTTTCCACCTGCTTGCTGTACACATCTAATTTTTGGGAATTTTTTTTCTAATAAAGTTGATTTTCTTATTAATAACTGAAATGTTGTGGGCACTCCTGCAATTCCTGTGCATTCTTCTTTTATTAGACCTTCAACAATTTTTTCTGGAAGAAAAAAATTATTATTAAAAACCATCTGTGCTCCAACTCTAAGATGGGTGTGTAATAAACTTACACCAAAACAATAATAAAATGGTAAAACAACCATTATCTTATCTTTATCTGTTAAAAACAATGATTCTATAATTGATTGCGTATTAGAGATAATATTTATATGTGAGATCATTACTCCTTTTGCTTTTCCGGAAGTTCCTGAAGTATACATTATTGAAGCTGTTTTATCATCTGAAAAATCTTCAAGTTCAAAAGATTCTTTAAATTCTTCGCAATCAAGTATTTCTTCAGAATAAATTTCACTAAAAGAGGTTAGTTTGATTAATTTTTTGAATTTCTCTTGTATGAAAATATGTTTTGATTTTAACTCCTCTTTTATTTTTTTAATATCCATATCTCTTTCATATCTTAAGGGAACACAAACATTTCCACTGCCAATTATAGATAAGTAACTTATAACAAAAAACAAAGAGTTATCAGAAATTAAGAGAATATTATTATCCTTTCCTAGAGATTCATTTAATTTTTTTATAAGGTGTATTATTTTAGCATAAATTTCTTTATAATTAAATTTTTGTTCATTTAATTTTATTGCGGTTTGTTCGCCCTTTTCAACTTTTTCAAATAACCATTTTGTAGCATTGCTCATAATTTTACTCCTTTTTGAATCAATATCTTTTTCAGTAAACCGAAATTTTCAATTCCATTTATTTCATCAACCTCGAATTGAATATTAAATTCCTCTTCTATTTTTGATACAAGCTCCATATGTGTTATAGAATCCCAATTAGGAATTTGTTCTGGTCCGTTTTCATCTTTCAAATCGTTCTTTGAACATTTTAATAAATCAATCACCAAAGATTCTAGTTTTTCTATATTTCCCATTTTATTTTCGCTCATTTAATACAGGCACTTTTCTACAAGTTGCAATGCAGTCCAAGACTTTTTCTCCTTTTTGATTTAATGTGACAATATCTAATTTTTTAACTGAATTTTCAAGAGGAGTTATTTCAATTACCTTAATTTTGAGTATATCTCCAATATATGTGGGTTTAAGAAATTTAATTTCTTCTGAGAGAAGAATATTCCCCTGTCCCATTTTATCAGTGAGTAGTTTGGATATTTTTGCAAGAATAATTGTTCCGTGCGCTATTCTTTTTTTAAAAGGGGTTCTGCTTGCAAATTTTTCGTCTACATGAATAGGATTCTTGTCTCCACTAAATTCAGCAAAAGTATCAATTATTTCCTCAGTAATATGAAGTATTGCTTCCATTTAATAAAATTATTTAAATTCCATCTATTTATTAAGTTTATGGAGGTCGGAGTAGACATTCAGGAAAATAAGGCTTTTAAGAGCTTTAAAGGAAATATTCATTTTTATAAAAGGATTTTCACAAAAAAAGAAATTGATTACTGTATAAGAAGAAAAGATTATAAATCTGCTTTTTGTGCAAAATTTTGTGTAAAAGAGGCAGTAATAAAGATTTTTGATAAAAAAATTAATTACAAAGAAATTGAAGTCTTAAATACAAAATCTGGAAAACCATATGTATTAATTAAAGGGGAAAAAAGAAAAAATATTTCAGTTTCACTATCACACACACAAAACTATTGTGTAGGTGTAGCAGTATTGAAAAATGTCTAGAAAAAAACAAACAATAGCAATCTCAATTCATGTTGATGGGTACTATGGATTAGTAAAAGGTGTTCCAAGAATTCTGAAACTATTAAAAAAATACAAAATTAAAACCACATTTTTTATAAACATGGGAAAAGAAGCAAATATTTTTCAATTACTTAAGTATAGGAGAAATCATAAGAATTCTCAAAAAAATTTAAAGGTAGAAAAAAGATACACAAAAATTGAGCAAGCTAGTATGATTCTTTTAAATAGAAAATTGGGACAGAATTATAAAAAATTGCTTATTGAAATAGAAAAACAGGGTCACGAGGTTGAGCCACATTGTTGGAGCCATCTACTTTGGTCAAAAAACTTTGAAAAGTTAAATCATAAAAAAGAGATTTTTTTAATGAAAAGAGCTTATGAAAACATTTTTAATAAATCTCCAAAAGGATTTGCCCCACCAACATGGAAGTATAATCAAAAAGTTATTGAATTACTAAAAGAGGCTAACTTTCAATATATTGCAGTAAGTGATACTGCTAAAACAATTAAAAAGAAAGACGGTTTCTTTATTATTCCTGTCTCCTTTAGTAAAAATATAGAAGAATTAATTAGTGGGGGGCATAAAAAAGAAAAGATAATTAAGATATATAAAAAAGAACTAAACAAAAAATATGTAACATATATTTTCATTCTGATTTTGAGGGAATAAAAGGACTTAGGCTCTTTGAAGAGGTTCTGAACCTAATTAAAGGGAAAAAAACCTTCACTTATCTTGAATTAATTAAAGATAAATAAAGATCCTGATACTTTTTAGAAATAGGTGTAAGTCCATTTTCATTAAAAAACCTAGAACATTCTTTTTGCATTTCAAGATAGTTTTTACTTTTCATTGCGCTTTTTATTGCTCTTGGGAAATCCTTGTCATTTTTTGCCAAAACCAAACATCCATAATTTTTTGCAAATTCTTTGAAATATTGGGCATTACTCGCAACAACTGGTTTTTTCATAGCCATAGCATCAGCAAATATCCCGCTTCCTATTCCTCCTCTATAGGGTAGGAGAATTAAATCTGATGCAGCAAAATATTTCCACCATTTTTTATAAGGTATCTCTCCTAAATCAAATCTAACAAAATTTTGAAAATTATTTTCCTTAACTATTTGCTTATTATAATCTAAAAAATTCTTTGTTCTAGACAAATTCCGATCATTAACTGAAATGGGGTTTGTAGCAACCAAAACAGTCTTTCCTATTTTATCTGCTTGTTTTATTATTATATCGTGTCCATGTAATGGTCCCATTACACCAATTAACAAATAAACATTTCCAGAAAGATTTAATTCTTTTCTTGCTCTTTTTTTACTAACTGTTTTTATATTTTCAATAATAGCATGAGGAAGAACAACAATTTTCTCTTTAGGAACAGAGTACTCTTTTATCAAAATTTCTCTAAAAAATTTAGCATGTACTACAATTTTTTTTGATGTTAAATTAATCCACCTATTCTGCAAATGGTATAATAATTTTCTTAAAAATGTTTTAAATTTACCGGATCTAAATCTTTCTTTTTGAGAAAGGATTGTGTGCATTGTGACAATTAATTTTTTTTTCTTAATAAAACAAAGAAAACCAAGAAAAAAGAAATACGGGAGGCCAAACCATCCAAGCATATTATACTCGTGTTGAATATGAATAATATCATATTTTAAAAGAGTTTTTAATTTTTTAAACAAAGAAAAAGGATTTCCTGCAATAAAAGAAATTCCCAAAATATTTGTTTTTTGTTTTTTTATATTCTCTATAAGATTCTCTGAATAAGCCGAAATACCTTTTTCAGATTTTGGATCTGGGTAAACCATTGCAATTCTCATAAAATTTACAAGAGCAGGCCCTTTTTAAAAATATATCGTGTTTATTGAAATATCAAAAAAATATATTTTACCTTAATTATCTTTAAAAAGACATACTTCTTAACTCGAATAATGAAAAAAGCTTTGGTAACAGGAATTACAGGCCAAGATGGATATTACTTAGCAAAATTTCTGTTAAAAAAAGGTTATGATGTTTATGGAATGTACAGAAGATCCAGCCTACATATTAGCGAAAGGATTGATGAAAAACTAAAAAACGTTAAACTTGTTGAGGGCGATCTCACAGACGGAGAATCCATTTTAAGACTTATTAGAGAGATATACCCTGATGAAGTTTATAATCTAGCATCGCAATCGTTTGTTCCTGCTTCTTGGACCCAACCAATTGCAACTGCTAATATGACTGGCCTTGGAGCTGCAAGAATACTTGAAGCAATAAAAATAGTTAATAAAAACATTAAGTATTATCAAGCGTCAACAAGTGAAATGTTTGGCCAAGTAGAAGAATCTCCACAAAATGAAAGAACTCCTTTTCATCCAAGAAGCCCGTACGGTGTTGCGAAGGTTTATGCATATTGGATAACGAGAAACTACAAAGAAAGTTTTGACATTTTTACATGCAATGGTATTTTATTTAATCACGAATCTCCAAGAAGAGGAAAAGAATTTGTAACAAGAAAAATCACTTACGCTACTGCAAAAATAAAACTAGGGCTACAAGATTATTTAGAGATAGGAAATTTGGATGCGAAAAGAGATTGGGGCTATGCTGAAGATTACGTTGAGGCTATGTGGATGATGCTTCAACAAGAGAAACCAGAAGATTTTGTTATTGCTACGGGAGAAACACACACAATAAGAGAGTTTTTAGAGGTAGCATTTAGAGTCCTAGATATGAATATTGTTTGGGAAGGCCAAGGACTTGAAGAAGTTGGCAAGGTTGATGGAAAAATAGTGGTTAAAATAAATCCGAAGTACTATAGGCCTGCAGAAGTAGATATATTAAAAGGAGACTATTCAAAAGCAAGAGAAAAATTAAAATGGATCCCAAAGACAAATTTTCAAGAACTTGTTAAGGTAATGGTTGAGAGTGATTTAAAACAAGTTAAAAAAGAAGAAAATATGAAATAAATTCACTCTTTTTAAAGAATTAAGGAAAAAATACCAATTTCAACTACATAAATCTTTAAAAATAAAATCGATTTAATTTTAAATAATGGGTGGGAAAAGAAAATTCAAATGAAAGAAACTGTTCTTATTTTAGGTGCTGATGGATACATTGGATGGAATTTAATGATGTATCTTGGAAGAAAAAATCAGGGTCTTGTTGTAGGAATAGATAATTATTCTAGAAGAAAATTAGTTAACAAAGTTAAAGGAGACAGCCTTATTCCTATTGCTTCAATGAAAACAAGAATTGAAGCCTATAAGGAAGTTTTTAAAAAAAATAATTTAAGATTTTTTGCATTTGATATAACCAACAGCCACCTTCTAAGAAAAGCCATAAAAAAAATTAGACCAACAATCATAATTAATCTTGCGCAAATGCCTTCAGCACCATACTCAATGAAAAATTTAGGCTATGCGGCATGGACAATTAAAAATAATGTTATAGGAAACCTTAATCTATTATGGATAATGAGAGAGATTTGCCCTAAAGCACATTTAATTAAGATGGGCACAATGGGAGAGTATGGGACTCCAAATGTAGATATTCCTAAAGGTTTTTTTGAATTAAAATATAAGGGAAGAAAAGATTGGGTTCCGTTTCCAAGACAAGCAGGAAGTTTTTATCATTGGGCTAAAGTTACTGAAAGCCAACATACAAATTTTGCTTGCAAAATTTGGGGACTAAGAGCAACAGACATGATGCAAGGAGTGGTATATGGGGTAACAACAGAAGAGAGCCAAAAAGATTCAAGACTTGCAGGAAGATTTGACTATGATGGAGTTTTTGGAACTGCAATTAATAGATTTGTTGTGCAGTCAATGTGTGGAATACCTATGACACCATTCGGAAAAGGAGGCCAAATTAGAGGATTCTTAAATATTAAAGACTCTTTAAAATGTTTTGAATTATACATAAATAATCCTCCAAAAGAAGGAGAGTATAGGGTTTTTAATCAGCTTGTAGAACAACACAGAACTGTTACACAGCTTGCAGACATGGTTAAACAAATTGGAAAGAAAAAGGGGTATAATTCATCTATTAAAAAAATAAAAAACCCAAGAATTGAAAACGAAAAACATTATTATAACGCTGAAACCACTAAATTAACCAAACTAGGATTAATAGCCTCTGATTTTAGAAAAGAAATAGAAAAGATGTTTGATGACTTAAAGCCATATATACATAGAGTAAATAAAGAGTCTATTATTCCAAAGATTACTTGGAAATAAACTCAGATGAAAATTCTTATACTCCTTAAACGTTGGAAAGGAGGAATCGGAACCTATGTTCTTGAAGTTAGTAATGAATTAAAAAAGCAGGGACATCATGTTGATGTTATTTCTCGTGAAGATGATTTAAAAAAATTTTCAGTATGGGGTTCTGTTAGTGTACTAAGAAAAAAAGTTACTGATATGATGAAAAAAGAAAAATATGATATCTTATATACACAAGATTGGAGCCTTGCTCTTCCTTTTTTCTTTCCTATACCTATTTTTAGAAAAAAACATTTTTGTGGTTTTGGGGGAATACAAGTAGGAAAAGCAAGTCTTTTACAAAAGATAGTGGGCAAACTATTAGGAAAAAATTTGATTTCTTATGGAGATCCTGTAAAAAAAGCCTTTCCTTTATCTAAACAAATATTTAATGGAGTAAATTTAGAGAAATTCAAACCAATTAAAAAAATAAAAAGAATAAAAAATAGTGTCGGCATGGTTAATATGCCTACAGAAGTCTGGCATATTAGTGCACTAAAATCTGCAACAAAAAAAGCAGGAAAAAAATTCTTTAATATATGGGGAGTGCCACAAAAAGAAATGCCTAAATTTTACAATAAAATAGAAACTTTTGTTAGTCTTCCTCCAAAACACACAGGATTTAATCTATGTTGGTTAGAGGCAATGGCTTGT